>PJEL010001781.1_pt1 | contig 20769 bp, 18 predicted proteins | sample 1853271 | NCBI WGS metagenome assembly PJEL01 (sample SAMN08108733, study PRJNA415343) | Invertebrate metagenome, whole genome shotgun sequencing project. | host: Globobulimina | place: Sweden: Gullmar Fjord | collected 2015-08
TTTGGTGACATTTGATTTACTTTTAGCGGCTGAACTTGGGACGTGGGCCAATCCCCGAAATTAGCTGAAACTACAACCTATGGCCACTGGTTCACGAATAGTAGTAGGGGTATGCCAATCGTTCATAGGCGCATGATATCTACATCGTGAAACCATTATATTGTCACATTTTTTATGTCGAAACGCTCACATTTTACTACGGGTGCATGGGAAACAGCTCACACTCCACGCCTTCCGCTATTAGGGTAGCCTGGAACATTTTGATGAAGACGTTCGCTGACCATCTCATTCCGCCTCAAAGAGTGAGTTAATAGTTCGTTTATATTAATTTCTATTGTATTCAATAACTTCGACAGTGTGTTCCGCTTGTTTGCGGACGTTCGAAGAGGTATATTTTCTCCTTCCCGTTGCCCCCTGGGGCCTCCCGTCGGATTCCTAGCAGGTGACTTTGATTGCCATGGCTGGACTTTCAATGTCTCTTGGAGGTGTTTATAGTGGTGTACCGGTGCCTAGTCTGGCTCTAGGACGTTTGGCAGATGGCCACAGATACTGGACATCTGGATTTTCCAATGGAAGGAAGGCAATTGTTGCACAGACATCACACAGGGACCGTTCTTCTGTGACGGTATCCAAAGATGTTCAAAATAATGCACAGCAGCAATTTGATTACGTCAGTACTCCACGAAAGGGCGCAAGGTCGGGTTTTATCAAGCCTGACTCTGAACTAAAAGGGTTGCTCCGGAGGATTAGTGATAATAATAGCAGCACCGATTCTTACGGTTCTGATCCCAACTCAAATGAGGAAGAATTCGATGAAACCGAATCAATATCGAAAGGGAAAAAGTTGTTGACCGCCCCGGTAAGAGGCTTTCCCGTGTACGTCATGCTTCCCCTTGATACAGTTTGGCTTGTAGAGACAACATTGGACGAATCAATGGATCAGGAAAGGCAAACTGATATAGATAGATGTCCCTTGAAAAGCGTTCTCATGAGAGAGAACGGTATTGATGTTGGGCTAGAAATGCTTCGTGCATCCGGGGTGGAAGGCGTCATGGTGGATGTCTGGTGGGGTATTGCAGAACATAAAGGCCCACAAATGTATGACTTTACAGCATACAGGAGCCTTTTTGAAAAGATAGCCTCTAAAGGTCTCAAAGTTCAAGCAGTCATGAGCTTTCATGCTGCTGGAGGAAATGTTGGTGATACTTGCACAATACCCTTGCCTGCCTGGGTGTATGATGCTGCAGAAATTGACCCTGACATTTTTTACACGGATGCTGGAGGTAATAGGAACCCAGAATACATTTCTTTGGGATGTGACGAGGTTCCTTGTCTATCTGGAAGGACCCCCGTGGAGGCATACACTGATTTTATAACTGCATTTGCTGATGAGTTCCATGATCTAATGGGACAGACCATTACAGAAATAACAGTCGGCCTTGGTCCTGCTGGAGAATTGAGGTATCCGTCATATCCTGAAGGAGATGGTCGATGGCGCTTTCCTGGTGTAGGACAATTCCAATGTTTTGATAAGTACATGCTGGGACGACTGAAAAAAGCTGCAATGGCTATTGGTCGCCCTGAATGGGGGCATGGAGGCCCGCACGATGCTGGTCACTATAATTCCAGAGAATGGGAAACAGGTTTCTTCAGAAATGATGGTGGAAGCTTTGAGACAGAATATGGAAGATTTTTTCTGAAATGGTATTCTGAAGAACTCATTCAGCATGCTGATAGAATTCTAGGGCGGGCGAGGGAGGTCTTGTCACAGCCTGGCCGACCTCGTGATGTTACAATGGTCCAGGAAGCACTTGACGGTGGTAGCCTATACGTTTTCGAGCCTGCAGCAAAGCTAAGCATTAAACTTGCCGGTGTTCACTGGTGGTTCAAGAGCAGAGCTCATGCAGCCGAACTTACTGCGGGGTATTATAACACCAGAGAGCGAGACGGATATAGCCCTATTTTCAAGATGCTTGCCAAAAATAAGACGGGCGTATCATTCACATGCGTAGAAATGCGGGATTGTGAACATCCTCGTGAAGGTCTATGCTCACCAGAGGGACTGTTGAATCAAGTGCTGGCTGCTGCTAGCCAGTACAATGTCTCTGTTGCTGGAGAAAATGCATTGCAACGGTATGATGGCAACGCCTTCGATAAGATTGCAGAGTCAACTTTTGGTCAAAGTGCTATGGCCGGAAGAATGGATCGACTGACCTTCTTGCGCATGGGAGATATGATGGTGGATAATTGGGATGCATTTGCTGCATTCATAAAGAGACTTTCATGCCCCCCCGATCATTGGATCAAACAAAGGCACTCGATGTACAATAATTCCTCCAGCAGGCTTGGGAGAAAATAGTCAACTTTCTCGCCAACTATCAGTCACGAGTTTCTCTACCAAACAGTTTTTGTACCCTATACCCAAAACACTACATGTACCTCTCTTCTGTCGATGAAGAGAGCCTTGCTATTTTTTCTCTCGTTCTAGTGTTCCTAGTTTGTTTGTTTGTATACGTGTCTTCTTGATGTATACTGATTAAATTTTGTTACGAATGCGATTTCCTCTCATACACATTGGTATGAAATAGAGACTTATATATGACCATATATGGTCCCATTAATTGGCATGATCTACATCACGATCACATTAATAAAACATTGTATACACATATCATGATGGATGTGATTCCATTCAGTGAGGACGGGGAGTCTCAGACTGCGTTGACCATTTCCCAAAGTCAGGGATCTCTTCGGAACCAACTATCCAAAGAAAAGCTGGAATGGTTACGTGAGCAACGGGAATCACATAAACATAAAACAATATGGACAAAAGATGCCCATGGGGGTCCGTATAAGAAGGTATGGGGGGTGTTGTTCTGACCCTTTCAACTCGCTTCTCTCTCGGTCATGTAAGGCTCTACCAGAGTCAAAGATATCATATGACGCATCCAAATTTATATTTTCAGGCTAATGACAAGCTTGGGATCGACCCTCTTAAAGAGAATCTTGATGGAAGCACAAAGTCTGTTGCCCTTGGCCATGAAGTGGCAGAAGTAGGCCCAACCTCAAATTTTGTTGGAAACCATATGACTCAGGGAGCGATCGACATGGTCCAAGCGCTCTTAAAGATGCGTACAAAGGAGGAGACGATGAATGTGAGGCCACCCCTGCGTATTGGTGAGGGTGATGTGGTTGAGGACACACAGATATGCAGCCATCCAGGCATTCTGCGAGCCAGCAGCGTAGAGAGGAATGCGCAAAAGCCCCTTGTAATTTTAGAGTCGAGTAAGGTATCGGATAACGAAACAATGGTTCTCTTGGAACGCCCATATTCAGAGGACATAACTTGTTCCATGAGTTTGTCAACTGTGTTTGACACCCACTCTGTGGATGTCCAGTTTTGTATCTTTTCAAAGAATGGTAATATTTTGAAGAAATTCCAAAGGAAGATTGAACTTGCGCCATCTGAAGTCAGCATCCAGAGTTGTGAATGCTATCTTAGTAGTGGAACAGTTGAAGAAATGAAGACTTCTGAGAATGTTGCCAACAAGACTGTACCCATACAGCATTCGGATCCTAGCACTGTCATTTGCATCTTTATTTCGACAAAGGAATCACATCAGGGAATCCAGCATATATTAGAGTCAAGGGCATCACTTTCCTCAATAGAAGCACAGTCTCATTTGGCAGCATTGAAATCTATGATCCGAAAGTCTCGCCCTTAGAATCATTACTATATTTATATTGAAACGTTTCACAATAATGTGTGATATTCAAATGTGATCCATGTATTCATGGTTGTCAAGAGCAAAGTCTGGTCGACGTATTGGTCGACTTGCAACGACTCAACCAAAAAGATACACTACAAACGCAATCTGTGATGATGCCAGGTATAAGTTGAAAGAACTGTATCGGAAAATTCACCCAGATTTGTTTCATTCGAACGAACGAGCACGGGTGCGTTTTAAACGACTCTTGTCACTCAGCTGGGTGCCCTGCTAAAGACAGCTCTCTGTCTCACATCTTGCATGCAGGACACAAACGAACATAGTTTCAAGTTACTTCAAAACTATATAGATGCTGCATCGAGTGACGTGAGGGATCAGAGTTGTCCTCCGTCGTATACTTTTGAATTTTATGTTCAAGACCATGGCAACACACCAGTAAAGATTTGCCTTCCTACCCCCAGTGCCTATGCACCTGAGGCGACTCGAAAGAATCTCAGCAAGTTGTTCAAATTATTAGATATTGAGGAGCTAGGTGAGCAGGAAAACTATGCAAACACGTGGACCGATATGCCGTTATCCTTGAGAGAATTCATACCACTGGTACACGAGGCATACCTACAAGATTGTGCTGATACTTCCAGTCCAGCTGTCCAGCTGAGAACACTAGAGACGGCATTAAACTTTAGCAGACGTATTAGAATACTATTTGCAGATGATCTGGAAGGTGCAATGCGGAGCACGATTGGCAAAAAAACATTGATACAATCTCTCATCACCATCATGCCTGAATGCCCTGCATCTTTGACTGGACTTTCAATAGGGTTTGGAAATGCATCCACCTTGGATGAATATGCAGGCGTGGTATGGTTAAATGCCAACATAAAGCCAAGTGAATGGCTTCTCTTTTTGCACAGCATTGACCTACAAAGGTGCCATAATGCCCTGGAAATGAAAGCTGCCATGAACAAACTCTCGGACCAGGTAGCTTCTCAACTTGGGATAGGTTTGGTTTATGGGAGTGATGCGAAGGTGATGCTTTCCGAAGCATATGAAAATATTTTACTATCTGTGCTCGAAAACCCGTGTGCATATGAACAACAGTATCCTGATGTATCAATCCGATTTGCATCAGGTTCACAGCCTAGTGAAGCTGTATGCAAGGATGGTACTATCACTGTAGATTTGGAATCCATAAAATCGCATACTGAACTTTACGATGCTTTGAATAGCAACATACTTGGCTTGGCTGCTGAACAAGCGAGGAAAATACGATACAATAAGACTCAGATCAATGACCTGAAAAAGCATGTTGAGAAAAAACTCAGATTGAGATTATTGGCACATGACCCTGAAATCCCAGACTTTCAATTCAAATCTGCTTGTCAAAAGCTACTAGAACATAGTGCAGAGGTATGTTGATGCACCAATTCTTCCCGAATACATGTTTGCTGACTGTCCTTCTCGATATTATGCAGTTGTCACCCCTCCTAGAAGGCCTAAAGATTCGAATCACGGATAGAAATGCATACGTAAAAGGGAAACAATGCATTGACATATCATGGTGTTTCAGACTGTAAACGAAAAAAAAATGATTGAAAGCAACAGGAATTTTAACTATTCTCGGATTGACTGGACAGATGTTGAATTATACACCCTCCATATGGTCTCTCCCAGCAAATTTGCAACAGAAAGGACAGTCAATTCTTTGAATTGATTTTCAGGGTCTACAGGGATTGTGTTTGTCACAATGACTTCTTCGAATACCCCACTAGATAATCTCTCAATTGCAGGAGGGGAGAAGACAGCATGTGACGCACAGGCATACACCTCTTTGGCACCCTGTTCTCTCAATACCTTTGCAGCATTGGTGATGGTTCCAGCAGTATCAATCATATCATCGACGAGAACTGCAACCTTGCCTTCCACGTCACCAATGACATTCATAACCTCACTCACATTATGGGCACTCCTTCTCTTGTCCACAATTGCCAAAGGGACATCGTTCAACTTTTTAGCAAATGATCTCGCCCTAGCAACACCTCCAACATCAGGAGAGACAACAACAAGCTGGTCAGTCGCTATTCTCTTGGATGCTAAATAATCCAAAATCACCGCATCCCCGTACACGTGATCGACAGGAATGTCAAAGTATCCAACACACTGTCCACTGTGTAAATCCATTGCGAGCACTCTATCAGCTCCAGCTTCTGTTAAGATGTTAGCCGTCAATTTGGCGGCAATGGACTCCCTTCCTTGGGTCTTTCTATCAGCACGAGCATATCCAAAATATGGCAGTACCGCTGTAATAGAGCGTGCAGAAGCTCTTCTGCACGCGTCTACCATCACCAGCAATTCCATTAGATTATCATTTACTGGAGGACATGTTGGCTGTACTAGAAACACATCACAGCCTCTAATTGATTCACCGACTTGTACATAAATCTCACCATCAGCAAATCTCTTAATACGAATAGGTGACAAGTCAAGGCCAAGATAGCATGCCACTTCCTCAGAGAGAGCTCTATTTGAAGTTCCTGAGAAAACTCTCAGCTTCTCCTTGGGAGCACTGTCCCTTGGGAAGACTGGGGTAGCACTACGCATTGTTTGTTCCCAGCTCTCATTATTCAACACAGGTCTGCCACCCCCCTTGGACACATCTGTCGCAGAGCACAGTACGCTTCTTCCATACGAAGTGTTTCCTTTCACATCGCTACCTGGCCTCAACGCGCGTTGCTTTGTTCTAACAGCTGGGTGCAAGCAGTGATGACTCTTGGCAGTCAAAACACAGTGTCTCTGACCGATGCTAGCCACTCTCATTCTAAACACAGCTGTAGGTATAAAATAGTGATAAAAATACTAGTGAAGGTGCTACAAATTTCTATAGCCGTGTGCAAGCGTCCGGACGAAAAGAGGCTGTCATGCACACGTGAAATTTTGAAGCGGCGACGGATTTTATGGTTCTACAATACCACTAGTCAGTCCAATCAGTGGCTGATAGTAATTTTCACTGCAAATGCAGCTTTTTCGCGTTTAAAAGTGTCAGTTTGTTTCGTCTAAGCTTGGCTTTTGATAGCGAGGTGGTACGCATAACAACGTGGTTTCCGCTAGTCCAAATTCAATTTTACAGGCAATATCATGATTTTGATTTTATACCAGGTATACACGTTGGACTGCCACATAATAGCCAATCCAATCTTGAAGATGAGATAGCATCAGTTACATTGGACTGACAGGTGGGGGGATGATTGAACAGGATACCTCTTGTCTAGACAATCTAGATCTGCAGCAGATCTGCAAGCGAGCTTGCAGTTGCCAAGGTTTGCACTCTTCATTTTACCGTGTGAGAGCAAGAATATTTAGAAACCTGTCATACATTCTTCTGTAGGATGTTCAAGAATGAATCTTTAGAATATAATATCTCACTGTTACATATATATGATGGCAATTTCTAAGAAAGGTGCTTTTGACAAGCGTAGACTCTGTAGACAGGACTTGTGTTCCCTCAACGTTCTCCCTGATAAAAACCAGCATATGGAAGTTCAGAGAAGATTGACATTAAATAGTTGCTAATATGAAGAATTGGCTGAAGAAAGCTTCCTTTTTTGGGAAGAAGGACGGCTCAAAGAGCATCGTTGCACCAACTCCAGAAAGGGGGTTGCTAAGCAGTGAAGCCACTTCGTCCTCAGTGATATCTCCCACGCGATTGGACATGGAACAACATGCAGATGAAAATAAAATCAAGAAATCATCTTCTGTTGATTCCCAAGAGCCCCAACGCCGTGGAAGCAGAGCCCAAAAGGAGAAGAGATCTGGAGCAACGAGACATGCATCAAAAGAATCCGGTAGAAACAACTCTCACAGCAGGAACAAGGAATCTACTTCATCACGACAGAGTAGCAGAATGAATTCAAGAGATTTAGACTCCAAAATATCATCCGGGATGAAGATACAGTCCTCTACAGAGGTATCCATGAGGCACAATCCAGGGCCTTCCCCATCAACAGTAGGTCAGCGATCAGCCTTGACAGCACATTCCTCACAGGGTGATGTTTTGACTTTCTCACAACTAGATACAGAAAATCAAAGTGATGAGCAACTGGCGAGATCTCTGGCAGATGAAGAGAATGCAAGATATTATGCCTCTCTTCAGAGCTCTATGGCAGCCTCTGCAGCACAAGGCTCGCAGAGGCCAGTTCACACAGCTAGCGTCGATGTTCCCGATATAAACCTAGCAAGAGCTCTTGCAGAATCTCAATTTGCATCAAGACAAGCAGATGAAATACTTAAAGCGAAAAATAGCATGTTTGAAGCTGCTGTGAGCAAGGCCATGGAAGAGTCAATGTCCACTGCTGAATATGATGGTCTACTCCGAGATATAAAAATGTGGATCATAGATCTGGACGCTGCATCTGATGAAGTTTTATCTTCAGTTAATATGATATCAAGGAGGAGAGAAGAAACAGCATCGAAACTAGCAAAAGCATTGGATAAGGGTGATAGCCATCGTGTTGCCAAAATGCTATGGGAATCTGAAAAATTGCCTGAGATTCAAATCCGCGTGGATACACTGCAAGAAAATGTGGTGCCGTTGGGTATAGCGACTTCGGATCTTCAATCTCTCCGAGATAAGATAATGGCCTCGTACCCTCCCCTCGAAGAGTGCCAGAGAACTAGGGATGAAATTATCGAAACCATGTTTCTGTGTTTGAAGAAGGCCAATCTAACCTTTTTCAATAGCGGGTATACATCTGATGAAGTCATTCAAAACTCAGATGACTGTCAACATTCTTCTGACCTTAGAGACTTCATATCTGCCCTTGTGGATGATGCAAAGAGGATTCCAAAGATTCCTGAAAAGGTGATACAGCAGGCATACACGATGGTCCATGAAGCCCATAGAGAGGAGCAAGCATCGTTTGACGCCCAAGAAGATGTAAGATCAAAAAGAATATTACCGAGTAATACTGGAATGGTGGGTAGTATTGGCGATGGCGAGTCTTCTAGGGCTCCAAGCGAGTGCAGGACAGAAGTAAGTTCAACACCAACTGAATTGCAATCATTAGTCAAACAATCCGAAGACAGGTCCGTGGAGATTGAACCAGATGAATATATACGTTCATCTTCCAATCAAGATGATTTGAGAGATATTAAGAAAAGGGAAAAAGATTCAAGCCAAAAGCTGCTTTCCAAGGCGACAATGCCAAGGCCTTTCAACCTCTCAAAATCCAGGACTCAACGAACTGAATCAAAAAGCACTGAAAGGAAAAAGCTGCCCATCAGAAGGGTACCGGCATTTTTCACCCTACATCATGAAATCGTGAATGATAGGGGCATTGTGAATCAAACAGTTGACTGGGAAAATCGACAATATACAAATAGCAGTTTCCTGGGCAAATATCTGTCAACACCACAACCACAGCATGTTGACGAATTCTTTTCTGATGACGTACACGAGCTGCTTGCTTATGTCAAGAAGCAAGGAAGTTTCATACAAAAGTATTCATTAGAAAGTATTCCCGGAAGCTCGAAGCAAGATGATAAATGGTACACCATGTGTCAGGTGGCAGGAGCTGTCGAGGGATTGGAGACTGCAAGTCAACAATTTCTTACTTGGACCATACCAAGCCAGGGTTCCATCACACAATCTTGTCACGAATTGAAAGAATTGGTATCCCAAACGCTAGAAATTATTTCTTTGACCGCGTATTCCCACGACACGCTTCGGATAGCCGTGAAGAAGCATAGTCTCCCATGGGATGAAAACTTGATTGCACAAGTTCGTTCAGATGCGCAACATGCTGCATTTGTAATCATGAGGGCAGCGATCGATTGTGCAGATGAAGCAGGAAAGCGAAAAATTGCATTAAATAGGCAGCGCAATGTTTTGAGACCTTTAGGAGAGGCTGTGATTGCAAGTTTTTCTGTGCATCAGCTTGCAGGAGGTTTTGGGGATGCAGCAGGAGAGATCTGTGATGAATTGCTGGAGCTAACAATACATTTTGCGAGGCAGTTGGACCCCAAATGGTTCAGAGGTACAAAAGTCGTACGATCATAGAATTACATATTATTTTATGTATCATACAATATTCCAACGTTGTTCAAGTGCACCAGTAATCCTGCTTATTGCATATGCAGCACTCAATGGGTACTGCGAGATGCTTATATATTCATCAACCAATCCCTCATCAATCTTTCCATGGGAAAATGCTCCAACTATAAAAACAAGAGGATCAGGTCTCTCTATCGCTGGGTGAATATGCATTGGAATCACCTTTGGAGCAGAGCGTGAAAACCCTATCCTGTGAGCACCAGAGGGCAAGTGACGTCCTACAGGCCCCTTTATGACTTTCAAGAGTTTATCAGGTCCATTTGTTGCCCTGATACTCAACTTCTGCAATAGTTGGGTCATCAGTCCGGCGAATCTCTTGTACGTCCTAGGGAGTCTTACCTGAGGATTCACCTGTATTAAAACATTTTTGAACGTGTGAACATAGATACCTTTGACTTTGCCTGCTTTGTTAGCTGGGCTATCTAGGATTGTCAATAGGGCTTGATGCGTGATATCAGGTCTATATCTAGCAGGGTCCTTTCCATGCTTTTTGAGGAAACTATAATGGTCATCTGAGTTAAGGATATCATGACCTTTTCCAACTTTGGCAACCTCTAGAGTAGCTTGCTCCAAAACGAAGTATACCCCTTGTTGAGACGCGATTTCTTCCGCTTTTTCGTCATTAATATCCACAATTTCAATACCACCTCCCATTGTAATAGGAAACAATCAATACCAAGAACTGTGTGGGCAGAGAACTACGGTTGCATGTGAGAAAAGTAATGTCATGCAAACACTACAGAATCTCACAGGTGCATTAAGGGCATTCTATACGTATATAAAGTTTATGATAAATTCATTGACATTGTCCTGAGAGATTGTAAGGCACAATAATCAATGCTAATTTGAACAATCTTGTATCTGAAAGTGGGCTGAAACCTTTCAAAGGTCTGTAAGAGGTTTAGAGATTCATCCATGTGCAAACAGTGCACGTTTATTCAATATCTTAACTTTTTCATCAGTTATATGGTAAATGTGGGGAGCTGCCGCTGGTATTCTGGCAGCGTCGGTGACTCTTGCTGCGTTGAACTTGCTCTTCGAACAGCAGTTTTCACGAAAGCGTTCCTCCCAAGATACGACATTTGGAGGTTTCTTATCGGATAATAAGAACATTGAAAAAGCATCTTCACTGTTAAAAAAAGCAAAGAAGACATTGCCGAAGAAATAGGTACTTCCTTTCTGAAGCCCTATATTACAAGAGTTCCACTAGTCAACCAAATCTGTCGTGGACCCTGATATATATATTCTAGATCATCAAAACTATCAGTGGTGATCTACTCTGGAGAAAAATCCATCTCTATTGATCTATTCTAGCTAGAAGTCAATGGGAACTCTATATTGCTCACACATTGGATCCCTTGCTCTCCTGAGTCAAAAGAGAAGAGGAGGAGGAGCATGTTGTATGTGCTCACACGGTGGAACTGATGTGGTTCTACGGGCAGACATCAAAGTAAAATTGAATCTCGCAGAGGGCACTGGACGTTTGGACCTGTCTGATTGTGAACTAGAGGAAGTTCCTCTGCAAGTGTTTGACCTCTCAAATCTAACTGAACTGTCTCTGGCTGGGAACAACTTGTCCCACATTCCCTCTGATATTGGAAAACTCCGGAATTTAGAAAAGCTGCAATTGTCTGGGAATAGACTCAGAGAACTTCCGAAAGAAATCTGCTTACTAGATACATTGGAAGGATTATGGCTTCATGGAAATTTGCTAGCGTCTCTTCCAGAAGATATAGGTGCATTGCTTCAATTGAAGCAGCTGGCCGTTGCAGGGAATAAATTATCTACATTACCAGATTCTATTGGTCTTCTGAACGCTCTGATAGAGCTTGCAGCAGCAGGTAATGTGTTGAAGGAACTCCCCAGATCAGTTGGCGCCATGGCATCTTTGAAAGTGTTGGACCTGCATGGAAATAGACTCGGGTCAATCTGTGAAACGGTTGGAATGTTGAGCTCGCTTGAGGAGTTATGGTTGCAAGGAAATCACGAGCTCACATCACTGCCAGGCTCATTGGGGTCTTCGCTAAGAAAATTATCTGCAGCAGACTGCTCCTTGAGCCATGTGTCCCCAGATTTGAAAGACATGACAGAACTTCAGGATCTTTCACTCTACGGCAATAACCTGAGATATTTCCCACCTGAAATACTTAGTGCTCCGAGGTTGAAAAAAGTATGGCTGGAAGGCAATCCTCTTGGCAAAGATAATGTTAAAGAGCTTGTGTCAACAGCATCAAAGATCCCATACTTTGGGCTTGGTCTGGACAATGACCAACTTGCTGATTTTCTAGACAAGCAACAGAATAATATTATAAACAGTACTATCGTGGAGAATAAAAAAGGGTATTTCAAGTTGGAAAGAAAGATTGGATCTCATTCTGTGGAAGAGGATCCATCATCTGTCCTTGTTGTTGCATTTGGCAGTGCCCCTGGGACACCAAATTGGGGCGGTGCACTAAAACGAGTGCGCGAAGATTTCGACAAAGAATCTCACGCTAATGTAAATTTTGATGTTTTATATGTCGTTGATCCGGATCGAAATTGGTATTCTGGTGGAGATGACGGCTTTCTGGAGTATGATGAGTCCATTGCCATCATTGCCTCTCGCTATAAACATGTCATGTTTATTGGTGACAGTATGGGTGCCACAGCCTCCCTTATGTTTGCAAAACACGCCAATACTGTGCACGCATTCTGTCCACAAATACATTTGGGCAAGTCCTGCATCAGGCCTGGACAAGAAGAGGATTGGGAGCAAGCATTATGTGATAGAGTTCTTGACGGTGTTTCATCTTGCCAGGGTGATGTGTACATCCATGTAGGAAATTGGCATCATGATGTCCAGCAAAGTAACATGATTCCTGTGAGCATGGAGCAAGCTCGTGTGAAAATATATAGCGTGGACTCTCATAGACTGGCGATTGCACTGGATAGGAGTGAAAAGTTAGTTCCAATCATCCAAAGTTCCATCCTGCATTTTTTTGGCCTGACATTAAAACAAAATATCCGGCCATCCAATCTATTGTAATAAAATCTTACATTTTTGATACTACTTTGATGTTTTACTCGATACAGGAACCCCTCTATTTAGGCTCTTTAAAACACCACTTAACCAGTCCATGCCTTCATACAGACCTTCACCTCTTGTGGCCACTGCTCCTTGAACATGCCATTTACGATTCTTCATTCCCTGCAGCCCTAGAGCTGTCACAATTTCAGATGGCGACAGTGCCTTGGGTAAGTCTTGTTTGTTAGCAAAAACCAAAATAACACTATGCTGCATCAAAGGATCGTCAATGATTTGTTTGAATTCACTTGCTGCCTTTGTTACCCGGTCCCGATCACAGCAATCTACCACATAAATCAATGCATCAGTGTTGTTGAAATAATGTCGCCACAATGGCCTCAGTTTCTCTTGACCTCCAACATCCCAGACAGTGAATAGCACATTCTTATATTGGACCTTCTCTACATTAAACCCTATCGTAGGCACTGTGCTCAGAACTTCCCCTATGTGCAACTTGTATAGAATGGTTGTCTTTCCCGCAGCATCCAACCCCAGCATAACAACCCTCATCTCTTTACTACCAAATAAATTATCAAATAGTTTCATAAAAGCGTTCCCCATGGTTACTTCTCCCCTTGGGCGCCCGTTGTCGTTTGTTCACCTCTGATTTGTCTCTACCGTTGATTGTTCTTTTACTTTTGGTTATCTTGGCAGGTAGGCATGCACAGGAATAGATCAATATATAGATATTTATGCAACACGATAGTAGTATGATAAAAAACAATATGAAATGTATCGTGATACAAACGAGGAATATCAGCGTTAACGTCAAGCGAGCGGAGCTCTCAAAAAAATGATATTGAATATTGCTGAAACCAGAAATCGACACCCACCAGCAAGGGAATGGAAGTCTCGAGAGACACCCTCGCATCCTGCTGGCCTAGTGAATATAGATGCTCACTTCTACAATGTGCCGGGCATCTGGAAATTTACAATTGAAATTTGAGAAATTAATGACTCTAATCATGGCTTCAACCATGAAAGTGAACTCTATCAGCAGCCGCAGTGTTTCCCGTGCTGTCACAGGACAAGGCAGAAGAACGTTGGTTGTTCGTGCCGCTGTTGCCGTTCCAAAAGAGGTACGAGTCGTTCACGAAAAATGCATCAAATTAAACACTCGCAATGCACGTGCATTGGCCATGCGTTGTCCTTCGTTGCCTCACACAAATATGTGTCTTGCAGATTAAGACTGTGACTCCTCTGGGGGACAGAGTAGTGGTAAAGACAGTGGTCGAGGAGGCAAGAACTTCTTCTGGCATCTTTTTGCCATCATCTAGCCAGTCCAAGCCAAATCAGGGTGCCGTTGTCTCCGTAGCAGCTAATGTTGATGGAGTCAGTGCAGGAGATGTTGTTGTGTACTCCCAGTATGCTGGAACAGAGGTTGACATTGATGATGTTCATCATATTATTTTGAAGAATGATGACTTGGTTGGAGTGTTGGCTGCAGGGGCTGATGTGGCTGAGATGAAGCCATTGCAGGATAGAGTTCTGATCAAGGTGGATGAGGTGGCCGAGTCTACTACGGGAGGACTTCTGTTGACCGGCGCAAACAAGGAGCAGCCAACAATTGGAACCGTTGTTGCAGTTGGGCCAGGACACAAGAATGGAGATGAAGTCACGACCCCCGCATCAACTGTGGGATCCAAAGTGATGTACCAAAAGTTCAGTGGTGCAGAGTTTGAAGGTGCTGGAGGAGCAAAATATATTGTTGTGAGAGACTCTGATATCATTGCTACAGTCGCGTAGATGTTTATTTTAAATATTATCCTTTCATCGATCTATTTGTATTCATGGATTTAGATTCACACATTGTGAAGACCCTGGGTACTCTGGCAGGGACAGTTTGTATTTTTCTAATATACCTGGAGGAACAAATCTACCTCCCAGATAATGGTATTTACCTTTAAAAGATTTTGCACACAATTTTGGTGCAGTCAAGCTAATGAGCATGTCCGGGTGGATTGGGTACAATCCAGAAGAATCACCCTCTTCTACATCCCATCCACTTGGCACATCTATACTTACCACAGCAAAAGAAACCTCCTTCCCCTTGGAACACATCTCATCTCTTTCTTTCATTGCATCCGTCATAGCAGCGATCAACTGATCATACGGTGCCCTTGGCTGACCCCTAAATGAAAACCCAAACAACCCATCAACAACCACATTATATCCTTGTGTTACCAAGCTGCTTCCAACCACAATGTCCACATCCACAAAAGGTATCTTGAGAGATTCTAGTTGAGTCACAAGACCACGGAACAGCGCCGCATCATTCCGTTTCGGATAGCAGACAGTGACATCATATCCAAAATGATGCAAGTGCCTTGCAGCAACAAGGCCATCACCCCCATTATTCCCGGGACCTACTAATATAAGCACTCGTGAAGAATTTTTATACTTCTCTGCAATACTACATGCACAAGACAATCCAGCAAGCTCCATAAGCTGCTCGATTGCCCAGCCCAATTCAGGACTCATGAGGTCTGAGTCAAGTTCACGAGCTGCTTCCTGGCCCAGAAAAGATACTCCTACAGTTCCCATGTATCTATTCTCAATATGAAGCCGTCTCAATGAAGAACCTAATGAAACAGAGGAATATCGAGGTGGTCGTCCAATGATTTTTTGAACAATTTTTTGTCTACAAAATCTCGACAAACACAGTCTGATATACGACATACTATATTTGGAAAATATAATAACATAAAATATAAATGGACAGAATCGTCAACCCTTTGAACCGTACCAAGATCAAGGTGATGATGAGTCAGACTCTCTGCTCAGCCCCTGAGGAGGAAAAGCGATGGGAACCTTCATGCCAGATATCTCGTTATATTGACCACAATATGTATGATGTCGATCCCATACATCCATCATAACAAAATAAAGAATTAGATCAGAATTAATGGATGGTACAGTATCTCTAGTACCTAGTAAATAGGAAGGACTCATGTCGACAGGAACTATCAAAGGAGTTCGAGCTCTTTTGACAGAGCATGAAAATGAACGTGCGTCTGATGATATGGTTGAAAGATATCTCTGTGCTGTGCAAGGGCATGGTACTGATGTTGAAAAAAAAGCTAGCAGGAGGCTGAAAGAGACGCTTGCTTGGTGGGATCGGGAGAATCCCAAGGGCATGTATTGTCCTGCATGCTACCATGGAGGTGATGCAGGGCACTATATGCAAGTTGTGTGCTATGATGTGACTGGCCGGCCAACGATTTACTCATGCCTGGAACTTGCAACGAATAAGGATATTGAAGATAACAGAAAGCACATCATAAGTACTTTTGAGACAGCAATTGAGTTGATGGGTGAAGGCGCAACCTCTTGGAACTGGGTGCTTGATCTCCATGGTTTTAGATTGATTGACTGTGACCCAAGACTGGCAAAGATATTTTTGCACCTTGCTGCAGATCATTATCCGGAGCGACTGGGGAACTTTTTCCTCGTAGATGCTCCAAAAATATTTTCAGGGCTGTGGAATGTAATTAGTCCATTTATTGACCCGAAAACAAAGGAGAAGATTGAGTTTGTATCAAGCAAGTCAGCAAAAGATGAGAATAGACTTCGAGAAGTGTTACTGCGCCACTTTCATACATGTGATGTTGAATGGTTGGTGGAAGAAATTCTAGATAATAGGAGAAAGAAACGTGGGGAAAAATATTACGATTATGGAAAATTTGTGAATGCTGTGGTTTCTGCAGCATCTCCAGGACAAGAGGACATGGTGCAGGCAAAGCAGCAGGAAAAACATCTATGGGCCCCTACATTCTTACAGGAGATTATGACACATACGAAGGGCAAAATACCTCAGCGAATCCAAAAGGTATACAAGGGGTAGTCTATCACGGGGCGGCAATGGCTGGCGTAGTAGAAGGGGCCTCAAGTGATTCTTGTGACTTGATCTTCTGTAATGTATCCCAGGAAAGCAAAGGAACCTGGTATGATTCGAGTACCTCTGGACCCTCTTTCTCCAAGACAGCTTCTAAATCTTTTACTGTTGTATCGATCGCCTGCGGGTATTGTAATAGAAGATCCAGCTCTGTTGCATCAAGAGTCAAAAGCTTATCCATGATGCCTTCCTCTATTGAAGGATGCCTGTCCTGTATTCTCTTTTTCATCCATTCGTAATAGTAATAGTATTTTGGTCTGTTTTTCATGTATTCAGGTTGCATCCTCTCCCTTTCTACCATCATCATCTTTTGCAAGCCAGCGTATCCACATCCTTTTTGAATGGCCTGAGAGTAGTGTTCAGGAATCCTTGGTAACAGCCGGTTCAGTGTATTGTTGTATTCTATCAAAACCCCATCTTGCTGTCTATCTTCTACATCATCGTCACAGAATTCGATTGCCTGCAATATATCAAGAACAGCGCCGACATTTTCTCCTCGAGCCTCCAAACACCGAGACCTTAATGCATATGCTGCAGCCCAGCAAGATCTTGATTCTGTTCTTGTCTGAGGACCATAGACAAGCGCCACAGTCGCATCCCTCTCTCCCTGAACATCATTCCCACTTGACATGTAGATTGAGCCGCGTATAAATGCACAGCAGCTCTTCATGGAATACTTACCACACCACAGAAGCACAAGGCATGTTTGACATTCAGATACAAAGTACTGGTCATTTTTCAACAATTCAACGAGCCGTTGCTTCATCTCGACCGTACTTAAGCGTTTGGATTCTGGAATTTTTTTCAACAAGATACCATCCCGTGTAGATAAAGGATGAGGTGCTTCCCCACGGGCAACATTTCCTGCCCAGTACTCTGCAAGCCATGTTGCTGGCATTTTCTCAAGAGTCAAGAGCGTCGCAGCCTGCAACGGCATGGAGATGGATTCATCACTGCACTCTTTCAGTGATTCTTTATAGACAGCTAAAGCATCAACAACGTTTCCAAGCTGGATCAAAGCTTGAGCCTGACGATGATATGCCTTGCTTTTCAGTTGGAGCATCGTCTCTCCCTGCTTCTCCTCATTCACCAGATCGAGGCATTTCGTCGCGTCTTCCATGGCATGTGTATAGTCTCCAAGCTTGAAACGAACCAAAGATCTATTACAATAACATTGAGCTCGTGGGAGACAGTCAGTATCTTGGTCATTGACTACGTTGGAGTAAAGTTCCAAGGCCTCTTCCAGCCTACCTAGTTTGAATGCTACATCAACAGCACGACCCACGTGTCACACAATGCTTCGATACGGTATGTATATATAAAACATATGATCACATACCTTGATCTGCTTGCTCACTCAACGAAACCTGCATTGTCCGAGTGTTCGATCGAGTTTGACTTTTGTTGACAATGAGAATCAGGCTTCCGAATGTTGCCTGTATTCTCTATCTATCTGGGTTGGTTCTAAATACGAATTTGATATACTTTTAAATAAATCAACTATAATATGCATCTCTACTGTCAACAACAATGGAACAGTCTCTGTCTTTTTTTTTCTTTTTTGACCTGGCCAGGTCCAGACCTGATAGATCCATCAGGATGGACTTTAGAAGTCTAGTACTTGCTTCATCAGGTTTTGACGTATGACCAAATGGATGGATCCTCAATGAATCCGAGAGAAGAATTTCGCTGTTCTTTCGTCATGCCATATGTTCTGCTGCAATCTCAAACGTGCCCCACTTCCAGGGCAAGGATATGAACAAGACACTCAAAGGTGAGTGTTTTATCATGATCTGGATACATACGTATCCAGATTCATCCCTGATTACTACCACGTAAGTAGCATACGTAGTCATACTACCAGTATGCTGACATGCTGTTGTGGCCAAGCGAGACAATCCTTGCTTTTGAGTCAATGAAACAATCACAGACACGTTGCCTAGAATCAATTTTTTTACATTATATGTCGCTGCTCAAACACGTAACCTTGAAGAAGAGTCTGATTACTACTATAGGAACAATGCACACCTCGTGGGGTACTGTTCGACGAGGAAGCGCCTTCTTTGGTGCTTCTTGGAAACTGACATGTGGGAGACATGCCGTTCGACAGAACGCGATTCACACGTGCCGTCCGGTCATGATGGGTAGGAAAAGTGCTAAAATTGCAACAAAGAAGGGGAAAACGGACGCAGCAAAGGCCAAATTGTATGGGAAATTTGGGAAAATGATTGCCCAGGAAGCCCGTGCTGGTGGTCCAGACCCTGTGGCCAATGGCAAGCTCAAGGATGTACTGGCTGCTGCAAAGCAGAGTCAGGTACCAGCAGATATCATTGAGCGTAATTTGAAAAAGGGATCTGAAAAGTCTTCGGCAGAGTATAGTGAGATGGTTTACGAGGCATATGGCCCTGGTGGAACCGGGTTCATCATTGAGGCTCTGACTGACAATGTGAATAGAACCGCTGCAGAGGTCAGGACTGCAGTGACCAAATCAGGCGGTAAAATGGCTGACAGTGGCAGTGTATTATTTAACTTTTCAAGAACTGGTTTGGTCATGGTGAGTGCGGATGAAGATGAGGATGCTACATTTGAAGCAGCGATTGATGCAGGTGCCAGTGATGTAGAACCTTCATACCAGGAAGATGACGTTTTGGAAGGGTACAGGGTAGTGACGAGTCTTGAAGACTATACATCAGTCCATGGAAAACTCATTGATTCTGGAATCAGTGTGAATGCAGAGTTGTCAGGTCTCGTGTACATTCCTTTGGTATCAAAGAGTGAGGAAATATCACAAGATGACGCGGCTCTGAACGAGGCCATGTTTGACAAGCTCATGGAGGTCGATGATGTCGACGCTGTGTATCATAACTTTTCTTAGAAACCAATGTCAATTACAGGCTACGATTCTATTGCAGATATAACTTCCAATCGACCATCCTTCTCCTGCACAGGTGGCCAGTACACTGGGGGTACGGATGTATCATACCCCATCAGACTAAAGCCAGTGTGCAAATCCATTTCTAATAGAGTCTTTCCATCATATTCCTCTGGTCTCATTTCCTTCCCGTGATGAAACAACTGGACGAATTGAATCTCAATCCCAGCCTTCTCTGCAACTGCCTTTCGAATATCTCCAACCGTCTGTTCATACCGAACACGAGTCTCAATCACTTGTGGAGGGTGCTCAGATCCTTTTCTCAAAGAAACAAATATTTGATTACCAGCACTGGACCCTGCGGATACAAAAGACCTCGGTCAACGATGTCTGATTCTGATCGAGTCAACACGACCACCATTGGTATCATTTCACCACCAAACACGCACCCATCCTTTTGATATTATTGTTATTATATTTGAGTATTATTACTATATACAATACGTGTCTGTGTGCATTACAGTGCAGTCTACAATAGACCACTCTCATGATTATTTTTTTCTACATACCTTATACCTCAATTGAGGTATATACTTGCAAGTATCCTAGATTCAGCCTACCATGTATGGCAGTAGTACCACTATTGTCCAATCAAATCAGTGCTGCATCCAGCTCATGAATGCAGCATCTAGAATTGTCACACAGTTCACGACCAAGAGTTGATATTTCACAGGAACATGGGCAAAATTCACGGTTTGAACAGCAGGCCATACTGCAAGCTCAACAGCAAACGTCTTTAGAAATTCTTTCCTTGTCTTTTCCACAGCAATCTCCCACACACCACCATGTTCAATCAGAGAAAGAGCCATGAAGTATGCAGCGACATGAACAGGACCAATCCGCCACCACCTGGATTTTTAAAATTTTAAAAAAGTTATTTAATCTTTGAACTTTTTAAATTTAAAAAGTTATGTAGTCTTCGAGTGAATTCATATGAATGCATTCATTAAGGGATAACTCCCTCGATCCTTTGGCCCTGAAAGTTACATAACTAGATTCCATGTACTCTCTAGATTATGATGGATGCAATGGACCTGCAAT
>PJEL010001782.1_pt1 | contig 20757 bp, 14 predicted proteins | sample 1853271 | NCBI WGS metagenome assembly PJEL01 (sample SAMN08108733, study PRJNA415343) | Invertebrate metagenome, whole genome shotgun sequencing project. | host: Globobulimina | place: Sweden: Gullmar Fjord | collected 2015-08
ATCTTCCATTGTTTTGACTCCTATTGCTGCCCAAAGCCCCAGTGCTAGGGTTGCTGTAAGAAATGTTGCTAGAATTATAGTAGGGTGCATAATTGTCGAATTTTATTATAAATAAGTGTACTTTTTCTACCAAATCTAAAATAGATTTGGTAAAATCTTTAAAGAAACAGCACAAGGAGTGTGTTTATTTTACTATAAAAATGTAAGCATTTTAACTTTTGCCAAATATCGTACAATTATTTATAGGCAATATGCAGCAACTCCACAAGGTGTTTATTGAACTAAAAGCAATAAGTACTAGATTGTATTAATAATTCAATAAAAAACATCTACAACTAGACACAGAGTTCAAACAGGGATTTACTTTAAAGGTGAAACTAAGAATTTCTATAAAAAACAGAAGTTAAATCAGAAATAACCCCACTTACACTATTTATTTTACCTCTAACTCAATAGTGGAAGCTATCTAGGTATTAAAAAACCTTTCAATTTGCATTTAGGCAATTTTAAAAAGAGTTTAGGTTATTTAACCCTGCATAATTTAATTAATGTTAACTAATACAAACTTTTTATTTTAGTTTAAGCTTGAGGGTCATTAATTAAAAATCTCTTGTATGGAATGATATACATTGTTTTCATACCAAAATATAGGCAGAAAAGAGGCTTTATTGCTAGATATCTGCGACCAACTAATGTTTAAGATTTGTAATTATCGTCAGATTCGTATAAATTTTTAAATAAAATGCTTTCATTAAGATGCTTTAATTAGTCTGCCTTATAAATTATAAAGAAACTCAATCCTCAACTATTACAACTCTATAGTTACAAACATTATATATATTCAACGGTTGTAGATGGTGATTTTTCTTGCTAGAGTACTGTCCGTTTTTTGTTGATATAGTGTTGAAGCATATTATGCTCTAGCAGTGTAGTTGCCTACACTGATGGTTTACAATTTATAGTTATAGTAGTGATGCTATTACTTTTGGTTGGTGTTTTGTTAAGTAGTTTTAGTAATATTGATATTATATTTAGTCAAATCTGGACATAGCTCTATTTTCTTTGAAATTCCTCCTTTGCTAAATTAAATATGCTATCAGCTTGAGAGGTTCTATCTTTATAGATTGTTCATTACAAGTTTTTAACAAAAACCTCCTTGAGAACTTTGTATAAAAAATCTTTTATTTCATTAGAAGTGCCTTCTTCTAGAAATGCATCAATAATAAAAGAATCTTCCGCATAATTACTACAAGCTAAGTCTTTCTCAAGTCCATCTTTATCATACTCTTGATCAAGAAAAAATATTAAAAGTGGTTCTGTTATTTTTTTAATTGGTGATTTTTTCAACAGATTAAAAGTATAAGCATTTTTTTTACTTTGACAAAAAGATTGACATACTTCTTTAGACCTGGAATCTCTCCACTCAGACCTAATATAATCTTCTAATTTTTTGGGCTCTAAAGATTTTTTGTCTTGTTTAGTAATTATTTTTAGACATAACTTTTGTACCGTACTTATTACTAATATGAATTCTTTCATTCTCTGGAATTTTACTATGTTAGAGTTGATTCCCTGCTTCATAATTTTACTCCTTCTACCTCTTTCTTTATTATATCTCATTTTCTCCATGGCCATACTTTGTATGCATTCTTGTAGTTTGGTTTCTATGCTATTGAGTATTAAATCCCCTTGGAGGAGCTTACAATTATCTAGCTTTATCTCTATATATAGATTTAGATTATTTTTTATAACTAGTCTTAATCTTTCCGTCAAGTCTTTTTTTGGATTACTATTTTGATATATTATGCTTCTTAGTTGGGATTTTAGATTTATTTGTTGATTTCTTATTTGAGATATGATTTCTTTCCACTGAGCATCTATTTCCTCTTTTAGCTTAGGATTATCCATTTCTATTTTTAGTTCAACTTTATTGTGAGCCTTATTGTTACTCGTTTCAAACAAAATTTTAACAGCTTTTTTATGCATAATTTCTATCTGTTTTTTTTCCCTTCCTATTACACTTCTTTCATATTTATTTATTCTTCTTTGACTACTAAAAAAATTTTTGTAACATGGTAGCTCTGAGCATAGTAAAGAGTTTAGTAGGAGTATTTCCCTCTTGAATAAAAGCTCCTTGCTTTCCAACTCTTTTTGTTGGAATTTTTTTGCTACTTCTAACAATTTTCGTTGAAATATCCTTTGGTATAACTGCTTTAACATCAAATCTTTTTTTCCTTCACTCTCTGCTTGTTTCTCTAAAGATTTTTCATAATAATTATCATTGTTATTTACTTTAGAAGCTTGCATCTTCGCATCATTGTAAAAATTGCACATTTTATACAAATGATTATTAAATCTGTTTTCTCTAGCTTCAGATATTTCTTTTGCTTTTTGATAACCCACCTTACTTAAATCTAATTTATCAATGAATAAAAACCTATCTTTTAGAAGTTGAAGTTCTAGAAAAGAGCCACACCTTTTTTCTAGGGTTCTTACTACTTTTTCTCTATACTCCTTAAAAGAAGCATAAGTAATATTATTTTCTTTAATGACAAATTTTGGTAAAAGTTTATCGATCTCTTCTTTGGATCTTTGATAAAAGATTCCTTTATTATTCATTATTTCTGCTAAAAGTATGATGCAAGCTTTTATTTTTTGGAAACCTTTTCTGTTTGGCTCATAATGGTGAATTAACTTCTGAAGTTCTTTATTTTTTGATTCTACTACTACTACTTCTTTTAAACGCTTAAAAGCTATGAATGGAGATAAAAAATAATCATTGGTGTTAATTGTTAGTGCACTTTCTAGAGTTTTACAACAAGAAAGATTTGCAAAAACCTCTTTTAGAAGATATTTTATACACTCATATTCTCCATATAACTCTAATAAAATTTTGGCATTAATACTATTTTTTTTACAAAAATCACTAAACGATAAGTTTAAGTTAGCAGAATCTTCTTCTAGCCTTTCAATAAACCCTATATTGTCTTTATCAGTTTTATATTTTAACATATTAGTAAGAAATATCTTTTTTTCTAAATCATAGATTTGGTTTACAAAGTCAGCGTTCCTACTCTTTCTACAATAGTTTTTATTACATTCATATCTTGTAAGAATATAATGCTTTTTTTGTTTGGGGATATAATTAGCTATATAGCTATTATTAGATAGGTCTTTTATTATTAAACCAAAAGTATCTCTCCATTCTATTGGTAATTTTTTATTCCGTTTTTGATTTTTTAACCTTAGGAATTCTTCAGTTATATTGTAGTTAGAATATAGTTCTTTTAACTCTGTAGAATATTGATTTTTTTTAAATTCTACTTGATCTTGTTCTTCTGACTTACACTCATCTTCTACTGGAGTTGAATTATTTACATATATTACTTTATGTATTTCATGTAAAATAATCTGTTTTAACAATTCATCTTGTGCTCTATTAATAGGATCAATCTCTTTATCGATGATAGCAGGTACGGTCTTTATATTATTAAACCTACTAATCGCTCTGTTAATAATATTAGAGGGTTTGATAAAGTTTACTAAATAAGTACTCTCTAAAGTACTAGTAAATACTTTTTTAATATCGCTAGTCCACATACCCCCTATATAAAAATATTGCTTCTGGGTTTCTGTATTATTAGAGTTAATATTACTTGAATAAATTTTTCCTGAAGAAAAATATGCGGTCAATAAAAGTATTTTTTTTATCATGTAATTAGTTTTAAGTTAAAAGAATAATTGTTGAATTTTAATATTGGTTTAGCATTAGTAATAATTAAAATATTTAAACCACCTAGACACAATTATTACAACTTTGATTCATAGCTCCGACTACAACTGCATATTATTTTAATTTTCTTATAAAATAAAGAATCAACAAGTATATATACTTATAGTAATACAATAACATGTTCCTTTTTTTTTAAACAACCTTTTAGTTTTAATTTTTATAATACCTAGCTGTTGGGGTTTCATTTGAATCTAAAGAAAATATTCTTTTAAAATTATAAGCATCATTATATGCTCGATAGTATTAAGAATCAACCATTACAAAAAAAAACTAGAGGGTAGGGTATTGTACAAAAAAATATACACAGCATTAACCCTCAATCTATGGGTAACCAATAAAACTTGCTGTATGTATTTTTCTTTTAACCCTTTATACAGACTTTTTGCTTAGATTCTTAACTAGCAAAGCGAATTATGACTTTTGTGTAATGGTTTTCTCCTTGCTTTGATTCAACGTTTATTTTGCCTCCTGCTGATTCCACTATTGCCTTAACTAATGTCAAACCAATTCCGCTACTGCTACCACCACTGTAGAATAGATCAAAGATTGAGTTTTGGTCTTTTGGTGAAATTCCCCTGCCATTATCTAACACATCAAGAGTTTTTCTACCACTATTCAATCTTATTAGTATTTGAGAAGCACCTCCATGCCAATAAGCATTTTTCACTAGATTATACATTATATGAGAAAAAAATTCTGGAAGTATGGTTGCTTGGAAGTCATCTTTTATTTCCAGCTTGAGCAACTTGCCTATTTTGGGATCTTTGAAGAAAGCACCTTTTAGACTTTCCTCTATTAGTTTTTTTATTGATGTTTTTTCTCTTTTTGCTTTTATTAGTGGCCTTCGCATTGCGTCCAAGAATAAATCTATTTTTGAGCTTGCTTTCTCTCCTCCTTGTGAAAGGAATTCTCCAAAAAGGTCTAAATCCTCAACACTTTTTTTATTAATTATGTAATATTGTTCAATGCTTTTAACATCATTGAGCTTCATTGGTCTGATTTCGTTTTTTTCTATTGCACTTCTCAATACTTTCCCAATATTAATTGAATTTCCTAGATAATTGCGAGTCTCGTGAGCAATGCTACTTCCAAAAAGCTGAGTTTGCTTTAGACGTCTACTATTATAGATTTCTCTTTTTGCAGTAAACATAATGCCAAGAATTAGTAGAGTAAATAGAGTAATAGCCATTTGCCACTGTACTTCAAACTCTAGGGATGGGAAAAACTCCCCACTGAAGTAGCGATAAATCATTGTTGAACTACCAATACCAATAAGACCTAGATTAATAAAAGTTTTCCAGTCCACCAACAGCATCAATAGGAAAAACGCAACAAGTACAGCAATAGAAACTGTAGGTTGATTAGAAGCAGAGAAAAAAAGAAGAGTTGTGGAAAAAGGCAAGCAAAACAGCAGAGTTAAAAACCAGTAGAGATCAAAGTAAGGCTTCAAGTAAGATGCCCAGATAGACTCAATCATTAGCCCACTGCACAAAAATATAGCAATCCCATATACCAGTGCAATTAATGGGAGAGTTTCCATGGTGTGAGGAATGGTCAGCAAAATTATAGGTGAAGTGACAACAAAAGCAATACTAAACAAAAGAGGCTCACTTCCATGCTCAGATACTAGTCCCTGAGATTCCTCACGCAACTTACCTAGTGTGGGAATTGATGAGCTTATCTTAGAAGCAAAGCCACTCCAAGTTGGTAGCCATGGCTTTTTTCTCCAATCCCCTTGACTTCTATCTACCATTACAAAGCCCTTATTTTGATAGAAATGAGAGGCGAAAAAACATACAATACCAACAACTATAGAGATATAAAAAGGTGTAAATTCATCAAGAGAAAATAATCCCTTAGTTATTATAACTGTTGAAGTGTAGCTTGATATAAACGCAATAAATGATTTTTTATCTGTTTTAACTCCCATTACCCCAACAATTAAAGGGAATAAAATCAAGTGCATTACAAACACAGCATGATAGTAACCAATCTTATAATAACCAACTCCACTCAAGGAGTGAGTATCTCTAAATACTTTCAATGCAGAGTAAACTGATATTAATCCAATAATAGATGTAGCAACTCTTGACCACATAATTTCATTAATCACTATTTTTCTTCTATTTAAAATTGGAGAAACAACATCATGAATTAATGAAATGCCAGCTGTATGCAAGAATGAATCCATTGTTGAAGACAAAACGAAAATCATACCAATAAGTATAAAGTGATTTAGTAAATCACTTCCATTAAAGATTGCATTTCCTAAGCTACCAACTAAGTTAAACGCACTCTTAGAAGTTATTTTAAATTCTTGACTTAAATTATTATTACTATAAACAACGGCTCCTAAACCTATAATTAGTAATAGAGCTGTTATTATTGAGTATATAAATGCTCCTAAAAAAAACATATTTTTAACCTGCCTTTTATTTTTAACCATTAATATTCTTTGTATAATTGGAGGTGTAAGAACAAAGGTTGGGATAATAGAAAAAAACAAACTACCTTTTAATTCGATACCTAGATTAGGACTAGTCAAAAACTTTGTATTTTTTTCTGGAAGTTGTTGAATTAATACTTTTAATCCTCCTAGCTGATGAAGTAGTCCCCCAGTTAAAATAAATAACATCACTACCATTATTATAAATTGTAATACGTCAGTGTAGGCAACACCACGCATACCACTTACTGATGTATAGGTTACTACAATAAATCCAACAACTAATATAATAGCCTCAATAGATAACCCTTTGAATATAAAACCTGCTATATCTCCAATTGCTTTTAATTGAGTAGAAACCACTAAAATAGAGACAAAAAGAGAAACAATACCACTAAGTATACGCGCTGCTCTTCCATAAAGCTTTTCCATTAGATCTCCTGTTGTAAAACAGTTTGTGAAATAAACCATATTGGGAACAATAACAAGCCCTGTTAAAATAAAACTAAATACAATCGATAATGGATCTATAATTCCAAAAGCTAAATCACTATTGGCAACATCAAAAGGAAATGTTAAATCACCTGAGCCAATAAATGTAGCAAGCAATGTTATAGTAAGTACGCCAGCACCTAGTGATCTATTAGCCAGAGCGTAATCTTTCATTGTTTTGACTCCTCTTCCTGCCCAAAGCCCCAGTGCTAGGGTGGTCGAAAGAAATGCTGCTAGAATTATTGTGGATGGCATAATTTGTCTATATAATTAAGTATGAAAATCTTATCAAACATAGTTTTGATTTTACAAAATCTCTAAAAAAGCACATTGAATTATGATAATTACCTGTTATTTCTAAGTATTCTTTTAATTTAATTGCATTTACGTATTATTATTTATAATAATTATTATGCATTTTAAATTATGAGGGTTCCTTTGATTTGTAAATATTTATTTGTATTAGCAGTATTTAAATAACTTTTACAACCTCAATCCTAGAAATGTTTCACTATCACTATTTATCTCCTTAGATACTCTTAGTTGGTGAAATGGTTATTGATAAAAGGATAGACTCTTTTTAGAATACAAAGTCTATTATAAAGCATAAATTCAATATAGTGGTTTAGTACTATAAAAAGTAGTAAGTTCAAACAATATATGAGTTATCAATAATAAAAAATATTATATCTTTTGGTACTTCTATGTCGCTCTCTCTTTCCCACTTTGGAATAAGGCAGTACTCTATAAAATCCTACCATACAATTATAGTCCCCTTATAATTAGAAACTAAATAACTTAGTTGTTTTTTTTCCATTATCGCTTGATGGAGATTTGAATACATAAAATTTGCACCAATAATACGAGCACCTCTGAAATCAGCACCCCTTAGTAATGCTTTTGAGAAATTAACCATCTTGAGATCACTACAGATAAAGTTAATATTATCAAATGAGGCTTCTCTAAAGTCAAGGTAAGCAAGAGAAACATTATATAGATAACTCCCTGCCTCTATTAACAATTTAACTACTTCAGTAGTTTCTTTTATATATGGCAATTTGAAGTGCTCTATATCCAGCTTCATTTTGCATATCAATATTATTTATAGAGTTTAAAATTCTTTTTATACTGCTTTTTTTACTATTTTTTGTCCTCTCTAAAGTAAAAATTATTAAATCATAAGATTTTCTATTTCTTTTATAATCCAAAATACTTGATTCTAAATCGATATATTCCTCTATGGTAATTGCTAATGCTCTATGTTTTCTTTTTTCTTTTTCAGATATATAGTTAAGCCTGCAAGTATTTAATTTTGTTTGGATTTTCCCAAAAATACTCTGTCCTTTGGATTTTAGTTTTTTTAATGAGTGTTTGCTTTTCACTAATCTTGAGTTTTTATCCTTTTGAGGTTTTGAATCACAAATCATATTATTAATAGATTCATCAATATTACAACTATTATTAGTTGATGAACTTATAGATGAATTGATGGAGATAGTAAATAAACAGATTAATTTTGGAATTTTCATATATTTTTTGGATTAAATTATACTAATTTATAGTATTTTGCCCTAATAGTATCTAGAAGTCACAATTTTGTCTAGCTAACTATATTGACCATATAGTAATTGTGTTATAAAATAAACAAATCCATTTCTTTTTATTATACCAAACGATAAATATTAAAAGACTTTTTATCATGAAATTTTTCTGTTTATAGTACTAAAGACAATTTCCCTAAATTGTCCAACGTTAAACAATACCTCCAAAAACTATAGCTTTATAAAGAAGAAGAAGCCTCAAAACAGGAGATAACATAATTTTGAGAAGGTAAGCTAAAATGATAAAATAGAGAGTGAGAAACTCTTAAGCGAGCTTAGTAGGTCATTGCTTTTATATTTTATATTGAATATTAAAAAAAGTTTGACAATCTTAGAGTCATCAAATCTAGTTAGCTCAAGAGATAGCTAGCTTTTAGATAAGTTAAAAAACTTATTTGAACATAACAAATGAGATTATTTCATCTCAGCATTTAAGCAACTTAACTACGATACACCCAGTTTAATCTACTGAATTGCTTAGCAAACGTGATTCAAGCCCTACAATCCAAGTGCAAACTGCGTGGATATTTTTAAATATTCCAAATAGGTAATCTCGCCCCTTTGAGAATTTTTTTATTGGTTTCTACTCAGAGAGCCTCTTTATATGCTATTAACCTACTCTTGCGAGAAAATATTATACACTCAGTGCGCTTGTTCAAAAAGCCGAAGGAAAGCTCTATTATTGCTTGCCTCCAAGCAGGCTAAAGGCTTAAGCGAAAAAGGTGTGGTTCTATATTCTTTTATAGGCTTTTAGGATCTAAGAGAATCAAAGTGCCTTTCTACTCTTGTGACTTTTAAAAAAGGCTATTAAAAACATTGAAAATCTATAGAAGTTTAAATTAGCGCTACAGCGAAGCTATACATCCTGGGATCACTATAGTAAATGCAAAGAAATTAATTTCTGCTACATTCATTATTAAAAACTCTATTATATCTTTATTATCAGCATATACAACAACTGCCAATGCTTCATAAGGGGTCTAAACTACGTGGGTGTTAAAATTAAAGCTATGAGAGTGATAAGCTCTATCTAGATAAAGAGTTGATGAGCTTTTAGATAGGTTGAAATAATCTATTTAACTACAAACGCCAAAACTATTAGATTTACAATAAGGTTTATAAAATAACTCATCTATTAGTGCTAGTGCGTAACATTACTAAATTATTGATAAAATGAAACACTTAGCAATCGTCAGCAAAAAAACTCGTCCTTCAAAGCTCTTAGAATAAAAACTCTAAACATCTACCACAAACTCATATTATCTAGGTTTGGTCAAACCTCCACCCACAACACTAAGATTAATGATAGAAGAGAACCAAAAAGCTCCATATTCAGATAGTGAAATTCTATTACTTATACCAGATAGGGGTGACTGTAGCGATGTTCCATTTTATGAAACCCCGCAACGCAATTTAATAAACTTGCAGAACATATTAAAATTTATATTCTAGAACAAGCAAAAAAAATAATCAGTATGTCATTTTTTTTAGATAAATAATGGATAGCACAGTTAATTTGGTGCAGTAAAACATATATCTACCCTAGAAGTTTTGCTATTTCTTTTTGGGTTGTTTTGCTAGTATTCGCTCCAGCACTAATAAGTGCTAAGACTATCTCTGTATGTCCGTTATGAGCAGCACTGTTAAGGGGTGTATCTCCACCATTTTGAGTTTGTGTATTAAGTTTCGCTCCTGCATCTATTAATGCTTTAGCTATCTCTGTATATCCGTAGCGAGCTGCACTGTTAAGGGTGGCCCAGCCATTTTGAGTTTGTATATTAAGATTAGCTCCTGCATCTATTAATTCCTTAGCTATCTCTGTATGTCCATGTCGAGTAGCACAGTGAAGGGGTGCCCATCCATCTTTATTTTGTGTATTAAGATTCACTCCTACTCCTATTAATGCTTGGGCTATCTCTGTATGTCCGTAGCGAGCAGCACAGTTAAGGGGGGTCCAACCATCTTTATTTTGTGTATTAAGATTAGCTCCTGCATCTATTAATGCTTGGGCTATCTCTGTATGTCCGCTATAAGCAGCACAGTGAAGGGGTGCCCATCCATCTTTATTTTGTGTATTAAGATTCACTCCTACTCCTATTAATGCTTGGGCTATCTCTGTATGTCCGCTATAAGCAGCACAGTGAAGGGGTGCCCATCCATCTTTATTTTGTGTATTAAGTTTCGCTCCTGCTCCTATTAATGCTTGGGCTATCTCTGTATGTCCGTTATAAGCAGCAATGTTAAGTGGTATCCATCCACCTTTATTTTGTATATTAAGATTCGCTCCTGCATTTATATGCCTCTTTACACAATGTTCTAAGCCAAGCCTAGTAGTATAGTGTATGTAGCAATCTCCGTCTTTAGACAGGACTGAGAAGTTAGGCAAGCCTAACTCAGTCCTACTAATAGGGATGTCTATGGCCAAGTTGCTGTACTTCTCTATATGCTGAGATAGTGTTGCTGCTAGCTGCTTGTCTATGTTTTCCTTATAACTTACTTTATCTTTTATTTTATTGCTTGCTAAAGTGGCAATGGTGTTTTTAAAAAGGGCTTTAAAAGCGTTTTTAATTTCTTGTATGAAGGAGTTCTTTTTTTGATTAAGGGTATTTTCTATAGCAGCTAGCTCAAGTGTAAGATCTGTGCGTATCTCTTGTTGTTGTAGGCGGTTTATCATTGCTTTAAGTCTTGTTGTTTGTTTTTTTTGAATTACAAAGAGCTCTAGATTGTTTATTTGTTTGGTGTGAGCTGCTAGGTATATAAGTTCTTTTTTTATGTTTTTTGCTTGGTCTATTAGTGCTATTTGCTGACTCATACATTCATACTCGCTCTGTTGTAATGCCACTGTCTTGTTTGTTGTATGGCCTGTTCTTCCTCCTTCGGTCACCAGTAGCCCCATCACTATATCGTCTTTACTGGGCAAGGCTGTTGAGTTAATATTTTGTAAAGATGTGCAAAGCAATGAAAATAAAAAGATGTTCTTTTTAGTCATGATTAATTATATAGTTAAGGTATTTTGGTACGTTAAATCTTTTTTAGATTAAAAAAAATAAAACTAATAAAATTTAGGTTAATTCTATTAATACGCATGTTTTTTCTGGCAATTATACTAGGGGAGCAACCGTCTGGGTAAAGGGAAAAAGAGGAAGCAATGACGAATTGTGCTTGTAAAACGAAGTTTTACGAGTAAAAAAGCAGTAAAAAGCATTGGTTTAAGCCTTTGGAGGTGGTTTTTTAAATATTCCAAATGAGTAATCTCGCACCTTTGAGAGTTTTTTATTGGTTTCTACTAAGAGAGCCTCTTTATATGCTATTAACCTACTCTTGCAAGAAAATATTAAAATATTATACACTCAGTGCGTTTGTTCAAAAAGCCGAAGGAAAACTCTATTATTGCTTGCCTCAAAGCAGGCTAAAGGCTTAAGCGGAAAAGATGTTTCTATATTCTTCTATAGGATTATAGACCCTAAGAGAAATTAGGGTGCTTTTCTACTCTAGTGACTTTTAAAGAAGGCTATTAAAAACATAGAAAATCATAGAAGTTTAAATCAGCGCCACAGCGAAGCTATCAATCCTGGTATTGCTATAGTAAATGCAAAGAAATCAATTTCTGCTCCATTCGTTATTAAAAACTTATATCTTTATTATCAGCATATACAATAGCTGCCAATGCTCATAGATGATTATAGGATTGTTTATTAACGTTTACTCCTTTTTTTACTAATAGATCCGCCGCATCTTTATCGCTATACATTGCAAAAGCTATCAATACTATACGCGACCTTTACTTATGTTTATGAAGCTCTGGGCAGAATAACTTCTCTGTTCTGTTTTTAAGATATTTTATTACCGATGAGAGTGCACTGCTACTCACAGTAAATGAAGATAAAAGCATCGAGAACTTTACTCTTCAATTTTTAATTCCATGCATACACTGTGTGTTTATTTAATATTTATTCGGCAACAATAACATATTCCCCACAAAACATGAAACAATTCTACAAGGTGCTGACATCCCACCATTACTTTAATGATGGGAAAATGTCAGTATTATAGTTCGCCACCCTCTATACTTAACGGATATCTTTTAATTTTATCTAAAGATAACTAATAAATTAGCTTGAAACTGCACAAACCTTCCACACAAAAGAAGTCCTCGCTTAGTCATTCGGTGGTAAGGATGGTTGAGATTTCAACCACTCAAAAATTACAAAAAATGTCCATACAACGGGACTGCCAAAAATTGTTTTCTAGCCATTTAGGCCGCAGACCTAATTAATAGAGGGTTCTAAACTACATTGGGTGTTAAAATTAAAGCTATGAGAGTAATAAGCTCTAGCTAGGTAAAAAGTTGATGAGCTTTTAGATAGGTTGAAATAATCTATTTAACTACAAGCGCCAATACTATTATATTTACAATAAGGTTTATAAAATAACTCATCTCTTAGTGCGTAACATTACTAAATTTTTTGATAAAATGAAACACTTAGCAATTGTCAGCAAAAAAACTCGTCCTTCAAAGCTCTTAGAATAAAAACTCTAAACATCTACCACAAACTCATATTATCTATGTTGGGTCAAACCTCCACCCACAACACTAACATTGACATAGAAGAAAGTAAAAAACTTCCAAAGAATAGCAAGATTTTATTGCTTATGCCAAACAATATAGATGAAGAAAAAATAGATGGGAATCCTGTGGTTCCATTTTACGAAGACCCAGAATTCAAAAAACTTACTCATTATAATAAAATTTATATTCTAACCCAAGCAAAAAAAATAGCACAAACTCGTAAAGAAATAATTAATGCAAAAAAAGAAGCAAATAATATGAAGATGGCAGAATTTGCTTATAACAGTTTAGTAGAAGAAAGAAACAGTAAATGTAGTCACCAAGCAAAATATTCTAAGATAAAGACATTATCCAACTCATCGCTATCTGTTGAGAGTCAAAAACAAATACAACTCACATTTAAAAAGCTAATAAAGCAAGGATTTGAAAAAAATACTTCTACTCCAATATTAATCCAGACTATAGGACTATAATGAAAATAGAGAAAAACTATATTAACTCTCCAGGTCTCTATGATATAAAAAAAATAGAAGTTTTTAATGCTTTACTTATTGATAATGTTATTGGTGCAAATTATGGAGAAAATTGCTCCCGTTACTTAAAGCAACTTTCTATAATCTATAGAGGTGATGAAAAAGTTTACTTTGGAGGTAAAGGCTTACTAATATATTGTAGATTTTTTAATGGCTTCTTGTTGTCAGCATTTTTTTCTGTAAATATTCTTATTATTAACTTAAGTTCATATATTTTCCAAATCGCAGTCCTAAAGATAACTGCTCAGCTAATATTTTTCTGTGTATTTACATGAATAACCCACTTTTTTATATAACAAATTTGCTTTATATTCCTCTAAACTTGTATTTATTATATATATGCTACTCTATGAAAAGGTTTTTTACTTCTTACGAAACTAGCAGTATGTATTTTAGAAGAATGACTGATTACTCCAAAAAAAACACACCAATGCCCAAAAAACTCACAATTCTACCAATGTCTTATAAATCATCCTCTAGTTGTTCTAAGAGATTAGTATGCCATGAAACTATAGTAGAACTCTCTGAAGGAAGTAAGATTTCAAGAATTTTTTTTTGCCTATATTTGCCATTTGGACTTAACAGAAGTAATATTTATTACATATTCAAATCTGTACTTAAGTCTGGCTTTAATTGTATATTTTGGCCAAGCAAGAAGAAGAAAACTCAGAAATAGAGTTGCTAATAAAAAGCTTAAAATAATAATATTTTTTAGTCGTTATTTATGTGGAAAACTAAGTTAGTTTGTCGTTACTCCTAAAACTCTTGCACTACTGATCTGTTCGGTATTTTTTTATATTAAAAGTGTAAAATTAAAGCTGATTTTTAATTAGCTACCACCCTTCTTACTCCTACCCACATACAAATAAGGTAAAACTCTCGGAAAAATAGCAGGTCATTGCTTTACTTCACCTTTTTTGCATTGTAGGGTTTTCTTGATAATGTCTTGAGAGGCTATCTAAAATAGTTTTATTCTTTTTTATTTTATAATATTAGGTTTTTCAGTTGATAGTCTTTATCATTTGCCTATATTGCCATACCCTTTCTCTTTAGTGAATTTAGAATAGAGTCTTTTTTAGTTTTTGAAAATTATTAACTTTAGAGATCGAGTTCATTATAATAGCATTTGTAAATGCATCTATTGCATTCCCACATTCTTCTCCTATTAATAACTGTGCCTCTTTATTACTTCAAAACAACTTTTAGATAATCTGAAAAAATATGTCCTTGATTTTTATTATATGGCACTTCGGGAATAAGTTCTATAAAACTCATTCCTAATTGATCACTCACTTCATTAAGAAAAAAAATAGGAGAACGTGATTCTTCAAAGTCTTTTTGGATTTCGTTTTTGTATACTTTCATATCTTTTTCATAATCTTCATATTCTTCCTTTGTAAATGTTGTTTTTGTGTTTTTTGCTTCTGAAGTAGCACTTCCTTTATTAAGTTCTTTCTTATGAATTTCTAGCTCTTCTTCTTTACAGATAAAAAACTCTAACCCTGATTTATATTTGGCTTGTTTGTTTGCAGTAGTCTCTAAAATTTTTTGTAACTCATCTAGTTGAGTTATTAACAACATCTTAGAGTATTCTTTGATGATTAGCAAAGAAAAAGTGTTAATTTTATTGAACATCCAATGTAAAGTACATATTTCTTTTTTCATAAATCTAATGCGCTTTAAAAATTCCTCTGTACTTTTGAGACTTAAGGATTTTATGTTTTGTAAATATTTATTGTCATGTAGTTTAATATTTGTATCTATTATTTTTTGAACACTTACACTAAAATCTTTTTTCTTGACAGATTCTAAATCCTCAACTTTCTTAATAGCTTTTCCAAGTTCGTCTATATCAACGTGAATATCTATCTCCATTTTTTGATAAAGAAAATTTAATTCTTTTTTTGCTTTTTTTAATAGTCTTTCTACTCCATAAACATCAATAACGCCATAAGTATCAGTATTTTCTTTTTGGGGAAAATGTACTTTATAGTTTAGATTATTGCGCTTGTAAGTTACAAACTTGATTATACCATCATTATACACCTTAGGTTTAAAAGTACTTTGTTCTAACACACTTTCTTTATAGTTATAGTTAGAGTTAGAGTTAGAGTTAGTAGCATACAAGCTACCAACAGAACAATAAAAGGCAATTAGTAGATGTAATTTTTTTATGTATATATTCATATTAATTAACGAGTAATGAAAGTTTTTAGTTCAAAAGTATTAGGTAGCTCTCAAGGTACTCCAACCTCAAACACAATAATAATAAATCTTAATCCAAAAACTACTCAAAAGTATTTAGCAATTGCAACAAACTAAAACATCTCTTGTTTTATTGTTAAAAAATATTTAAAATCTCTAGCAATAAGTGGCTTTTTTGCTTTTAAGTGGCTGGAAACTCAGCATTATCAAAGTTAAAGAAGTCTTATCCTCTGAATCTGGGATTTTCGAATGCTGTGCAAGATAGACTTTTTGCAAAAGAAGTCCTTAGTGTTTAGATTTTCTAAACACTAAGTGACATTTTTAAACAAATCAAGTCCAGAGCATAAGTTCTGTTTTTTCTTATAGCAATTACACTCAATTTTGGGGTGGATATTAACTAATCGTATAACTGTAAATCGTAACCCATGAGAAAACTCAACATCACAAACTGATTATTTCTTGCTTTAATTAGTGTTTCTACTAATGTTGTTGCTACTAGTACTAGTAACTTTATTGTTAACTGTTAAAGGAGACAAATTACATACAACCATGATAATGCAATTATTCCAGGAGCTAAATATGGTTAACAAATTTTAATATAAATATCTAAAAAATCATCGCCTCATCAAAATAATATACCAAGTATATTAGGCGTAATACTTATATTTCTTAACTATTGTTGAAGCAATTTCTTCATGGCATTATTACAAATAATTCAAATCAAATATTAAATATTTGGATTTTTTGGTTTTTTATGCTTTACAAAATGCATTGGAGATAATATCTTTTTGAAGGATATCTTTCTACTTACAATGTAATCTCACAAAATACTTGTTCATTACCACCTCTATTACTCTTTCCCACAGCCTTATCTTTGTCTTCTAAACCCTGTTGTTCCTCCTTTTGAGACACCTCTTCTTTATTATTAAATACCTGTCTATATTGATTATACCACCACTTTAGTAGTTTTTTTTTCATTTCTTCTAATACTAAAAATGAACTATGCAACTTTTCAAGTAAATAGTTCACAACACCCTTAAATTTGACTATATTTACTTTATTATTTGCTTTTAAAAGTTCTTCTCTAAGTTTATAGTTTTCTACCTGAAGCAATGCATAACTTTTTTCTATTTTTTCTATCTCGCTAATTGGAACCATTGTTTGTGCTTTGGGAGCGAGCCTACCATTTTTATTGAAAGAAGAGTTAGGTATAGAATTATTAGAAACTCCAATACTAGTTGCCACCAGAGGAGCTTTTAGTAGGATTACAAAAGCAATTGATCTTATATCATATTTTGAGAATTTATACATATTAAAATTAAGTTATTATTATTCTGCAAATGTAATAATATTAACCCAAAAGAACAATCGTCCTCACACAAAATATGACATATTGACTAAAATCACAGATTTAATAAAGAAGAAGTCCTTCTGAAGTATAGCTTAAGTAGGTAGTTTTTTAGCTTTAATTTTTAATTGGATTTTATATTGCTTTGTTAAACTTCTTTATTGCTTCTTTTTTATTAAAGTTATTTTTTTATAAACGTAGTTGTAAATTTAACTTAAAGTATAGCTTAGAGTCTTTTTCTTTGTAAACTTTACCATATCTGTGCCTAGTGGTGGATGGAGTGTCTAGCTTAATGTTTTTATAAAGGTAGTTCCTTAAGTTTTCTGTTTCTATGAGATGAAACCCAACACACTCACCACTTCTTTTTATCACAATACTACCATTTGATTCATAAATACCATCCCACTTCCTACCAGCAAAAAATCCTAGTAGCGTATCAACCAATAGTTTTTTTGTCATATGCTCAATAACCTCTTTATCTTCATATCCTATCTCTGTCTTCAAATGCCCCTTTTTATCAATGTGATTTATTATCTTGGAGATCGAAGATATTCTATCAAAAAAGAATGCCATTAATATATGCCCCACAAGGTTGGGCATCTGTGAATCAACCATTTTTAGATTGTAGTTCATTATCTGTTTTTCTGCTCCAATAAACCTGAATTTTCCCCCATGCTCTTTTATAAAAGCAATTCTGTCTTTTAGCTTTTCTCTTGTGTTTATCAAATTTACCTCATCTAAAAGAGATGTTTTAAAATTTCTAAGCTCAAAGATAAAGTTGGTATTCCCAGATGCATTTAACAATGTTGGCTTACTACCTAAATAAGATTTTATCCCAAATCCTTCGTCTTTCTTTTTTATTTTACTGTTTGAAATATCCAGATGTATATCAGCTTTCTGAGAACTTCTTCCTCCTTTAATAATATTAAATCCAAGAGAACTCTTAATGACTTCAAATGCTGGAATATCAAATGTAGCAGAACCTTCCTTTATAGCAGTTGTTAGATCAAAAAGAATAGATTTATTTAATATATCTGATATTAGAATTTGTTTCTTTTTATCCTTACTTCCTTTTAAGCCAACTTCAATGGTTGAAGAGTCAACAATAAAAAACTCTAAATCTATATTTTGTGTTGTTACCTTATTTATCTTAAAATAATTTTTTGTTGCATTCATCTCTTCATCTGCTAAAGAGAGCTTTTGCTCTAATAATAATTTTACAAATACCAATAATTCACTCCATTCGCCTTTGTTATTAGTATTTTTCATATTTGTGGTATTAATTGAGAGTTCATTCATATAAGTCAGCAATGATGAAGCTACCTCTCTTACAGCATCAACAGCAACGCTATTGCCAAGCTGTTTCATTGCCTGTGTGTTACTAACTGGGAACTCGAAATCTTCTGGGAATCCTTGTAGCATTTTACCTTGCTCTGGCATCAATTTCTTGACAACTCCATCAACTAAATAAGCATCCCAGTTTCTTCTATCATCAATGTGAGAGCCTCTTCCACCAACTCGCATTGTAAACCCTATTTCCCTACTGCATTTTCCACCCCAAACATGACTCATGTTGTATTTTAATGGTAGATGATCTGGAAAACAAAATTCCTTGTTTTCAACATCATCTCTAAACCCAACCATGAATACTCTTGGTCTGAGTTGCGGTAGGCCATAATCAGTAGCTTTAACTATTTTAAAGTAGAAAGAGTAACCCAACTCATTTTCAATGATATTCCTAATGACTTTAAATATATTTCCATTGTCACAAGAGATTAGACCTCTAACGTTTTCAAGGAAGAAAGCCCTTGGCTTCTTAGCCTCAAGAATCTCTACTACGTTAAAAAATAAATTCCCTCTCTCTGAGTTATGTTGGTCATCAAAACCACGTTTATACCCCGCCCAACTAAATGGCTGACAGGGAAATCCAGCACATAATAGATCGAAATCTGGAATTTCATCTGCTGAAATATTTCTTACATCAGAGTTAAATAATTTGCTATTTTTTTTAAAAATATTGGGAGATATCTTTTTGAAATTATGTTTATATGTAGTTCGTGCATATTTATCCATTTCTGATGCAAAAACACATTCACCACCCAATTGGTGCAGAGCAGTATGAAACCCTCCAATACCAGCAAATAAATCAATGAATTTAAATCCTTTCTTTGGCATCTTTTTTATATTTTAAAGTCCAAAGTTAACTAATCTTAGTTTCATAAATGGAGATATATTATATTCTCCACACCTTTTTTTTAATACAAACTTTAAATCCCCCAGTAACTAAATATAATATGAGAGAAGAACTATATTTTTGAGAGATAAAGAGTTAAGTTAGAGAGCTTTTTTCATAGACCACCGCAACCGCTAAGTAAAAATAGCTATGAGTCACAAGGAGTTGCAGTGATAATGATTTTTTAAATCTGGGTTATTTTGTTTAATAATCCTACTAGAAGTTACTTCTTCTATTAACTATTGTAGAGGTCTCAACTTTAGGTGAATAATTAAGCAATAGGTGTATGAAAGCTTTCTTAAATAAGTTCTCGGAAAATCAAGATATTTTTTATAAAAAATACATCTAAGAGGCATAAGTAGTAAATACCAAATGTAGGTGAGTTAGAAAGATACAGCTTCTATCTCTCCAGTGCTTTCTTATATTGAACGCCTTAGCCTTAGTTCATATATCCCTAAAAAACTAATATATAAAAAATATGGGCAAACCAACTACCTCCTCTTTTGTAAGTAAAATACCCCTTAAAAACTAGTAGCAAAGAACAATCTAAGTTTAAAAAGCTATTTTTTACTGCTAAGCAGCAAGTGCAAAGAAAGTGAATATTAAGAGGCTAGCTGAAATGAGCTCAGAGGCTAGATTTAAAGAATCTGTAGGTATTATAAGCAAAAAGAAATAGAAGTTAGTAAGCTAGAGAATTCTTTAAAGAATTAGCACAAAATTATGACCCTATATAGTATTATATATGTAGCCATAGAAAACAATTTAATACAAAAAAATACATTATTAGTAGGTTCACATACAAGGAGTCATTTAGCAAAAAGAGTTTTTAACTTTGGTAAAAGAATATGCGTTAAAAAAGAGGGGATGCCAACGCTTTAAAGGGCATGGAGGTATTAATAGCAGCGAAATAATAGCTGTCATTGAGCTATAAGGGTTAAAGAATATTGTTACTTCACTCTCAAAAGCTTAAAGCTACCTTTTTTCATGTGAAGTAAAAAACCTCTTTAATTACCATGGGATAAACAGTAAAGTGAAATATGCTAGAATAATAAAAAGAAGTTTTAATGGTACAGCGATATATTTCACTCAACTTATTTGTGAAGGCAAGCTGTGGATTAAGGGTAAAAATAAGGTAAATAAAGAAACAATAGAGCTAGAGATAGAACCTCAAAACAATAGCAAGCTATATAGGCAAAAAAAGAATGCAAAACGAAAAGTCTTTGCCTATGAGCTAAAACAAAAAAATATATTGCAACAAATAATAGAGGTAATTTATGTATCTAATCCATCTTGCTACCAACAGGGTGTCTTGGGAAAGACAACGTAGAAAAAGTATATAAAAGGGAAAAAGGTAAATCAAAAAAATCCAAAAGCTTAATAGGTCGCTTAAAAGCTTCAGGAAAAATAATATCTAGGCTTAAATGATACAACAATAAGACAAGCATCATATAGCAAAGCCCAGTGGGTTAGTAAATGAAATATTTTCGTAGATGGAAAGACATAAAAGCCAAACTACAAGTCACCTAAAAGTTGTTT
>PJEL010001783.1_pt1 | contig 20756 bp, 19 predicted proteins | sample 1853271 | NCBI WGS metagenome assembly PJEL01 (sample SAMN08108733, study PRJNA415343) | Invertebrate metagenome, whole genome shotgun sequencing project. | host: Globobulimina | place: Sweden: Gullmar Fjord | collected 2015-08
CCCAATTCACCTAAAATTTCCTAAAAAAGTACAATGCCATTTGCGTTTTATATCCAATTAGCTTTATGGTCTCAATTATATATCATAAAAAATGACAAATTTAGCTGCGTAAGGTCAGTGATAACCTTTGAAAATGAAGTTAAAATAATGCATAACTGCCTGATTATCAATGTTATGTTTATTCAAAATGATACCCTTTGGGTATAGAATAAATATAAATGTTACATAAAATAAAGAGATACCCTTTATTTATTGAAATAGTTTTGCAATAATCCTTTAACTAAAAATATTACTTGCTTCATTTTCAAGGGTATTTATTACCTCATTTGGTATAATGATGTATTCAACTTTGAAAAATACATTACTGGATATTTCTCTTAAATATTTATACCCTGGCGATAAAACATTATAATTTTTATTGCAATTTTCTATAAATTTAAACATCATTTTTAGGTTTTTAATTATTTCACTGTAGGTATTTTCTCCATTGATAGATAAATCACAATAGTATAGATTATTAATTTTTTTAATGTATTTTTGTATATAATTGAGCCATGCAACATCCTTATCATCTACTTCAGATATTCCTATAATCGAGATCAGGTAATTATTAAAAAAATATAAAGTATCATATTGATAATTATAAAAATCGTGGCTATTGATATATTTATTAGGATATTCATTTTCTTTCTTTATATAAAATATCTTATCACGATAATACCGATCTATAATACCTATAATATCTTTACAAGATATGTGGCTTGGGATATTAATTCTAGTGTATCCAGTGATTAATTTATTGTAATCTACAATGCGTATTTTAAGTTGTATTTCCTTTGAGTCGGGGAAAATAAACGGCCTCTTTACTATGAATTTCAATGTTTGCATTCCACCTATATTGTAACAAATGTCAGCATCTACATTGATATAAAACTCATTTTTCATCCATTCTTCATTATTTAAAATTCCCCAACCTCTTTTTAATTTTTTTTCATAACTTAAACCGAACAATTTATTTAAAATTGAGCTTTGATGATGGGTTTCGGGTTTTAATACCCTCGAAATCAACCTATTGTTTTTGACAGCGCATGACTTGAGATAATCAAAACTCTGAGAAGTACTTTTGCTTTTTATATCATTTAAGTGATTGCTCTTTTTGGAGATATCTATTATGCATGCATTTTGCAGTGAAAGCAGTTCTTTGGATATATTTTTTATTTTTTCTATATCTATATTATTTATCTTTAATTTTGTTGTGATTATCTCTAGAAGATTGTCTTCGCAAATAGAATCAAGAAAATCCTTTAAATCCTCATAACTATTTTCATCAGCAATGAATTGCAACTGCTCTAACATAGATAAATCAAATTTGGTAGTTATCGCTTTAAATAACTTTGTCCCCTCAGAAAAAATAGACTTATTATTTATGTAGTTCATTTTTTCTATATAATTACTATTTTTATGTTCGTGATTCTGCCTCTGCTTTGGTTTTATAGTCAATAGAATATCGTCTTTGCTATCCCATACCTCCTTTTCTTTATCTAAGATTGTATTTATAACTTCATCGTTTTCTTTGATATCTAAGCCTGTATTTACAATTTCATCGTTTTCTTTTTTTGATCTATTCGCAATTTGTGCCTCACGAAAAGATACCAAAAGTGTTCTTTGGTGTTCAGGATTAATATTTTTTTTTTCACAAAATGCTAAAATCTTGTTTTTAGATATTTCCTCCTCTAAATTCGATTTTTGTTGAGGTGTAATATTTCGTATTACTTGTTGATACTTTACTTTTTTGTATTCTCCAATATCTCTTTCCAGATTTCTATCGGCAATGTTAGAAATTTTGTTATTTTCATCTTCCCCATCAATATCATTTTCACAGCCAGCATCGCTTTGGTCATCATTTATTGCAGTATCATTTTCTTTGATATTTTCTCCATGTATCTCCTTTTTTTCAATTTTATCGATCTTTTCTGCCTGTTCCAGTATATTCCGAATTTCCTTTTTAAGGGATGTATTTGCTGTTTCACCTACTATATTCTGTAGAATTTCTTTAACAGGACTATGTGTGGAATTACTTAAATCTATACATTCGGTGTTAATTTTTTGTACCTCTCTTTCAAGTTGATCTAAATGCGATACGCGATTATATTTTGTTACCATAGACAATAAGATACTTTTATCGATCATTTCTCTCGAATAAATTTTGCCGCAACTTAAAATAATAACTAGGCTTAAAAATAGTATAGATGATTTTTTCATAACAAAATTTTAAAATAGTACTACTGGATATAGCTAAAAACGATTATTACATATATCGAATATCAGAAATTTAGAAATACTTATAGAAATATTATAAAAAAAGTTGGACCGTTATTGTATTTAATATACATAAGGATTTTTTTTAAGAGTATGAGATGTATTTTTGTATGATTTTTTAAGGCAAACTTGGAAATATAGTTTTAAGATGACAAACTTGAATATATTCAATTTTTTTAGATATATTATGTCAATATTTTCATATATATAACAACATTGAAATATAGATTTTTGATTTACAAGCGTCAACAGTCTGCTTTTCCGGGAGTTCTAGGAAATGGTATAACATCTCTTATATTTTCCATTCCCGTAACAAATTGAACTAGCCTTTCAAATCCCAAACCAAAGCCACTGTGTGGTGCTGTGCCGAATTTTCTTGTATCTAAATACCATTCAAAGTGTGTTGTATCTATATTCATTGATTCTATTACAGAACTCAGATTATCGTATCGATGTTCTCTTTGGGAACCTCCTACTATTTCTCCTATACCTGGCACTAAAATATCCATGGCAGCAACAGTTTTATCATCATCGTTTTGATACATATAAAAAGCCTTTATTTCTTTTGGGAAGTTTGTAATGACAACAGGTTTTTTAAAATATTGTTCCGTAAGGTATCTTTCATGCTCTGACTGTAAGTCTACACCCCAATCTTGTATAAGGTATTTAAATTTTTTCTTTTTGTTTTTAGAACAGTTCTTAAGAATATCGAAAGCTTGAGTATAGGTTATTCGTTCAAAATCCGATCCAACAATAAATTCTAATTTTTCTATAAGCTTTTTATCATCTCTTTCATTTTTTGGTTTTTGTGTTTGTATTTCACTGTATCGTTTGTCTAAAAAAGCAATTTCTTCTTTGCAATTATATAAGACATATTTGACTATATATTTCAAAAATTCTTCTGCAAGGCAGATATCATCATTTAAATCATAAAAAGCCATCTCGGGCTCTACCATCCAAAATTCTGCTAGATGTCTAGAGGTATTAGAATTTTCTGCCCTAAAGGTAGGACCAAAAGTATATATTTTGCCAAATGCCAAAGCTCCTGTTTCACCTGCAAGCTGGCCAGAAACAGATAAACTAACTTTCTTACCAAAAAAATCGGAACTAAAGTTTATAGGCTTATTTTTTTTATAAATATTTGTGTCTCCAATCACTGTAAACATTTCTCCGGCTCCTTCGGCATCGTTGCTAGTAATTATTGGACTACTGAACGATAGGAAATTCTGTTCATGGAAAAATTTATTAATAGCAAAGCTTAAAGCGCTCCTAATCCTAAATACTGCATTAAATGTAGTGGTACGCAACCTAAGGTGAGGGATAGATCGCATAAATTCCATAGAATGCTTTTTGGGTTGTAGAGGATATTCTTCGGGACAAGCTTTTCCAATAATATGTATATTCTCTGCTTTAAGTTCAACAGCCTGACTTTTCCCCATTGAAGGTTTTATTTCACCTACGACTTTAATACATGTTCCTGAATGAAGATTTTTTTTTACATTTTCTTCAATTTTAGAAGGGTCTGCTACTATCTGTAGATTATTTATAGAAGACCCATCGTTTAATGCTATAAATATTACATTCTTACTTGTCCTGCAAGTGCGTACCCAGCCATTTATTTCTATGGTTTCTTTTTGATCTTGATCGATAGAGGGGAGTAATTTTAGTATTTTGTTAATGCTAAGCTTATTCATAGTACGCTTATTTAATAATTGTTTATTTAAAAATAGAACTCTTTTACTCCTACCTGGTATTAGCGTTCATCGCTGAGACCAATTAGGTTCTATTGTGAAACCCATTAAGTGGTCACAGCTGCAAGCTACGACCAGGGAATAGTATCATAAACAACGATTTGCCTCATATAGTTTTCTATAGAAATTCTACTTCATAGGGCATTAATGCCAATACTTTACCAAATTTGCTAGTTTTTCTTGCCATGGCTAACATATCATAATGCTTACTAATAGCTATACCGTTTTTAATATCTAAATCATTTGTTATACATATATTTTTTAAAAAGATATTTTTGATAGCTCCAATTAGAATCTTCAACATGGCATTTATTTCGGTGTTTTCTAGTAAAGTCATAAAAATGCCTTTTTGTTTCGGATAATTTACTATAGAATATTTACCTTTAATTCCAGCTTTTTTTGCAGCAATTTTTATAGCATCGTTTAATGTTCCTATAGTGTCTATAAGACCATTTTTTTTAGCATCTTTCCCAATCCATACTCTACCCTGTGCCAAAGATTCTATTTGTTTTATAGGCATCTTTCTAGCTTCAGAGACTATTTTAATAAAGTTTTTATAATGAGTATTTATAATAGTATTTATACAATCTTTTTCTACAGGTTTAAAATTGCGTTGAAAGCCATATGCATAACCAGCTACTATATCGGCATGCGGTTCTGTTGTAACGATAGAGTTCGTAATACCTAGATATTCATTAAACAACCTTTTTGTATTAAACATTAACGCTAAAACTCCTATAGATCCTGTGATAGTAGCATTATCAGCAACGATATAGTCTGTTGCAGCAGCTATATAATATCCTCCGGAAGCTGCTACACTAGACATAGAACTCACAATATATTTTTTCTTCTTGAGTAACCTTATGGCATGCCATATATCGGCAGAAGCCAATACACTTCCTCCAGGAGAGTTTATCCTCAACACCACAGCTTTAATATTTTTATCTTTTTCTATCATCTCTATGCTTTCTAGCATCTCTTTAGAACCAAGGATACCTTTACCCCCCCCTTGACAGGCATGATCTGCCCTTCAGCCACTAAAATGGCTATCTTATTTTTATATATTTTCTTAGAATATCTTTTACACTCCAGATAGGTTTTTAGATCTATATAACGTACATTGTCATCTTTTTTAATTTTTAATAGGGTTTTTATATAATTATCAACATCACTTCTATAACCTAGAGCATCTATTAACTTGTGTTCTAGTGCGTTTTTAGGAATTTTTATATCCAAATTTGTCGCCAACTTTTTAAGATGTAGTTTCCCTATCTTTCTGTCTAGAGATGTTTCATCCAAAAGTTGATTATAGATACTATTGAGCATTTCCTGAGTTTGATGTTTTCCATGTTTCCCTATTTTGCTTTTGCGATACGCATCTCCGTATGTCTTATATTTACCTTTATGAAACTTTATTGGAATTATTTTTAAAGTATCTAGCATATGTTTATAAAAGAAATATCTAACAGCCATACCTACCCACAAAAACATTCCCTCTGGGTGTAAAAATATTTTATTAGCTACTGTACTTAAATACCAAGATTTATTTGCATAGGCATCAGAGTATATTATGATATGTTTTTTAGATTTTTTAAAGTCTTTTAAAGCTTTTCTAAGTTCCTCTATTTGAGCCCATCCGGCAGAAAAAAACTCTATGTTAATTCTTATGGTTTTTATTTTGGGATCATTTTTTGCAAACTCTATAGCATCCAACAGGTCTAATAGGTTTACCTGCTGATTTCTTCGTCCAAAATTTATATTGTTGGAAGCAGAGTTTTCTACTATTCCCCCATTTAGGTTTATACATAGGACACTATTCTTTTTTAATCTTAGGGTCTTTATATATTTGTATACATTCACCCCTATTACTGAAAAAAATATTAACAATAGCATGGAAACAAAAATTGATACCATAAATGACACAAAGGCTTTTAAAAAGATTTTCATAACAAACTATTTTGATTTACTCGAGTTACGCGAAGTTATTAAAGGGGCACTATAACAGCTAGATAAATGATAGTTTTATACCCAAAGGGTATCATTTTGGATAAACATAACATTGATAATCAGGCAGCTACGTATCCTTTTAACTTCAATTTCAAATGTAATCAGTATAGTATTTAAAATCTATACTAGGCCCAGCAACTATCGAGTCTAGATATACTCACTTACTGTAATTTTAGAATGGCCTCTCTAAATCTTTCGAATGCTTCTAACAAATTTTCTTTGGAAGAAGCGAATGATATTCTAACACATTCTGGACATCCAAAACTTTCTCCAGAAACAACTGCAACATGAGCATTTTGCAAGATAAATTCAGAAAAATCATTTGCATTATTTATTTTTTTCCCGTTAAAAGATTTACCAAAAAAACAAGAAATATTTGGAAACAGGTAAAAAGCACCTTCGGGTCTACTTACAAAGATTTGAGGTAAACTTTTGAATTTATCCAACAATATGTCTCTTCGTTCTCGATAAGCATCTACCATATACTGAATTTTTTGTTTGCCAGCTGTTATAGCAGCAAGTCCTGCTCGTTGACTTATTGTGGAAGTCCCAAAACTAATTTGTCCATGTAGCTTAGATATTTTATCTACAATAAATTTTGGTGCAGCCATGTATCCCAAACGCCATCCTGTCATGGCATAAGCTTTGGAAAATCCATTTATGGTGATAACTCTATCCTTTATTTCTGGTATAGACCCTATACTAAAATGGCTATTACTAAAATTTATATGCTCGTAAATTTCATCAGATATTGTTACTATTTGCTTATTATTTTTAAGCACACCACCTATTTCTCTTAGTTCTTGCTCATTAAACACTGCCCCACTAGGATTGCAAGGAGATGAAAAAATGATAGATTTTGTTTTTTGCGTTATAGCATCGCTCAGTTGCTTTGAAGATATCTTAAAATCATTGTTTTTATCCCCTTTTACAATAACAACCGTACCCCCAGCTATTTCTATCATTGCTTTATAGCTTACCCAATATGGTGAAAAAACTATGACTTCGTCTCCAGGATTTAGTAAACAGAAAAAAGCATCGGCGATAGCTTGCTTTGCCCCGTTACATACAACAATTTGCTCTAAGCTACATATTATATTATTGTCGTTTTTAAGTTTTTTTACTATAGCTTCTCTAAAATCTTTGTAGCCAGAAGATGGGGGATATCCAAAAAAAATTCCTGTGTCTATAGCTCGCTTTGCTGCTTCCCTTATAAAATCTGGTGTTTTAAAATCGGGTTCTCCAATACTTAAATTTATTACATCAACACCCTCATAGCACATCCTTTTCGCTATCCTAGACATAGCAAAAGTAGCAGATTCTTGTAAAGTGCTTACTCGTTTTGAAATTATTTGGTCTTCGTACATTACTAAACTATACTGACATCTATACTAGATAGCATTATAAACAATTTTCCTCATATCTTTAACTTCAAATACCTTTGCCATAGTATACCAAAGGTATTTGAAGTTACTAGGCAAATCATCCTTTATGATACTTTCTTCCAAGCATTTGGGAAATTCTTCATTGACGATGAGTATAAAGCTATCTTTTTTTATTTCTTTTATAACTAACATGAATATCTCCATATTTATTTTTTACAAAAATCTTTTTTGCAAATTTATAAATATTCATTACAGGTTTGCCTATATCTATTCCTTGCTGCAAACCCTTCACAAAAACAAAGCCCCAAAAAGCCCCGAAAAGTTCTGTTAACCCAATAGAAAGCCTACCTTCTGTGAGCTTGGATAATGATGATAACATAAAAATTATACTAATATATTTTAATTTTACTTGTCCAAAAAATAATATACCCAAAGGATAATTTGGTGCATACACAAAACATGCAAAAAGCACACAATAGATAGTTGCATATGGCCCCCAAAGAGGGTATCCAAAATTTGTAAAGAATGACATTGCTACAAAAAACAATCCGGTTGCAAAAATGCCCGTTATATATATTGTATATGCATATCTGTCATCCAATAGCTTTCCCAAAGTATTGCTAGCGTTATATAATAAAAGCATACTAAAAAGTGTTGTGGATATGCCTTCATTAACCAAAAAGTAAGTAAAGATGGTCCAGGGTTTTTTTAAATATTCACTAAAAGAAGAGGGGATTAGTAGGTTATTTACTAGAGTGCTGTACCATGAATTTTGTCCAAAGATTGTAGTTATAGCTTTAAATATAAATAACAAAAGAAAGCATAATATATGTATATTGATAAGATGAATTATATCATTAGAAAAATTACGGCAATAGCTTTTGTAAGTATTACTAATTTTATCAAACAATGAAAATTTCATGATAGAGACATATATACTGGTTCCAGATGAAGATGTTTCTAACATCCAACAGTATACCATAATAAACAACGATATCTAGTATAACTTCATCTATACTTGGTAAGCCAGGTGCAAAAAAGAGATACCCCCCTCATCTAGGTGACAATTTATCTAAATTTAAAGGGTTTTCAAAGTGGTTACTGAGGAATGTTGTGGGGTATTTTTGAATTTCCTATACCCAAATGGTATCATTTTGAATAAACATAACATTGATAATCAGGCAGTTACGAATTATTTTAACTTCATTTCCAAAGGTTATCAGTATAGATTATAAACAGATTTTTTTTTAAATATTGATGTTCTGAGCTACCTAAATAAGTTTATCATTATCATCAAACATGATCTCATCCGGAGTATCCTTCAGATATGATTTTATACCCAAAGGATATCATTTTGAATAAACATAACATTGATAATCGGGCAGTTACGTATCATTTTAACTTCATCTTTAATGGTAATGAGTATATAAACTTGCTGAACTAGGATTTTAGCTACCCTATGGAATTTTAAATGTAATATTATTCTAAATTGTATTTTTAAATATGAAACATAAATATTTTGATTTCTTATTTTTTAAAAAGTATGCCCATATACAATTTTGTCATAAAATATCTAATTTTAGACTAAAAAAGCCTGGTTCTATGGGTAATTAAGAACCTAGTTCAGTAAACTTGTTTCCAATGTTTTTTCTATTGCGAGATGAAGTTAGTGCCACGAATTGCACGATGAAAATCTGGAAAGTCTTTTGAAAAATTTTCATATGATCCAGATTTCGAATTACCAATGCATTTACGGTATTTGAGAGATATTTTTAATTTTTTAAAATAATCTTAATTAATATATATATACTTTTGTTCATCTATTAGATATACAGGGCTGACGTACATATTTCTTCGGCTGCCGCACATAATTTTTCGTATTAAAATTAAACAAAGGCAAAGAATGGGAATAGTCACAGGAAAAAGTATCAAAATCGGATCAAGGTCATAAAATAAAACCAGGAATAACACAGCGATAAAAGTAAGATACGCGAAGCAACACATAATGCAGGGCAACAAAAAGAGACATTTATTGCAGCACTTACTGCGATTACTAATATAATGTAGTAGTATTAAATCACTTAGATCTTGACTATTAATTATTCCATAGCTGGTATACCGATCACCTTTGAAAATGAAGTTAAAATGATACGTAACTACCTGATTATCAATGTTATGTTTATTCAAAATGATACCCTTTTGGTATATATTCTAACAAGACCAATATAAGTGAGTTGTATCTACACTGTAATTTAAGACCATCGTACGAATCACAAGGGGGGGAATGTTCGTAATAATATTTTTCAAAAACTTTTGCATATGATACATTTATGCCATTTTTTATATCAAATTGAGAAATTAATAAACTGTTCAACTCTCCAACAAAGGCATATTCTCCTATAATGTATAATATCTCATCTGGCAAAGAAGTTTTAATTCGTTTTGTGATTTTTAAAATTATTTCGTCAAAAGGATGTATATGTGTAAGATAAAATTCAATATTTGGTAGAAATTCTATTTTGGAATACACTAATTTAGTAGCCTCGTGTATAGTATATCTATCTTCAATTTTCCATCATTATCAAATATTATTTCATCTAGAATATTTTTCAGGTCTGATTTTTCAAACTCGTTTTTGTTATTATTTTTATTGCAAGACCGACTCATTGATAATAACAAGGTATACCCAAAGGGTATCATTTTGAATAAACATAACATTGATAATCAGGCATTTACGTATCATTTTAGCTTCATTTTCAATGGTAATGAGTATATATTCGTTGTTAGATGTCATCATCAATTTATTGCTGTTATTATTTAAACAAGCAAAAATAATTATAAAAACTGGTAATAGTAAGATTTGTTTTAAAATCATAAATATTTTATCACATAACGGACACCCGATAATGTTATAAAAGCAAACTGGTAAAACAAAAATAAATTCTTAGAATTGTTGAATTTAAATTTTTATCAAAATTCGTGTAGAAACATAATTTGACTTTTTCTAAAAAAAACATTAAATATACCTTCTCATAGACGTGTACATTTACGAAAACGTTTTGGTTAGAATTTGCATTATAACATGACTCCCACCTCATTTGGCAGAATAAGAAATTGGATATTCCCCATATACAAGGGTGAATTGCGACTTTTCTTGCCTTTATGCTTAATAAATTTCTGTTATACCTATGGATATTCATCTTTGAGGGTACTAAAAGATGCCTATGTTATAGGAGAGGGTGGTGCAGAAGCCGTATACTATTTAAAAGCTTATGGGGTTATGCCAGTCGTTATACTTTTTACAATAATTTATAACATAGTAAGCAAGTTTTTGAATAAAGATGGGCTTTTTAATTTTGTTATAATATATCTTTTGCTGTTTATAGTCGTTTTTAGATTATTATTATATCCAAATGCTAAATTATTACAATTAGATCATTTTTATAACGTAATGGTAGATAAAATGCCACACCTCATAGGAATGTGGTCTATAATAAAAAATTGGCATACATCTCTTTTTTATATACATACAGAATTGTGGGGAACCTATGCATTGGGAATATCTTTTTGGACACTAGCAAACGATATTATAACATTACGCCAGTCTAAACGTTTTTATGGCTTATTTCCTTTAGCTGGCAATATGGGAAGTTTTTTTGCTGGATTCTTTACAGTATATATTTTTAAAGGAAAAACAGATGGTATATTAATTTCTGTGATAACACTTGGGGCACTGGCTGCAATGTTTTATAATGTTTTTTTTAAAAGAACGACAATTATTACAAATTCAGAATCCAAAAGGAATATACCTCCTAATAAAAAGGATGTTATCAATGTTGAAATGGAAAATGAGCAATTAACCTCTGAAAATAGAAAAATTCGATTAAAAAAGAAAAAAACATCATTCAAGAAATCTATTTACTTCCTATCTAAATCACGATATTTGATATACATTGCTTTAATAGTATTATGTTATAATATGTCCATATCTTTTCTTCAATCTTCCATAAAAGATAGATGGGCTCAATTTGCTATGGGAGATAAATCTATCCTCTCCAAAATACTTGGTACACAAATAATGTTACAAGGAATACTTTCTACAATATTTGCATTTTTTGCAACATACCTACAAAGAAAAAATTGGTTCTATGCAGCTATATTTACTCCTATAGTTTTTTTAATTTTTTCTCTGTTATTTTTCTTATTTTTATTTACCAGTAAAAGCTCTTTTATTACTGGTTTAGGGATAGACACTTTATTTTTATCTGTTGTTTTGGGATGGCTTAGCTTGGTAATTATAAAGGCATCTAAATATTCCTTTTTTGAACCTACAAAAGAGGCTACCTATATTCCTTTAGATGAAAATTATAAAGTTAGAGGTAAAGCTGCTGTAGATGGAGTAGGTTCTAGACTTGGTAAAGGTATGAGTTCTATAATACTTACATTATTTATTTTACCACTGGGACATGGCCATATAAAAAATGTTGGGCATATTATATTTATTCATATAATGGGTATCATGGTATTGTGGTTATGGTCCTTAAGGAAATTGGGAGTGAAGTTTAACATCCTAACGAAAAAGCTTTTAGCGAAGAAATAATTGATCATTCGCGTTACGCGAGTCTTGTTAAACAGGCATCATTGCAGCTCGATAATCATTGGTTTTAACATTTAAGAAGCTTTTTGTGTAAGCTCTGTTAATCAGTAAATAATATGATCCGAAATGGATTAATTACAAAAAATGGTGTTTATGAAAGCTAAAAAAATCGATCCAAACTCCAAACATCCTATTATTTTACCTAACAGAGAGATATAACCCCATACCGTTTTTCTGAAAAATGTAATAGACCATCTTAATATTCAGGTAGGACAATACACTTATTATAATGATTTTAGAGATTTTAGAGATATAGAAGACTATGCAAAGCTATTAGCGCCCTATACACATGCAGGTGTTCCAGAAAAAATAATTATAGGGAAATTTGTTTAAATTGCGCATGGAATACAATTTATTACAAGTAGTGCTAATCATCAGCTATACCCAAAGGGTATCATTTTAAATAAACATAACATTGATAATCAGGCAGTTACGTATCATTTTAACTTCAATTTTAATGGTAATGAGTATAGATGGTTTTTCTTCATATCCATTCGCATTTTTTGGTGAGACATGGTCACAACTTTATACTCCATTTTCTAATAAAGGTAAGTCGAGTAATTTATTATCTAGTATCAATAGGACTTTTTAAATATAAAGGCTCAAAAGTAGATAAAGACTCAAAAACTTTTGAATAGTATTTATCTATAGCCAATGCTATCATATATTGTGCCATAGGAACTATGTTTTTTATTAGAATTGCATTTGAGCTATTGATAATTTCAACACATTTTTTTGCTCCATCACCAAAAAATAACATCTTATCATTATCCAAAATGTTAGCAAAGCTATTTGAAATAATAATTTTGGGTGTAGCGGGTTCTACAATTTCAAAGTAGAGGCCTTTGTCTTTTGTGTGAGATGTCTTTTTTTTTGCAACGGTACAATATATTTCATCCCTTCTGGCATCTATTGCAGCGCATAAAAATTTTTCGGATCTGCCCATGCTGCTAACATGAGAAGTCAGTATATCTAGTGAATTTATAGATATTAAGGATATATCTAATCCATAACATAACCCTTTAGCAACAGAAAGTCCGATCCTAAGCCCTGTGTAAGATCCTGGGCCGCTAGAAACAGCTATTGCATCCAATTCTTTTGTACAATACGAAGTTTCTAGAAAAATCTGACTTATAAAAGGCATTATATGTTTGGAGTGAGATCTTTCTATAAAGATAGACTTTTCTATAATCAGTTCATCTCCTTTAGACATAGCCACAGAGCATGCTTTGGTAGATGTTTCAATATAGAGAATTAATGGTTTATGAACACTCGAGTTACACATAATATCTATTTAAATGCTAAATCCATCGTTCTTTAGGCTGCAGTAAAGCCTGTATAATAAAACTTGTGTAACGCAAGTGAACATTTTTCATTTATTTATTTTATAGTTTTTTTCATTAAAAAAGGTCATGATCTTAGCATCTATTTATTTATTTTTTTAGTGCATAGTGTTTATTTAATAAGGCCATCCATGATGGTTTCATATTCTGTATCTATCAATAACTTAGAATTTTTGCTAGATGCTACAGCTAAAGCATCACACCTTTCGTTTTCAAGATGATTACTGTGTCCTTTTATCCATTTAAAGGTAACATTAAATCTTTTGTAAACATCATAAAATCTAAGCCATAAATCTTTATTTTTCTTATTTTTGAAATCTTTTTTTAACCAAGAAAACAGCCAACCTTTTTCTACTGAATCTACAACATATTTGGAGTCTGAATATACTATACATTTTATATTACTATTTTTCAAAGCTTCTAATCCTAATATCGCAGCCATAAGCTCCATTCTATTATTTGTAGTCCTTCTATATCCCAAAGATATTTCTTTAGTATTGTTATTATATTTTAAAATAACTGCACAGCCCCCTGGGCCTGGGTTTCCCCTAGAAGAGCCATCGGTATATATTTTAACTATATTATCTTTTGAAACAGACATACATAAACCTTAAAACACGCAATATATTAAAAAATATATTAAACTTTAAAAAAATGAGGCTATACCTCTTTTTTTGAACAAATATTTATAACTTTATGAAAAGTGAAACTATAGAGCAATAAGTTTATATACTCATCGCCAATGAAGAATTTTGCAAATTCTTGGAATGAAGTATAATAAAGGACGATTTGTTTAATATACTGATAACCTTTGAAAATGAAGTTAAAATAATGCGTAACTGCCTGATTATCAATGTTATGTTTATTTAAAATGATATCCTTTGGGTATAACTTCAAATACCTTTGGTATAGTCTCAAAAAATTGTGTGTTTAGCAAAGTATAATAATGAAAACAAAAGACATAACAGAAATAGCTCTTTTTACAGCAATTACGATATCCTTTGGACTTTTTCCTCCTATTATAATTCCTATTATAGGTATTCCTATTACATTGCAATCTCTAGGTCCTATGCTGGCAGGTAGTATTATTGGAGCAAAAAAAGGTTGTTTAGCTATTCTGTTGTTTATACTTCTTATTGCTGTAGGGTTTCCAGTTTTATCTGGTGGAAGGGGAGGAATAGTAATTTTTATGGGTCCTACAGCAGGATGTATATTCATGTGGCCTTTATCTGCATTTATTATAGGTTATATGCTTACCAGAATAAAGTTCAAAATACAATCTTCTAAAATTTTATATTATATTTCCATTTTTTCTATCATAGCCTTTGGGGGTATAGTGATAGTATATTTAGGAGGTATTCTTTGGTTATGTTGGTTGACTAAAATGACGGTAGCCAAAGCAAGTTTGGGATTTATGCTGTTCTTGCCAGGAGATATACTTAAAGCAGCAGTTTCTACTAAAATATTTGTAGTTATTAAAAAGTATAATTTAGTTGCTTAACTAGTGATATTTAATTTTTACTTTTTTCTTCTTCTTCTTTTTCTTTTTCTTTTTCTTTTTCTTTTTCTTCTTCTTTTTCTTTTTCTTTTTCTTCTTTTTCTTTTTCTAATTCTAATTTTTCTTCTTCTTCTTCTTCTTTTTCTTCTACTACTTTTAATTCTTTTTCTTCTTCATCTATTTTTTTTTTCAGTTTTATTTCTTCTACCTTTATTTTATTGATTTTTATTTCTTTTTCGATTTCATCTTTTTTTACTTTTTCGGCTTCCTCATTTACGTCCATATTTTCTTTAGCTACTTTTAGATCAACTTCTAATTTTTTCTTTTTTTTTTCAAGTTTTAGTACTTCTACTCTACCCTTAAAAGCATGACTTTCAATTTCTGTAAGTGAATTATTATTAACTATTTCCTTTATTTTTCCTTTATTTTCTCCTTCAAAATCATTTTCCATATTTTTTCTTGAAGCTATTCTTATCTTATTACATTTATCTTTTATATTTTCACCTTTACCTTCATGAATTTCATATATTGAAATAATTATTTCTTTAATTTCATTTAATATGATTTCAAAATTACGTAATTTATTACAGATTTCTTTTTGAATATTTTTATTTTTTAATTTATCAATAAGTGCATCTGTAATACCCAACATAGTAGCCGATAGATCTATATTCAGTTTTTCTTTAAGTTCTAGTTTATCTTTATCTTCCAAATAATCTTTACCTTTATCCCTATATTCCTCAGCAATTTCTTTATAATCTTCTAAATGCATTATGCAACTATCTAGATCTTCTTTTACAAACGTGGAGATATTAAGATTGTCTAAAAGACTGATATCTATTATATATTTAGTTATTTTAATTTTAATTTGCCCTATTATAGCTTGGTATTGAAGCATCATTTCCTCTAAATTTCCTAAGAGAGCTTTCTTTTCCTTTTCACTTAATTCGTCTTCTTTTTTGATAAAACTTTTACGTTTATTCATATTATCTTTAATGCCTTTATCCAGTTCTTCTATGGACTTATTTTTATGCTTATCGGGGATGTGTTTTTCGATTTCCTTAGTTGATTGAATGTATTTAAATTTGCTTGCTATTTTGTCGGTCTGTTTTTCTATTTTTCCGTAAATCTTTTCAGCATCTTTCCTATTCTTAACAAAAAGCCCTATTCCTGACAATCCCAAAGATTTAACTTTTTTATTATGAAGTGCTCTAGAGGCAATTTTCGTAGCTGTTTCTGATGCATCTTTCAGCCTATCCCAAAATGAATGTTTGTTCACGTCTTCTTCTCCAGCAGCACGAGTCTTATCTTTTATATAATTTTTTTTATCTTTTTTTTGATTACTATTGTTACTTAAATCCTTATTCCCAGATTGCAGTTTACTGACATTTTTATTTTTAGAATCATTGAGATGTTTGTTAGAGTTTAAATCTGTATTTTCATTTTTAGATGTTTCATTACAAGTGAAAATGCTAATTGCAAAAAGTATAAGTAAAAGATGTTTATGCATCGTTAATAAAATATGAATTAAACAAATTGCTACTTGACCTAGTCACATTATCTATTGTCATGTTGAGCGAAACCAAATATCTATTTTTGGCAAAACACATATTCCTATAAGAGATTCCTCACTATATTCAGAATTGCATAGTTACTTAAAGTTATTTTTAGATTTACAAAACTCTATATAAATAATATATTATTATATTTATTGACTTAAAAGTGATTATATAATTTACAGTGAATAAATTATATTATTATAATAGAATCATTCTTTATATAGAAATTAGGAGATGGCATTATTGTATTTTTGTTATTTTCAATTATATCATACTTATTTTTATGAAAAAAATCCTTGCTGCACTGTAGCTTATAATGTCCATTTTGTGCATTATTTTCTAACAAAATGCTTGTGTTATAATTGCTTACAGAAATAGTTTCTAACCCTTTGGGGACTTTAAATTCAAATTCATAAGGCTTATATCTAGAGGTGATATTATCGTTTAAATATATATTGAGATGTTTTAGATTTTGAAATATTGGTAAAATATTACTAAAGTCAACAAATTTACAAAACTCTATATTAATAGTCAAATTCTCGATAGAATTATTGGTAAAACTACAACTATCTAAATTGCTTGGGAAATTACGTTTTCCTATTATAATGAATCTTAAATTCAAAGACTTGAGATTATCATAGTGTGTTATAATAGATCTTAGCCCAAAATTGTCTTCAAAAACTGATTGAAAAGGAGCTAAAGCTTTGTTAGAAAATTTTGGATTAATGTGGTATAAATATAATTCATCATTTGAAAAATCGCCATATATGTCAAAATGCATATTGGTATATAAATAAAAATTTTTATTAAAATCTATTATTATATTTTCGGGACATGAATCTAGACTTTTCTTTAATAGTATATTTTGATTTATAAACATCCTTTCATCGACTTTTATGCTTAAGGTTTTTAGTTGATTTAATTTTTTTAAACTAAAAAGAGCATCTGAAATAACACTATCTTGTATGCACAAATGTTCTAGCTTGGGGGCATTAAGATTTGACAAGTTCAAATAAATTTCTTTATAATCTTCTTCATTTTGTAACGATTCTTTAAAATCACCTACATTCAAATATAAAAATCGTAACGAACACCAGTCATCTATTAAAAAAAAACTAAAGTTATTGATATAGAGCTTGATTACATTCTTTAAATTTTCTAAACCTGAATCTCTACAAAAAAAAGTTTTATCTTGCCATCCAGAAAAGTCACTTTCACTGAATTTGAGAAAAAGGTCTTTTGCATAATGAGGAATTTTACTTTGTTGTACATAACATCTATTTAATGTTTTACATTCCTGTGATATGCATATATCATAATCATACTCTCCATTTTCTAAACAACTATTGCAATAGTAATCTCCTGCATTTTCGCAATACAATAATGGAATAAACGTCACTACAACCATATTGTTTTGCCAGTAATGAGCTGTTATTACATATTCATTGATAGACTTCGATAGGAGTGTAATTTTACTAGCTACTTCTTCTGATGACAGAAACTCTAAAACGACATTGAAAATATCTTCGGGTAAAAAGTATAAATGATTCCTTCCTTCCGAAAAAGTCCGAGTAGCAAAAGCTACTTTTTTATTTTTTTTGGTGGATGGCACATGTGCAATAAGTCCATCCGTGATGATTGCTACTAAGGAGCTAGACTCATCGGAATTCAAGTTGACATTATTATTGCCTGAAAGCAACGAATTATCGACTAATTGATACTTTCTAGAATCATTTTCATTTCTGATGGGTATAGACTCAAATTTATTATGAGAAGATAATTTTACTTCATTCGATTTATCCGAAAATTTATTATCGGAATAATTACAACAGACTCCCATAAACCCAATTATCTTTAAAAGGATAAATAATTTTTTAATAACATTTTTATTCATATACTCATTACCATTAAAAATGAAGTTAAAATGATACGTAACTGCCTGATTATCAATGTTATGTTTATTCAAAATGATACCCTTTGGGTATAAAGCTACTTTAAATACTCGCGTTACGCGGGGCTTGTTAAACAGGCATCATTGCAGTTCGATAATTATTGATTTTTAACATTTAAGAAGCTTTTACATAAGCCCTATTAAATATTTAAATGTATTATATGCAATGATATAACTTTAACAATCGAAAGTCTTTATAAAAATCATATAGATTTCTTTAAATTTCATTAAACCCATTATTAGGCCTATTTCAAATAGTTATATAAAGCTTTAAATAGATTTTTCTTATAGATTTAATGTTTTTGTATTTAAAATTAAAAATATATAAATATTAATAATATTGTACTCACCTTCAGAGGATAGGCCATTTTTACCCTAGGATAGATTGTGCTAGAAAAAAATACAATTGATATACTGATAACCTTTAAAAATGAAGTTAAAATAATGCGTAACTGCCTGATTATCAATGCTATGTTTATTCAAAATGATACCCTTTGGGTATATATTGATAAATATTAGTTTTTTACAATTTTATTTTACTGAAGTATTCAAAATTATCACTTCAAGCTCGAAGTATATATCATTAGAATAATTATATTTAAATCTTTTTTATTGGGTTTTTTTTGAATTTGCATAATATACTGATAACCTTTGAAAATGAAGTTAAAATAATGCGTAACTGCCTGATTATCAATGTTATGTTTATTCAAAATGATACCCTTTGGGTATAGTAACCATTTTTTTTAAAAATCGAATATTTATTTTATAATATGTCCTGACTTTTTCTTTATGTAAATTCAAATTTTGCCAACTTATATATTTCGGAAGTCCTGTTATTTATTAAAAATATTATTTTTTTCCTGACATAATCTATGTTAGTTACTACTTTTTATAATTCATCACTTCAGCCATGTATCAATACCACACTTATTCCCTGCATTAATTGAAATACCTATTTTAACGTTGGTTTCGTTACATTTTTCCCTTTTTGATTTGGTAATGTCTCTTTTGCATCTTTCAGGGCTTTTCTTAATTTATATTGATCATAATTGTACACAAAGAATGTTAATGTCATTATTACCATCAAAGCCTCTATCCTTTCTGGCTTTTTTAAATAAAAGTCATCTAATATAAACCATGGATCCTTTTGAAGATGTTTCTAAAAACTAATAGTACAGTATCAAAAACAACGATATCTCAAATAACTTCATCTATACTGAGTATATCCATCTCAGTGGTTTTTTATAATCTATATTTTCTTGAAATCTTATTACTGATTTTATTGTTTTTTGCAGTGTCTTTTTATATGAACTGTTTCCATCCAAACTTTGACTATATATTGGAAGTTCTACTTTACTATTCATTACTAAAGATAACGTGAATTATTTTAGATCTGGGCGTTTATCCTTTGAATAACCATATATTATTTGTATCGGTGTGTGGTCTCCTGGGTCTTTTGATGATTTTTTATCATAGTCACCTTATAAAGAAAATGTGGTGGTATCTACATTATTTAATTCTCCTAATATACTCATTACCATTGAAAGTGAAGTTAAAATGATACGTAACTGCCTGATTATCAATGTCATGTTTATTCAAAATGATACCCTTTGGGTATAAATCTTTTTCCAAGGCCATTTCGAATGCTAGTTCTGAAAATAGTCTTTCACATCCATAATTATAGATTTCATCTAAAGTATAGCCTAATGTGTATTCTGTTAAGTTTGTACTTTGTATATCTGCATTTAGAAGTGTAGAAATAGGTTTTTCTTTAAAAAATCGACTTGTTAGATAAAGCACTCTGTTTGATAGGCCTAACCCATTTAGAATCATTGCTTTTACTGATTTACCTGGGGTAACTACTCTTCGTTTATCATTATTATACAATTTTTTGTTTATTTTATCGGCGATACCAAGATCCCCACAGAGAGATGATATACCCAAAGGGTCTCATTTTGAATAAACACAACATTGATAATCAGGCAGTTACGTATCATTTTAACTTCATTTTTAATGATAATGAGTATACTATACACAAAGAATCCAAATTTTGAGTGCTGATTTTTTGTTCTGACATATAAGTTTTCATAATATATTTAAATTGTTATTTTTTGAACATGTTATAAAAATTATATTTTCTAGATGGAAAATATGCATTTATATTGATTAAGGGTTTAAGTAAAAGTAATTTACTCATTTTGAAACCAATAGTGTAATTCCATTCTTCATTAAATTATTTTTTAATAACATTAATTTAAGTAATTCTAGGCTAAATTTATTATTATC
>PJEL010001784.1_pt1 | contig 20752 bp, 17 predicted proteins | sample 1853271 | NCBI WGS metagenome assembly PJEL01 (sample SAMN08108733, study PRJNA415343) | Invertebrate metagenome, whole genome shotgun sequencing project. | host: Globobulimina | place: Sweden: Gullmar Fjord | collected 2015-08
CCCATTTGGCGCAGAGTGTAGGCTCCAGTATTACCACCTAATCGCTTGCCGTGTTTTTTCAGGTAATCCCACAGCTCGGTGATACGTTCTGATGGCCAGTCGGCAACCATTTGCGAGAAGGAATCCGCTTCACGCTTGGCATTGTGGATCATCATGGCGTTGGCAGGGATGGTCATTACCTTGGTGAGGTGGCGAATAATGCGCGGGTCTTGCGCTTTCTGTTCCCACATCTCATTCGGCAGCATCAGCATCTTTTCAATATCGAACTCAAAGAATACTTCTTCAAATTGTGGCCACTTCTTTCTCACCACATTCCACGAAATACCACACTGGAAGACCTTTTCGGTAAAAGCGGCCAGCCAACGGTCATCAGTGATTTGTGATAACTCGGCTTGTGAAAGGGGCGCACGGACAATCTTTTCGAGTTCGGCCGCTCCGCCTTTACGGTGAGCCGCACGTTGATAAATGGTGTCGAATTTTTCTTGGGTCATTGAAGGTTCCAAACTAAAGCGATTCTTTATGATATGGGGACTAATTTCTATATGAAAAGGAGCTTAAGCTTCTGTCGCCAATTGAGCGAGAAAACCACACATGTAGTCGGTGCGCTTGTTGGCTTCTAATCTGGCAGATTCTGTATTCATTGTTTCAGCCAGCTTGAATAGCTTCACGTAAAAGTGGTCGACACTGTAATGTTTGTCATCCAAGTCACGTTGCTTCGCAAACGGGTCTTGGTGGTTATAGAGTTCTGCGTTAAAGCTCTGGCCCACATACAGGCAGCGAGCAATACCAATCGCACCGAGAGAATCTAGTCGATCGGCATCTTGGACGATTTGAGCTTCCAAGGTTTCTGGAGTGATGTTGGCACTGTAGCTGTGCGTGACAATGGCATGATGGACCTCATCCAAATAGGACGCAGGATAGTCGATAGATTTGAGGAAAGAAATCGCCTTGTCTGCTGCCATTTGCGAGCTTTGGGCTCTGTCCGGGTGGTTCTTAGGAAAGGTGAAGCAATCATGAAGGTAAGCGGCGGGTAGAACGACTTCAAGCTTGGCCTGTTCTTGGACACACAACGCCTTAGCGGTTTTGACTACGCGCTTGATGTGGCTGATGTCGTGAGCTGCATCTTGTGTCATCTCTCGCTGTGCAAAATCAAGCAGTTGGTCTTCAAACTTTTCCTTCACGCGTCTCTTTCTCCATATGTAGATGTTAGCAATCTGGCTTATTACTTAGGATATATTCCACCTCGACTGTAACAGTTTCAAGCGCGAGTTTTTATCTTTTATAAAAGGAGTACCTACAAAAAAACCGACTTTGTGAGTCGGCTTGATAGAGAGGCTTGTCTATGTATTTTAGGACGAGACAGGTAAAAGCGTTATCAACGGTAATCAGAACTTAAGCAGCAGCTTATTGAAGCTGCGCTAACACATGATGCAGAGAAGGGCTGATCGTGTGACCAAGGGCTTTGACTTCTTCGCAAGGCTCAACCAGATCTGGGATCTGGAAACTGATCATGTTTGCAGCCATCGATGCGCGAATACCGTTGTTTGAATCTTCAAACGCTAGGCAGGTTTCAGGGGCAACACCTAGGCGTTCAGCCGCTAGCAGGTAGATCTCTGGGTGAGGCTTACCGTGAGTCACTTCACAGCCAGTGCTTAACGAGGTGAAATAAGAATCTAGGCCAGCCAGTTCAAGCTTCTTCTTCGCGATATCAAGCTGAGTCGAGGTTGCCACCGCGATTGGAATATCGTTCGATTTGAGCCACTCAAGAAGTTCGATAACGCCGTCTTTTACTGGGATCGCTTGGTGCTTAACAATCGCACTGTAGCGAGTACGCCATTCGTTGTTCAGCGCTGGGTAATCTAAGCCTTCACCGTAACCATTTCTAAAGATCTGTTCGATGGTTTTTGCGTTACAGCCAATAATGCCTAGGTAGACATCTTGCAAAAACGGAACACCTTGCGCGTGACATGCTTCTTCAAAAACCTGCATACAAAGTCGCTCGGTGTCGAGCAGTAGTCCATCCATATCAAAAATAGCAGCTTGAAAATTCATATCCGTGGTTCTTTATCTATTGTCGTCGTGAGAATGAGTATTTTGACATAGTGTCTAAGGATAGGCGAGTCAGCGTTGAGTTAGAATCGGAAGTATTGGGTGTGCAATATGCTTCTGAATGACTTGAAGTCTCATTAATTCAAGCTGGAATAATATCGTTCAGTTATGAGCCTAATCTTTTATAGGTCATCGAGATCTAACAGATACAATTATGACTGTTATACATAACAAATCGAGGTCGGGTGTTTGTTTTACTATTACATTTCATAAACTTACAGGCTTGTTAGCGTGACCATAATCTTATAAAAAACAATTTGCGGTAGCCTTCAATGATAGTGTGACCAAGCAATAAGTAAATGGCTGAGCTTAGAGACAAAATATCATTAGTCCATATTTTTAGCAGGGTTGCTTATGTTGTATTTTGAGTTTCTATTTTTATTAGTCGTACTTTATATCGGGTCTCGGTATGGTGGTATTGGCTTAGGTGTTGTTTCTGGTATTGGTTTGGTTATCGAGGTGTTTGTCTTCAAGATGCCACCAACGTCTCCACCTGTCACCGTCATGTTGATCATCCTCGCTGTTGTGACTTGTGCTTCGATTTTAGAAGCGGCGGGAGGCTTGAAATACATGCTGCAAGTTGCGGAAAGGGTACTGAGAAAGAACCCGAAACGCGTCACCTTGATAGCACCGTTCGTGACTTACTCGATGACTTTCTTATTGGGTACAGGCCACGCGGTTTACTCTATTATGCCAATCATCGGCGATGTGGCATTGAAGAACGGTATTCGTCCTGAGCGTCCAATGGCAGCTGCGTCGGTAGCATCTCAGTTGGCGATTACGGCATCACCAATCTCTGCGGCTGTGGTGTACTACCTCGCGCAGCTATCTGATATTCAACATTCTATTACTCTGCTTTCTATTTTGATGGTGACGGTTCCTGCAACATTGTTTGGTACGTTCTTACTTTCTTTGTATAGCTTAAAACGCGGGAAAGAATTGAACGACGATCCTGAATACCAAGCACGCCTAAAAGATCCTGAGTGGAAAAAACGCATTGAAAGCACCACCGCGACCTCTTTGGATGAAGTTCTGCCAACTTCGGCTCGTAATGCGGTTTTGATTTTCCTATTGTCGATTGTCGTGATTGTCATCGTGGCAATGGTGCCAGAGATCCGAACCATCGTAGACGGCGACAAGCCAATCAAGATGTCAGTGATCATCCAGATGATGATGCTCTGTTTCGGCGGTATCATTTTGCTGGCAACTAAAACTGATCCGCGTGATGTTCCAAACGGCGTGGTATTCAAATCGGGTATGGTGGCGGCGATTGCTATCTTCGGTATCGCATGGATGTCGGATACTTACTTCCAATATGCAATGCCTCAATTTAAGTCGGGCATCGTGGAAATGGTGACTAACTACCCATGGACGTTCGCACTAGCGCTATTCATTGTATCGGTTGTGGTGAACTCTCAAGCAGCAACTGCACGTATGATGCTACCTGTTGGCCTTGGCTTAGGGCTAGACCCAGCACTGCTTATCGGCTTGATGCCAGCAGTTTACGGCTACTTCTTTATCCCGAACTACCCATCAGACATCGCAACAGTGAACTTCGATGTCTCTGGCACAACCAAGATTGGTAAGTGGTACTTCAACCACTCATTCATGTCGGTTGGTTTAATCGGTGTAGTAGGCGCATGTTGTTTAGGCTACGCATTGGCTCAGATTTTTATCGCTTAATTAAACTAGCGATAACGAGATAAGAAACGAAAAACAGCGCCTATTGAGGCGCTGTTTTTGTTTAATCTGTCTTGGGCATTAGCTTTGATACGAGCTCTAAACCAATATTAACGTGGCTCAAAAGCCAAAGACTGAATCGCTTCTTCAATGGTCAGGAAGTGGATCTTCATCAGACACACTTCTGCCTTCTGGAACTCGTGATTTCGAATAAGTTTAGTCACGCTTTCAACCGAATATTGGTTTGCTCGTTTCGCTAGAGACAGTTGATTTGAGTTTGATTGAAGCGAGTAGCTATCGCCTTCATAATCAATGAGATAATCATCTTCGCCCAAGATCATGTCTGAGCATTCTGCCTGAAAATCGTTCTCGGATGCGACGTAAATAAGCTCATCGTCACCGTCGAGTTTTACCAAAGATGGCCAACTGATCATTACTGCCTCTAAATCATGGATGTTGAAATTTGAGTACCGACTATAAACACTTTCCGCTGTTGGATCACCTATTCCTCCTAACGATTTAAAACGTTACTTACTTAGAGAACGACCCAACGGCGCGAAATAACCTTGGAGTGCTTGATAAATCTCTTTGCGATGCGTGAAGTCTGGATAGAGAGGGAGCATATCCGTTTTGGTCGTACCATCGACTAAATAAGAGTTTTCGATCTCTGAGCAAGATTCTATGGTAGCTTCAAAGGCGCGCGCCATCATCTCTGTAGGTAGTGAGAAGTAACGGGTAGACATTGCTTTGTCTGCAATAACACTACGTGCAACGTAATCGTGTTTATCCAGGTTGTTGTCGCTTAGCAGGGTAGCATCGAAGAGAGACATCAAATACTCGTTTAATGGATGAGGCCGTACTTTTCTATCGTGCAACCAACAATCGGTGGCAAACAAGATCTGCTTACGAGGACCTGAGGTATCGCCAATCTCAAATGCTTTCTCAGCTATATAGTGATCAAAGGCATGCCAGAACTCATGTGCTAGCGCACCAGCGCCGGCGTTCTTGGCTAGGGCGAGTTCTCTTTGATTTGGGGCGTAGTGTGCTTGTACACCTTTTCTACCACCACTGCCGAATGCTAAACCTAACGTGCCTCGAAGGCCAATTGCTTCAGGTGGTAGAGCCAAGATATAGGCCAAATCTGCTAAAGAATCGAATATCAGATTTGCAGCCAATTCTTTCTCTTCTTTCGTCACCCAAGCTCCGACACGAATGCTGCCCATACCAAAGGTCTGTTTGATGTCCATAAAAGACACCTGATCGCCATGTCGGTAGTCTGGGCCTTTACGAGTCTTGTATTTAAAGTGGGTTAGCTTCAAAGGGTACCTTGGAAACAGAAATAGGGTTGAATGAGATGCTATTTTGGGGTTGCATGATGTTTAGTTGCACTCTTTTAGAACCACTTTGAGCTGCATCTCTTGTAATTAAAGGAAGTTAGCACTTTTGACTGCAAATTACCGATCAAAATGAGTTAGATTAAATTCAAAAGCCTCCCATGAGGTTGGGTTACCTTCGCGAGTCAGAGGAAACAAAGACTCGTGTGGTTTTGCATAACTTAAACGATGCAGTCTTTGAGTGACGTGGTAGCTATCCAATCCTGATATTGTGACCAAGTCTAACGCTTCTAAATCGAGGTAGCCATCCGGCATCATGGCGCGCTTTGGTGCGTGAATCGTAATAACTTCACCAATCAACATCTGAGTTTGATTACTTTCTATTGTAATTTTCTCTTTGAAGGTTAAGCCTATTTTCAGTGGGCTTTCCAAGACAAACGGGGCTGGAAATACATCGTCGTAATATGGCGTGAGACCGACCGCATTGAATTCTGAGATTGGTTTAGGATAGCGAGCCGAAGTTTGATGCGCTTTTCTAACAAATTCTGCACCAATGCTATTAATGGTGAAGTGCTTCGTTTCTAGAATATTCTCTAATGTGTGACGTCGACTTTCACAGGGGCGCACGATAAAACCAAACAATGGTGGATTCGATCCTAAATGAACGACCGAGCTGATAACCGCAAGGTTATCTAAGCCTTCTTTATCGCAGGTACCAATAAGGTTAGCGCTTTTGAACCCCGACAGAGAGTTAATCAAGCGAGTCCGATGCCTTTGAGCCATTGTTTGCAGATCATGCTTTGCAAGGGTGATGTCCTTCATGTTTTCTCTAGTTTTCATTTTTATCACAACTTTGCTCACTAACGGATCAATATGTACGCAGCACTACTCTCTATCGATCAACAGGTTTTCATTAAATAGCGATTTAGAGTGACGCTAGTGACAACTACGCGAGGTCATTACTCGTTATGTGGTGTTTCTCTTTCCGCAGCGATAACTCTTTGCATAGATTTACGCACTTTGACTTCTCTTTACATCCCAGAAACTAAAGTAAAGTTATAGTCTATGAGAGTGCAGAAAAATGAAAACAGTTCGTAATGTCATTTGGGTAATGGTTGCCACGATGTCAGTATTTTGGTTTGCGATGGAACCGCAACTCTTCGCTTCAAATAACGTATTTGAATGGCGCTCGGCCATGATTCAGTATTCGGGTATTTTGTCTCTGATGTTGATGTCGATAGCCATGCTGTTAGCGATGCGTTTTCCTATGATCGAGAATTGGCTTAACGGTATGGACAAAGCGTATCGTGTGCATAAGTGGCTTGGTATCGGTGGGGTGTCTCTAGGTGTCGCGCATTGGCTGTGGTACCAAGTCCCTAAGTGGTTGGTTATGTCTGGAGTGCTGGAGAAACAGATTCATCATGACGGTTTAGGCCCTCAAGGTGTTTTGTCTGGTTGGGAAGCTTGGGCCAATGAATTACGTGGTTTTGCTCAGAACATCGGGGAGTGGGGGTTCTATTTATTGCTTGTTTTACTTGTTGCCTCGTTATGGACGGCAATCAAGTACAAACCATTTAAACTGTCACATCGCCTTATGTCGTTGGCGTATCTATTGCTCGCCTTTCATTCGGTGTTACTTATCAAACGAGCGTATTGGGGTGAGCCTATTTATTACCTAACTTTGGCTTTTGCTGTGATGGGTTCTATTGCGGCGGTATACAGCTTATTAGGTTTTGTTGGGCGTCGTAATCGCCATTCTTCCACTGTAGTTTCGACTCGCTATTTCCCCCAAGCATCAGTAATGGAATTGATATTAAAGCCGAATGTATCTTGGCAAGGCCATGAAGCTGGACAGTTCGCGTATTTATGCTTTGGCAATGAAGACCCGCATCCATTTACCATCGTTTCAGGTAGTGAAGAGTCAGAACTCCGTTTCTTGATCAAAGAGCTAGGCGATTTTACTACAGATTTGTATGGTCGAGTTAATATTGGTGACGGCGTCACAATTGAGGGGCCTTATGGGCGTCTTGAGTTTGACCTAAGTAAGCCACAAATTTGGGTTGCTGGTGGAGTTGGGATCGCTTCATTTTTTGCGACACTAGAAGCTCTCAAAATAAAGACGAGTCATCCTCGGATTGAATTGTTTTATTGCACTCGCGGCGTTGATGAAAACTTAGTCGATGAACTATGGCATCTCGCACATCAAGTAGGAGTGAAGTTGAACGTGATAGATACTGCTCATTCACCACGGTTAAACGCAGAGCAAATTTTGAACCGATGTGGTGATCTAAATGATTACGAACTCTATTTCTGTGGGCCTGAGCTATTCTCAAAATCACTGAAAAAAGAGCTCGATGCGTATCAATTTAATATTGAAAAAAATTACCACGAAGAATTATTTGTGATGCGTTGATCAGATGAAATACGCGTCTTTAATTCGGAGTAAGATAGCTTCTTGGGGCTGAGGCTGATAACAGCAGCCACGCGGAAAGTCTAAAAATGTACGAACTCGCTCAATTTGCTATTGCAGCAGTTTGCTATTGAGCGATACCATATAAGGCTATTTATTTGGTAAAGATTCAATTATGTCAGATGAAAAACTCGCACTAGAGTGGATGCGTCAACAAGCTCATAAAGTTGACCCATATGTTATCAATCCGTCGTTTGATGAATGTGTAGAGCTACTCGACCCTGCTTTCAAGAAAGGCAGGAGTGTTGCTCAGCTAAAATATCTGCTATCAGAAGCGGATCGCCGAGCAGGTGCTGCCGAGCGTAAACATGCCGCCTTAAAGTATGCCAAAGAGAAAAGTCCAAATGCAGGTCAAATCTTGCGCCTGCAAAGCAAACTTCAACAAGTCCAATTAGCATTAAAGCTAGCGACTGGCGATAACAATATGACTATCTCGCAGTTCTGTTCTGAATACGATGTCTCTAAACGTGACGGTAATACGGCATGGAATGAAAAGCTAGTTGAGCAGGGTAAAAGAAAGTAGCGGCTTCAACGAATCTATACCTTTTTCAACCACGGCTAGAAAGGCTAACCTAGCTTCGAAAACATCTCCCACTGTTGGTGAGAATGTTCTGCATTTAAAAAGCCTGAAAATTTCACCTCAGGCTTTGCCTCTGCTTTTCCTAATTGATGTTCACTTAATGGTTACCTTCGCTTCAATGGAAGACTTTAATACGCTTAGGCTCAATCATAGGCTCGTTTTTATTCGTTGAGCTATGTGCGCGATACACTATTTTTCGCCCATTAATCAATTTCACTTGTGACAAAGTTATCAGAATTATGCATTTTCGGTAACGTTCCCGAAATTATCGATCTATCATCCACCCAGATACAAAAGTGAAGTAATCAACACGACTGATTTCTATTTCTTCTTCGATATAGAGCTTATACATCAAAATTATAAGCCGAAATGCGCTTACGAATTATTTTGGGAACGTTTGCAAATAATCCAAAACAATTAACGTGAGAACATAAGAATGAAACTACACACTTTAGCGGTTGCTGTAACAATGGGGCTAATGACTACATCGGTATTAGCAAGTGAAGACGTTGCAGCATTAGAGCAACGTATTAATGAATTAGAACAAAGAGTTGCACAAACGGAGCAGGTTTCTACCGAAGCCAATGAAAAGGCTTCTTCGTTTGAGTTTCACGGCTATGCGCGCTCTGGGTTATTGATCAACGACGACCTAAACGGCGCGACAGGTACTGGTCCTTACATGACAGCGGCGGGTGCGATTGGTGCGCCTATTGGACGACTTGGTGTGGAAGATGATCATTACGTTGAAGCGAACTTGATTCACAAGCGTTTTGCGGATGATGGTTCTAGTGCCTTGTTTCGTATCATGTTAGCCGACAGTACTGAAACAAATAACGAGTGGACAGCCAGTGAAAGCCAGTTGAATGTACGACAAGTGTATTCAGAACTGAACCGTCTGAGCATGTTCTCTGAATCCGAAGCGTTTTCTGAAGCAACGTTTTGGGCGGGTAAACGATTCGATCGTGACAATTTTGATATTCACTTTTTCGATTCGGATATTGTCTTCTTATCAGGTACTGGTGCGGGCGTTTACGACGTTCAGATGAGCGAAAACTGGAAAGCGAATTTCTCTATTTATGGCCGAGATTTTGGTGAGATTGATAGTTCATCGACAGATGTAGAAAACTACATTGCAACGATGAATAACCGTATTGGCCAATGGCAAGTTATGTTGAGTGGCATGACTTCAGCAGACAACGATAGTCGCCTAAATGGTGCTGCTGAAAGCGGTGTACACGCAATGTTTGCGTACCATGGAGACAACTTCTTTGGTTTGAGCGAAGGCTTCTCTAAAACGGGCATGTTAGTGGGTAGCGGCCTAGGTGCAGAGCTAAAAGGCATCGGTTCCAATGGTGACCTGCTGGATGACGCAAAAGCCGTTCGCCTGTTTAGCTACGGCGTCACTCGTATTGGCGACAACTGGCGTTTAGCGCCTGCATTGATGGCAGAGCATAGCCAAGACCGTCTGAAGAAGAATGACGAGTTCACATGGGCTTCTTTAAACGTTCGATTAGCTCAAGAGTTCTCAGAAAACTTTGAGATGGTTTACGAAGGTTCATTGCAGTACATGGATTTAGACAACTCGACAGAGCAAGCGAGCGGAGGTTTCTACAAAGCGACAGTTGCACCAACACTGAAGCTTTCAACCAGCACTGGTTTTTTTGACCGACCAGAACTACGTTTCGCTGTCAGCTATGTAGATTGGAGTGAAGACCTGAATGGTTACTCGATCAGCACTGAGGCAGATGCAGCAACGATGGGAGAGGGCGGCGAGGTTCTGTTTGCACTGCAGATGGAAACTTGGTTCTAATTGCTTGATATATCGTTGAGATAGAGATCGTCAATCATGATGTGATATTTGCATCATTAAATGCCAACCTTATCATTTTAACTTGTAGGTTGGCATTTTGGCATCTGTGTTTAGATGTTTGACTAGTTAATACTCTGGCTCTTTTTGCTAGCTGTTGAACTGATTAACTAGCAAGATTCTCGGTCAATGGTGGTGAAGGTCAGCACCATTTTACTCATTTCAAAGCCTTTTTTCTCAATACGGTCGAGCAACAGTTTGGCTCCATTTTCTCCCGCTTTATCAAACGCATAGTTAAATGTAGACAGCGTTGGTGTGCATACGGAAGCGAGTTCATCGTCACCCACACCGAGCACCAATACATCTTTCCCTGGAATGAACCCTGCTTCCTGAATCGCTCTGATCGCACCGATTGCGATACGGTCAGTGGCACAGAACAGGCCGTCGAGCTTCTTGTGCTCTTTGAGAGACTGCTTAGCCAGCTGGTAGCCGGAATCTATGGTGAAGTCGCCTCGCGCGTGAAATTGCAGTGTGAGGTCGTTGAATTGGAGCGATTGAGTAAATCCTTCCGATCTCATCTTGTCGACCGCGATGTCATCGCCTTGAACGCCAATGAACCCCATATTCTTACAACCTTTCGCGATTAGGCGATTACCCGCTTCGAACCCTACACGTGCATCATCGTGCACAATGCTTGGAATGTTAAACATAGATCCGTCTTGACCAACCAATACCACCGGCACAGCAGAGCTTTGAATGGCTTTAACTAATTGCTTGTCTAGATGAGTCGCGTATAGGATGATGCCTTCTACTCGCTTTTGGTTAAATATCTGAATATATTCAAGTTCTTTGTGGTGTGTTTGGTGTGTGCTCGCTAATAAAACATGCTTGCCCGCTTGCTCTAAGACTGCGGTTAAACCGTCGACACCTTGAGAGGTAGCGTGGGAAGAAACCCTAGGGACAATCACACCAACGAGATTGGTTTTCTGAGATTTCAAGTCTTTAGCGACTTGGTTTGGGAGATAGCCACACTCTTCGACCGCTTTACGCACCTTCACTTTGGTCGCGTCTTTTACACCATATTCATCGTTGATTACTCTAGAAACCGTCGACTTGGAAACTCCAGCGAGACGAGCAACATCATGAAGACTAGCCATTATTCATTATCCATTTGTAATTTTAGTTTTGGGATTGTTTGCAAACCTGGAATAACATTTCCTGTTTGTAAGGCGATTTTAACCTTGTCACTTCATCCTAGGGAGATAATTTAAAGATCATTCTCACATTATGGAGCCATTATCTTTGATCATTTGTTATTTATAGGCAAAAATTTGTTTTGCAAACGTTCCCGAAAATTCAAAAGCTCAAATGATAATCCAATGGGGTATGTAATGAATTATCCAAAAATAGCAAAAGAGCTGCTTTCTCTATTAGGTGGTAAAAGTAATATCACCGCACTTGCACACTGTGCGACTCGTCTGCGTCTTGCGGTTGCAGACCAAGATAAAATTGATGAACAGGCGATTGATAACCTAGAAGGGGTTAAGGGCCAGTTTAAAGTGGCAGGTCAATATCAGATCATCTTTGGCTCAGGCATCGTAAACCAAGTTTATGCTGAGTTGGCTAAGCTGACTGAAATGACGGAAATGTCGACCAACGATGTAGCGTCTGCAGGTGCTGACAACCAAAATATCCTGCAGCGCGCAGTGAAAGGTCTGTCTGATATTTTTGTACCAATCATTCCGGCGATTGTTGCTGGTGGTCTTTTGATGGGTATCTACAACTTATTGACGGCTCAAGGCTTGTTCATTGATGGCAAATCTTTAATCGACGCTAATCCGGGTTTGACCGACTTAGCAAACATGATCAATACATTTGCTAATGCTCCTTTTGTCTACCTGCCTATTTTATTAGCATTTTCAGCGAGTAAGAAGTTTGGTGGTAACCCATACCTTGGCGCGGCTCTAGGTATGTTGATGGTTCACCCAGACTTGCTTAACGGCTGGGGCTTCGGTGGCGCATCGGTTTCGGGCAGTATTCCAGTTTGGAACATTTTAGGTTTCGAAATCGAGAAAGTGGGCTATCAAGGTTCAGTACTGCCCGTTCTTGTTTCTGCGTTTATTCTAGCGAAAGTTGAGCTTGGCCTACGTAAAGTTATTCCTTCGGTTCTGGATAACTTGCTAACGCCGCTACTGGCTATTTTCGTGACTGGCCTTCTGACATTTACGGTTGTGGGGCCATTTACACGTGATATCGGTTTCTTACTGGGTGACGGTCTTAACTGGCTATACAACAGTGCTGGCTTCATTGGTGGTGCGGTATTTGGTTTAATTTATGCGCCGTTCGTTATTACTGGTATGCACCATAGCTTTAGTGCTATCGAAACTCAGCTGCTTGCGGATATCGCAACGACTGGCGGTACGTTCATCTTCCCTATCGCGGCGATGTCTAACGTGTCACAAGGTGCAGCGGCACTGGCGGTTGGTTTCATGAGTAAAGATAAGAAAATGAAAGGTATCGCGATTCCTTCTGGTGTGACCGGTTTGCTTGGTATTACTGAACCTGCAATGTTCGGTGTGAACTTGAAGCTTCGCTATCCATTCATTGCTGCGGTCTGTGCAGCTGCGGTTTCAAGCGCGTTTATCACTATGTTCAATGTGAAAGCACAAGCACTGGGTGCGGCGGGTATTCCGGGCATCATCTCAATATCACCAGAAAAAATTGGCTACTACGTGGTAGGTATGATTATCGCGTTCGTGACTGCCTTTGCTCTGACCGTTGTTTTAGGTCTGCGTGAGCGCAGCAAGCAAAACATTAAAGCAACAGCTTAACGTTTCTCCCTAGAAGTGAAGCCCCCTTTTTCACTTCATTTCCTAAGCTTTGGGGTGCTAGCTAGGTGATTTGGCTTAGCTAGCCTTTTTATATTTTTATATGACAGCGTGAAGTGTCACCTTGCTTTCGGTTGCTACTGCTTTCGATGGCCATCGCTTTCGGTTGTCATGATTTTCAGTTTTAAGGTAAGAAAGATGAATCAAGTTTGGGTAACTGGAGACGCTGTCGTCGACCTCATTCCGGAGACTGACTCGACATTATTGAAATGTCCGGGCGGTGCGCCTGCCAATGTCGCGGTAGCGATTTCTCGCCTTTTAGGCAAAAGCGCATTTTTCGGCCGAGTGGGTAACGACCCGTTTGGCACTTTTATGGAAGTGAATCTGCAAAAGGAAGGTGTGAATACCGAGCGTTTGGTGAAGGACCCTGAACAACGCACATCAACCGTGGTGGTAGATCTTGATGACCAAGGCGAGCGCAGTTTTACGTTTATGGTTAAGCCAAGTGCCGACCAGTTTATGTCTGTTGAAGACATTCCCGAATTTAAGAAAAACGAGTGGTTACACGTCTGCTCAATCTCTTTAGCTAATGAACCAAGCCGAAGCAGTACCTTTGAAGCTATCCGACGCATGAAAGCCGCGGGCGGTTACATCAGTTTCGATCCAAACCTTCGTGATGAAGTATGGCAAAACCCATCTGAAATTAAGTCTGTGGTCATGAAAGCGGTTGAATTGGCTGATGTGGTTAAATTCTCAGAAGAAGAGCTGGATTTCTTAACCGATTCAACTTCTATCGAACAAGGTTTAGCTAACATTGCAGATCTTAACAACAGGCTTGTTTTGGTTACGCAGGGCGCGAAAGGCGTTTGGCGAGTATTTGAAAACCAAGGTGTGTTGATTTCAGGTTGCTCAGTGACGCCTGTGGATACCACGGGTGCAGGCGATGCTTTTGTTGGCGGTTTGCTTGCAAAGCTTTCTCAACATGAAGAGTGGAATAATCAACGAGTCGTTGATTCTGCAATTCAGTGGGCGAATGGTTGCGGTGCATTGGCAATCACGCAAAAAGGCGCGATGACTGCACTTCCCACGCAAGAGGCTCTCACTCAGTTTATTCAAAAAGACTCTTCAAATACGAATGCCGTAGAGGAGAGTGTATGAGTTTGAATTCGAACTGGACAGTAGAGCAAAGGTACTGTCGCGTAGAGCAGATTTCTCAAGACAGTATGGATGCGATGGTAAAACAGCGTAAGCAAGATTCTGGATACCCTAGTTACCATATTGCTCCCAAATTTGGCTTGCTGAATGACCCAAATGGTTTGTGTTACTTCAACGGCGAGCATCATATTTTTTACCAATGGACGCCGGTTGGCCCTGTTCATGGCATGAAGTATTGGTATCACCTGTCTACAAAAGATTTTGTTCACTTCGAAGACCATGGCATTGGACTGCATCCAGATCAAGACTACGATTCTCATGGGGTTTATTCTGGTGGAGCTCTCGTTGAAAACGACGAAGCTATTTTATTCTTCACGGGAAATCATCGTGATGAAAACTGGGAAAGGTCCTCAACTCAGTGTGTTGCAAAGATGTCCGTCAAAGGGCAAATAGAAAAGCATGGTGTGGTTATCGAAAATGAACATTACACAGAACATTTCCGCGACCCAAAAGTGTGGAAGGACGGTGACGATTACTTGATGGTTGTTGGGGCTCAGACCCAAGAAAAACGTGGTTCAATGGCGCTGTACAGAAGTCGTGATCTCATGAACTGGCAGCATAAAGGTTCTATTCAAACTCGTTACAACAATCTTGGCTATATGTGGGAATGCCCTGACTTTTTCGAGATAGATACCCAGTCAGTGATGTTGTTTTCTCCACAAGGTGTCTCTAGCGATAATCCGTACGATTTTAAAAATATTTACTCAGTGGCTTACATTGTTGGTGATTGTTTGAATTTAGATTCGATGGAATTTGAAAACCATCAAGATATCGCGCAGCCTGATTACGGATTTGATTTTTACGCACCTCAGACTTACTTAGACGATTCCGGTCGCCGGATCTTGATTGCTTGGGTAGGCCTTCCTGATATCGACGCTCCATCTGTAGCGCACCAATGGGCGGGTATGTTGTCATTACCTCGCGAGTTGAAAATCCAAGATGGTTATCTTGTTCAATCTGCTTTACCTGAATCGAAAGCGCTGCAGGGTGAGGCTGTGGTGGTTGAGAACACTCTTGAACTGAATACAACCAGCTTCATGATTGAGATCGAAACAGGTGCGGACAAGTTTGAGTTTACGCTTGCCAACGCCGCGGGCGAGAATATCGTGTTCAGTGCCACAGAGACGGAATTCATGCTTGATCGCAGTAAGATGTCTCAACTTTACGCGGAAGAGTTTGGCTGTGTGAGAAAAGCGCCGAGGTTAAGTGTTGAGCAAACTATCGAAGTTTATGTCGATAAATCGGTGATCGAAATTTTTATCAATGGCGGTAAACATACAATGACCAGTCGTTTCTTCATCGATGATTTGAAGCTGTTGTCGATTGCCGGTGACATGGAAGCCGTTTATCACTCGATGAGTTCAATTAAAGGGTTGGATGAATAGTCCTCTTTCATTTCAGTTACAAAAGCCGCTGTTTACCAGCGGCCTTTTTAAGCTTGTGAACTTCATATTTTAAGCGAGTTGACCGGCTTCATCCTCTTCAACCACATCGGTTTCCAAGCTTGCTTCTGCTAACCATTTTTGTATTGAAGGGCTGTTAAGCACGCGTTGTTGATACTGTGATGCCTTTTCGGAAAGTTGTATTCCATAGGTTTCTACACGTAAAGCCACAGGTGCAAACATCGCATCGGCAATCGACCATTCACCAAACAACCATTCCTCTGGGTATTGTTCCATTTGTGCAGACCATATTGCATCGATACGAGCGATGTCTTTCAGTGCATCTTCACTCAAAACGAGCTTTCTTTTAGCTCGGCAGTTCATCGGCATTTCATTTCTGACGGCAAAAAAACCAGAATGCATCTCGGCAGAAATTGCTCGGGCATGGGCGCGCTCTGCAACTGAATTAGGCCATGCCGCGCCGTTCAAATGTGCGTCGTTGACGTATTCAAGAATGGCCAACGAATCCCAGACGGCAATATCACCATCGACTAAGGTTGGAACTTTGGCCGTTGGTGTAACGGCAGCCAACGTATCGTAGAAATCAGAGGTAAAAAGTTTAAGCTTGATGATGTCTGTATTCAGGTTGTAGTTATCAAATATCAGCCATGCTCGTAATGACCAAGTTGAGTAATTCTGGTTTCCAATATAAAGCTGCATAGGTGCTTCCTTGCGTTTGGTGAGCATGTTTTGAGCTTAGAGGATTGTATTACGGAGCACTAACGGATAATTTTGATGGAATACATTAATAAAAGCGATGGGTGGTGAGTTCAATATGGATATTGATGCGTTGCGAGGCTTTCTCGCTTTTGTGGAAACCAGCAGCTTCACGCGAGCCGCGAAACAGATCAACCGCACCCAATCGGCATTCAGTGCTCAGATGCGTAAGTTGGAAGAAGAACTTAATGTGACTCTTTTTCAAAAAGAAGGACGCAATCTTGTGCTCACTGAAGCGGGCTTAGCGCTACGTTCTCACGCGGAGCAATTGGTTGCCCTCCACAATTCGGCCCTGAAACAGGTAAAGCGATATGGGGACAAACAGCCGCTTCGGTTAGGTTGTCCAGAAGATTACAACGACACCATTCTTCCGAAAGTGATTCGACTGTTGCAGCAAGCAGAACCCACCTGTTCTATTCAAGTATTCAGCCTACCAAGTATTACGCTCAGAGAGTGGCTAGATGATGGCCGATTAGATGCAGCGATTGTCACCCGAGCGCCTGACAGCGAAGAGGGATATTGGCTGACTCATGATGTCGGAGTTTGGATTAGTAGCCCTGAGTTTGCGTTTGATGACGTTAAGCCAGTTCCATTGGCGCTGTTTCAGACTGATTGTAAGTATCACGCGGCGGCGGTGAACGGTTTAACCAAGCAAGGTACGTCTTACCAACTGTTGGCATGCAGTAATACTGCTTCGGCGCAGCGTGCAATCGTGAAGGCCGGTTTAGCTATTGGGGCGATGGGTAAGCTCAGTGTTACCCCTGATTTGAAGATCCTTGAAGACATGCCTCCACTGCCTTCGGTGGACATTGTGCTTATTCTCGCCAGTAAACCTCACCCAGTATTGGATAAAGAAGTGCTCAATCAACTTGTCGAGTTGGGAACTAGTTAGATTTCTTCTTTGATGGCCTGACATGCCGAGATAAGACCCGACTATTTTCTTGCTTTACCTCAGTCAGTTTTCGCCATGACCATAAACGTACCCGTGCCTCTTTTGCGCTGGTTTCGAGATCTATGACAGGATTGAGGTAAGGAGAGTTAGGTTCAAATTTATGCATCATCATTTCCATCGGCGTCATCTTCCAGGGCTCAAATAATAATGGCGTCGGAACCTCTGAGAGTTCTGGAACCCATTTTCGAATAAAATCACCATCGGGGTCGTGTTCTTGTGCTTGCTTCGTTGGGTTATAAATTCTTATGGTATTGATTCCAGTTACTCCAGCTTGCATTTGAAACTGCGGATAATGAATACCGGGTTCGAAATCGAGGAAGAGTTGCGCTAAATGAGTCACGCCATTTCGCCAGTCCATATTCATGTGGTGAGTGAGAAAGCTCACTAACATCGAACGCATCCGAAAGTTGATATACCCCGTGTGATGCAAACAACGCATGCAGGCATCGACCAATGGCACTCCCGTTAAACCGAGTTTCCATGCTTTTAATCGTGTTGGGTCGTTTACCGTTTCATTGTACAACAGCGCCTCATAGGCGAAATTTACACAGCGAAATTCCATGTCACATTCCGATTCAAACTTCTGCATGAAATGACAGTGCCAATGAAGCCTTGAAGAGAGAGCGATGAGGCTACGACGAAAGCCTGCGACCTGCCAGTGTTCCAACAGATGTTGATAAACTTCACGCAGCGAAATGTTACCCCAAGCCAAATACGGGGACAGGCGAGTGCAAGCATGTCTCGATGCTTCTGGGCTTGAGATACTGCGGTAGTAATCGCGACCTCGTCGCTGAAAGAAGTCATGCAAGGTTGCCCATGCCAACGTACTGCCACCCGTTTGTGTACCATTGCTTTTGGTTAACCAGGCTTCTGGAGGCACTATTGCTAACCCAAGCTCATTAGCATCCAGAGTATGCAATGATTCTGTTGTCAATTTGGTTTGGATTATGGGGGCGCGCATGACACTGTTCCAGTGTTTATCCCAACCGATTCGGTCTTTCGCCCCTCTGACGACAGCGCCCTGAGCAGACTCTTGCCAATAGATGTTGTGTTCTTGAAACCAGTCAGAAATTTGCTTGTCACGATCGAAAGTACAATTTAAGCCTACCTCTTGATGGGAGAATACATTTTGGATGTGGTAACGAGATTGGACCGCTTCGAAGCAGTCGATAGCGTTACCATAGAGTATTGATACTTGATGTCCATGCTCGCTCAATGACAGGTTCATGCATTGGAGCGATTGCCAAATAAATCTCCAGTGCCGTTCTGAATAATGCGCATTGTCTAACAGCATGGGCTCAAAGATGTAAAGTAATACCGTTGGGTGTTGCTCTGATAAAGCCTGCTGCAATGGCTCGTGATCGGTAAGGCGTAAATCTCGTTTTAGCCACACTATGTTAATTGTTTGCATCTGAACCCTCTGTTGTTTTGAAGCATTACGTAGCAGAGGTCAAAATTTCTCACTAGATGTGCAATTTTTTATTGCTAAGAAAAGCCACAAATAAGAGTGTCGGGTACTTATTGTTTATTAATAATCCCTAAGCTCTTCAGTTTTCGATAAATAGTGTTGCGGCTGATGCCGAGTATTCGTGATGTCTTGCTGATATTTCCTTGGTTGGCTTGATAGGTTTGTAGCAAAGTATCTTCAACGGTGCTTTTTAAATCTGACTTTGGCGTACTTTCGATGGTGTTAAGCGCCATGGGCTTATGATGATTATCTTCTGTCAGCGATGTCAGCTGTTGAGCAAGATGGCTCGGTACATGTTCTAGTGTGAGTTGTGCTTCCTCACCGGCGAGTAGGGCAGCGACTTTAAGTAAGTTGTCTAACTCGCGGATATTGCCAGGCCAAGAATAGGCGCATAACAAACTCATCAAATATGGGCAGATTGCTTGTTGGTTTTCAGCGTATTTATTATGAATGTTTTCGATTAAGGCTTGTTTGTCTTGTCTGTGTTGTAGGCTTGGTAAAGTGAAGGCTAAGCCGTTCAAGCGATAATAAAGATCTTGTCGAAATTCTCCGGTTGTGACTAGCTGCTCTAAGTTTTTATGAGTCGCGGCGATGATCTGACAATCTACTTGATAGCTTTGGTTTGAACCCACAGGCACTACAGATTTGTCTTGCAGAACATGCAGCAATCGACACTGAGCTTCCAAAGGCATGTCGGCAATTTCATCTAGAAACAGGATTCCCTTATCTGCTTGGCGGATCTTACCTTGGAATCCTTTGTGGCTTGCGCCAGTAAACGCGCCTGGTGCGTAACCAAACAGTTCGGATTCGATAAGATCTTTCGGTAGCGCACCGCAATTCACTGCAACTAAGGGCGACGATTTACGCTGGCTTTGCTTGTGTAATGCTTTAACAAATTCGCCTTTTCCAACGCCCGTTTCTCCTAAGATTAGGAGGCTGATCCCTTTGTCGATTACCTTATTGGCTTGCTGCCAAGCATGTTCAATTTGTTGCTCGCCATGGTGCAAATCGCACGATGCCGAAATAGAGCGAGTGCGTTTTGCGGTTGGCTGCTTGAGATGCTGTTTTTCAAATACGAATGGCGTATCTAATGAGGTTCGGTTGAAAAGAGTGTCGATGCATTCACCAACGATCGAGGTTTGATCCAGTAGTTGAGAGGCAACCTGATTGTGCGCTAGTACTTCGCCAGCTTCGTTTGCTATCACAATTCCTTGCCAACCACTGTGCAGCAACGATTTCTCACATGCGAGGTCAATACGAGTCGAGCCTTGTGGGATATGGCTCAAAAGTTGGTTTTCAATAAGCTGAACCATATTTTGTACCAGCAATTGCACCGAACTGTCGTGCTGTTGCTGCTCGCTGGTAATGTCTAATACGCCAACCATTTGACCTTGATGATTGAACACCGGACTTGCTGAACAACTGATAAATCGATGCTGGTGGATGAAGTGCTGTTCGCCAATGATAGTTACTGGCTTGGCTTCTACAATCGCAGTGCCTATTGCGTTAGTGCCTTTAAGTTGTTCCTGCCAACACGCTCCTGAGCTGAGTGCTATAGAAGTTAGTTTCTCTTTAAACCGCTCTTGTCCCCAGCTCGCCAGAATCACCCCTTCTATATCCGTCAGAATTAAGCGGCTGTCAGTACGAGCAAACATCTGATTGAACAAAGGCAGGGCATTACGTTCGACAATGTGGATCAAGTCAGATGATTGGTGACGTCGCTGCTTAAGAATGGATTGCGACAGGCGAATGTCTTCGGGAAGTCGTCTCTGTTTTAGGCCTGCTTCTGTGCTGCGATGCCAAGAGGATGAAAGCCAATCTGATGTGTTTGCTTGTTGAAGGTGCATGACTGTTCCATGTCGTAACAGTGAGGGTGTACCAAATTGGAACAGTTGAACACTGGAGTGGTCTCCATACGTCCGTTCAATGCCAACTCACTTTAGGTTGTAAACGTTTGGTAATCATAGTTTTACATTTTATTAACAACAAGGTTTGAAGTTCTGGCGTGTGATTTGCGTTGTTACTGTTGTAAAGAAAACATGAAGTATCAGTGTTTTAAACAGGAAGTATAAATATGGTGACTCTCTTCTCACGAGAAAGCGCCGTGTATTTTCAACAACACAAGTTCAATAAAACAAATACAACATTGA
>PJEL010001785.1_pt1 | contig 20750 bp, 11 predicted proteins | sample 1853271 | NCBI WGS metagenome assembly PJEL01 (sample SAMN08108733, study PRJNA415343) | Invertebrate metagenome, whole genome shotgun sequencing project. | host: Globobulimina | place: Sweden: Gullmar Fjord | collected 2015-08
CCGCTGGTCCTGTCGGTCCAATTGGTCCAGTAGCTCCCGTGGCACTGTCGGTACCATTCACTCCCGCTGGTCCTGTCGGTCCTGTTGCTCCAGTGGCTCCCGTGGCACCGTCGGTACCATTCACTCCCGCTGGCCCTGTCGGTCCTGTTGCTCCAGTTGGCCCAGTTGGTCCTGATATTCCACCCCTTGATCCAATCGGACCTGTAGGTCCGGTTGGACCGGTGGGTCCAACTGCACCTGTAGGTCCTGTAGGACCTTGTGGGCCCAGCCTCCCAGGACGAAAGAGTCCACGAGATTCCGGATCGGGGACAGTCCCAACTCGAGATCCATTATAAACGTTTCCATGGGATGTAGAAGATGCACCAGGAAGACCTTCCCCGGTTGGGACCTGCCTTGCATTGGCAAGGGCAAGGACTGCATGTGCACCACATACCCATGTCAGGCCAGGGATTCTACATACCGTTGCATACATTCCATATCATCTATCGTTCGTACCTAGTAAATATAAAAATATGTGTACACACATTTGGTCAGAGAGTAGTAATTCAGACTACCAATGTGCCAATTTTCCACAAAACAACTGACAGATATCAACCTGCATGTATTGCACTCACCAGCAATGACATCAGCACAGAGACACGTTACCAAGCCATCACAACTCAGATTTCTCTCCCTTCAGATTTCTTGTACACTGGATGAGCCTGAAAAGGACTCTCCCCATGCCGACGATGGTGAGCATCCCAAGTTCAAAACCAGCAAAATCAACAACGGGTGAACCGTCTCGAACCATTGGTACCATTAAAACAGCATGACACTCGGCAGGGACGCGTTCATCCTTAGAGCATATATATAATCATATTGGATACCCAAATATGGAATACATGTCGTAAACATTGTGTATCCCTGAGGAACAGGTATCAGTGTTGCCAAGTTGCCCGACCGTGAGAGTGACACTCCATACCTGAACAGTTATGAAAAGTCCCAAGACAATGAATACTATGATGTAAAATGGATTTATCTGCAAATATAATGCCATCATGCACCCCATAGTCGTGATATATCTGTTCACCGTGATTATTCATTCTCTTGCAACGTTGACTAGGTCAAAGATCTCGGGCCAGAGAGACCTTTCACCATATGGTGAAGATTCCCTAGGTGAGATTCACTGGCATGGATGATTGTGAAATCTCCGTCCGTGGAATGCACAATTGATCGTGATTTACCTTCTCTAGTACAATGGCATTGACATGAAAGACGTGGCATAGTCATCGCTGAGATTGATGTCCGATCGGATAACTGGCATTATATTCAACAATCATCACCCTGCATGACTGCACATGCCGCCATGGGGTGGCCAGTCACAGACACTGATCTCATAATTGTCGGTTTCAGATCTCTATTATCTCTTTGAATACGCTAGTCAATGCTCGCTGAGGCCGTACTATCCTTCCGGAAAGGCTTCCATTTCAGTTTTCTACATGCCAAGATGGAGTATAAGCTTCAGTAAACTTGTTTGTCACCTTCATGGTCATGCATCCAATCATCAAGATGACACGTCTTCATGGTCTGATGCCATCTGGATAGAGTACTATTCATACTCGTGTGCACCAAGTGGTACATTCAAGCATATATATACTGGTAATTACCAGTATATAATGGCTTATCAGCCATTGATGGCCACCATCCCCATGCATGGTGATGAAGACTAAATTTCATCCTCTGCATCAATCATCCTCATGTATTTATTATTTCCTGTATACGATCTATTATTTATAGATCCATCTGGATGGAGAAGCAAGTGAACCATGCGTTCGCCCTGTACAAGCCAAGCGCGTGGGCCGTTCTTTGGAATAAAGGAATCATGTCCGAGTCTTTTGCTTGGGCATGTCAGAATGCTCTGGGTTTAATATTCACAGTATTATTTGCCTTTGTTGATAGCATGACGTTTACATTGGCATGTATCTGTGCTGCGCTGTATGGAGCAAGTTCTCAAGTCTTGTCTCTGGACCGGTCTATTGGGGGTCGGCTGTTTGCAGGCACGATATTCGTTGGTACTGTTTTGAGTGGAGGTGTGGTTGGATTTACAGTAGTGTCGCTCTCCTGGCTGGCGAGAGGAAGTGATGTCAAGGGGGTGCTTGAATTCTTGCCATCAGAGCTAGAAAAGGTTCCCTCGCGAACGACCATTGGGGAATTCAAAGTGGCTGATGCCTACCTTCAACAGTACCTGCTGGTGCCGGTAGCGAATCTGATTTCTCTGGTGGATGATTTTCTCAACTCAACGGCTGGTGCGAGGTTAGAAGCTGCATTGCCGGTGCCTCTGCCACCGCCAGGTGAGGTTCTTCAGGATGTGGAAACACTGATTGAGGGTATAGAAGAGGAGGTACCTGCAGTATCCACTGCGTACTGGGTACTTCTCATCATCCTGTATTTTGTTCTTTCTTTTCCCTTTGCATTTTCTAGAGGAATGGTGAAATCGTTCCTTGGTCTGGTGCTGGCAATTGCAACTCTGTTCATGTCATCCCAGGTTGTCTTTGGATCGCTGATGCCAATCTTTGGACAGAGGTTGTTCTGGACACAAGTGACTGGAGGATACCTTAAAGTCGCATGTGTGAATGTTGGTGCCATGGTAATTGCAGGAATGGTGATATTTGTGCAATCAGCTCATGATTCTGTACGAACAAGGCTGGGATCTGTAATGATTTCGTGTGGAAAGTGCTTGACTGGCATGGCATCCAAGCAGCATGGAATGGTATCCAAGATCGATGCTAGCACCATAGATGAGGCATCTCAAGAAAAGATCGATGCAGATTATTACATGAAGGAGGCACAGCGTTTTGCAGAAAATGCAACTGAAAATCTCTCCACACAGCTTCAAGTTGAGACATTCGAGGTAGAGAGTGCTCTTGTGACATGCTTGTTTGAGCCACCACTGCCTGGTCTGGTGAGTCAGCCAGGACAAAACAGGTACAAGTACGATCTTGTGCTCAAAGGTGTGAGGAGAGTTATTAGTATCATAAGTAATCTGGAGACATCGTATATTGATGGAACAAGGGAGTCAACTGAGCTTTCAAACCATGAGGAATTTTCTTCTGCAGTATCAGTCACCCTCGCATCATCTGCTGCTGTTCTACAGTCTGCAGCTGTGGTATTGCAAGATATGCCAGTATTCAAGAAATGCCATGGTCCATCCCTTGTGTGGAGGCCTCAGGAAAAGTCAATGTACAGCAATCTTGAGGCACGTTTGACACAGGTGTACGACTTGGTGAAAACATCCTCTCTTGGGTATGCCAGGGCGCCTGAAGATCTTGTGAAAGGATCATCTGCATTCATCACTCTAACGTCTTGCATTTCTTTAGTACAAGAACTTAAAGTATTGGAGGGATTGATAGCAGATGCTCTGGAGGTTCCTTTTGAGGGTACTCTTGAAAAAAGAAAGGATGCAACAAAGCGAGAAGTGAAAGATCTTATTTTGATGGATTCTTGGGCTCCTAGTTTCGTCCTTCATACATGTTTATTGAGTAGTCTGTTGGTGTGGGGCTTGATTGCTCAAGGGATGAAATTGACGTACGACTATTGGCTTGGAACAAAGTCAAAGATTCCTTGGAGGAGAAAGAGAGAAGTGCACTTTGCACTCAAATATTGGATAGCTTTATCCTTGGCAGTGATGGCTATCATCCTCATTTTTTGGCAGGGCAAGGGTGATGATGCAAATCCTGTACGGGGTTATGCAAGTATGGCAGACTTTTTCTTCAATTGGCAACCAGTGTACTTTACCATTACTGCAGCAATCTGTACTCAAATGCAAGTTGAGTCATCTGCGGGGAAAGCAGTGCTGAGAACGACGATGACAGTTCTTGGAGGGCTCTTGGGATATCTGACCATGTTGAACGGATCCTTGGCTCAGAATCCGTACTTTATCACATGTATTGCATGTTTGGTCAATGGCGCATGTGGATTGCTTTCTCCAATGAAAGAATTGAGGTACTCTCTGTTCTTGACAGCATTCACATTCAACGCTGTTGTCATCTGCCAATACTATGGCTGCTGCTCTATTGCTGGAACAGCACTTAACTTTGGGGGAAAGGTTGTCAGCACAATGCTTGGATCCATCTTTGCAATTATCGTGAGTTGGTGCTTTTTACCATTCTATACGAGTGAAAAAATGCTCGAACTTGAATCATCTGCAATGGAACATGGTCTCAAGGTGGTGAAGGATGTGATGCACTTGAAAACAAACAAGGAGAGTTCTTCACAAGCATCAAATGTCATGGATACTGTGATCAAGGACGTGTATACACCTCTCTCTGACGTCGTGAAAGAGTACAAGACGAATACGATTGACAAGAAACAATTTATGTTGCTTACATACACATTATTGCCAACTCCGCCTGTGGTCATGATGCTTCTCAAGAGTTTGGGAAGAATGACATCATACCTGCATGAATCTGCAAACCTGATGAAGCGGTCTTCTTCTGATAATATGGTAGATATGGATGATACGGTAGCAGCACTGTTACAAGATATTAAGGAGGATATAGATGAAGTATTGACAAGTGCCAAGAATACATATGAGGCGTGCTCAGATGCCATGCTGGCTAGATCAACGTCCCATTTGAGAAAAGCAAGAGAGACGGTGAAAGCAGCAAGCCTTGATTTCGCCTCGAAAAGAGCTCACCTTGCCGACAGTTTCAGTTCATGGCTGAGTAAAAATTCAATAGACTCTTCTTCACAGAATCTCGAGGGGCTCATATCATTAGAACTGCTCTTGCATGCATTGAGAGAGATTCAAGTTTCAGCCTTCATCTTGTCTGATATGGAAGAAGCTACCCTGAGAGACTATCAATTTTCTTGGTTAAGTAGTTGGTTTGGAAGAAGACCACTTGTGTAAAACAATGGTGTATTGGCTCTATAAATGATGACATACATTTAAAGGTAGGTACAAATTTGTAAATTGTGATCACAATGGATGAGCTTGGCCCTTTTTTCCCAATACCGATCAAGGTAATATGGGGATTAGCGTTTCTTTACTGTATATGGTTACTTTTCCTACTTTTTACAATATACGTCATTGTAAACCCTTCAAAAAAATTGTTCAAGCTCTTTGTAAATGAGAGGTAAGGACTCCTGATTCTCAAAGGATACCGATTGAGGGGCTGGCCATATTGGAAGGTATTCATCTGGAGGTCTATTAAAATACTCCTGAGGAATGGTTTCCCTTGTAATATCCATAGAATATATTGGAACGCTGTTGAATTGCGGCAATTCACTCGATATTGCTGATGGCTTTGGAAGCTGGCTCAAAAATGCTTCGACTGCCTGAGTGTAATTGTCAATGTCCTCCTGGGAAATACCCTCCAGCTCGCTCACCAATGACTCAGGAATCAGGTCTAGTAGCTCTTGTAATGCGCTCAAGACACCATATATGGCATACAAGGAACCGGAGAACTGGTTTCCTTTAAGAGTCTGCCCCTGGTAAGATGTCATGTCACACTGGCTAGCCTCTCCCAGGCATCCCATGGAAACCCCTGTTGTCTTTGGCATGCTCTCATTGTACTTTCCCGATATGTGACGAAGTGCACTTTCGAAAACATTTGCAGAACTTCCAACCAGCTGAGAGTTCGATACCAAGACATATGACTTGAAAGGATTCCCAATAGAAGATGCTCTGACCTGCCTAAGATCATCTTGATCAAGAGCATCATTTCTAAAATACTCACTAGACAGAACCTCCTCGCCACCTTGCAGATTTTTTTGCGTGTTGCATGTCTCATTCCGCTCATTGCAGTAGCTTGGCCTGTCAACCGAGTCTTTGAGATTCTCTAGGAATGAGAAAACGATGTCAACATCCTCAGAGTCAACTCCATCCCCCAAACCTTCATCAGAGTTGAGCAAGGTATCTGCAAGCTCCAATACACTCCCCAAAGATTCATACTGTATATTCGTCCAATACAAATCATTTCCTCCGGAGTTCAAGCAATCTTGGAGCGTTTCAATGGTGAAATCTTCAGAATCACAGTATCCTGCCGAAATTGCTAGATACCCAGCATTGGCCAGGATTGCAAGAATGGATGCAAACCCATCTTCAAGATCATTCACATCAACTTCTTTCATAAACGATGTAAGAGTTTCCCTGTTTTCGTCCAGTAACAATGTATCCATGATGCTTTCAAACTGAGGTACCACTGCACCCAGACTCAACATCACGTCACTGATTCGAGTCGTATACCAATGTACAATGTCTTCATATGGTGCATCAGGATATAAAAGCCCAACAGCAGTGTATGCTAATGTTATGAATCCACCACCATTATCCGAGATGTCAATGATCAATTTTGTAATGTTTTTCTCCATTGCCACTTTCACCATAGCATTCCAAAAGTTGATCATGTCATCCACAGATTGGGGGCTATCGAATGTCGGCAGCTTCCACACCATGGTATCTTCATTCACCACAGTATACCCTGAGAAACTCTCTGGAGGGTCCGCAGACCGATCCTTGAATATTGTAAACCCTAGAATATTTGTTCCATCATCCATCAATCCTGAGTCGATGTAGTAACGGCGTGGAACTACATTCCTGCGGCTTGTCTTCATCCATGAACGGGTGGCGTTTTTGCTCGTTGGAGCTGGCTTGCCTTGAATCATATTGTTATAGAGAGCCACGGGACCGCTGTCCCCCCCTGCAGGTGTATTGAGGTAATCTTCAAGCTCACCAATGGGCAAGTATGCCAAAGTATCGGGCACAGTGATGGTAAATACCCAAGTAGTCAATACTCCATCTTCAAATTGAATCTCCAACTTTGGTGGCAGTCTTGAAATATCCCCAGCACTCCCCCACGCAGGAACATCAGGTGACCATCTCAAATTGTTATTACCAGGTATTTGAGAGCCCAGGAAATGATTCATACGTACGCCTGGTGACCTGAATTGAGATGATATACCGATTGCAGTATTGCTTGTGAGATTTTTAAGGAACTCGAATGCATCCTCGCCGTTAATTGTCGATACAACCTTGGACTCAACAAGACTGCTCCCATCAGACCCAACCACATTACCCACAACCTCGACATCAGAGGAGCCCTCCTGCTGCCTCAGATTTAGCCATATATTTGGGTCAGGAGAAACTTGCACCAAGCTCAGCCTACCCAAGTCCCACGAGACCTGATCGGTATGAGCATCCCTTGCCTGGGTGAGGATATCAGAGATCTTATACGCCAAGGTTCCATCTGCACCCCCATTCCTCTTGATCTCGTCTATCAATGCATTGAACTCCTTGTCATAGTTCACTTGACCTCCAGATGTTCCATTATAAATCTCCCAGCCGAAAGGATTCGCCAATGGATCGGAAAGCAGTGGATTATTGTTGTAAAAGTAATAGCCATACCCTGCCTTGAACACGTCATTATAGGCCTCCACAGCCTCCACGGCAAAATCCGTATTCAACTTGACTTTTCTCAAGCATTTCAGTACTTCATCGATGGGTATATACAGATCACCCGTGTCAGATCGACCGGAGGCTGCTTCAAAGCACAAACCAGGCTCTTTGAGGACGCTCGATAACGACTGAGCCGCGGATTCAGGAAGCTGCACACAGAAAAGAGATGTCGATCCAATGCAAGTCTGGAGATTAAATGATAGCAATCAGTTTCGTCATCAAGTCAGATACCACCAAACTCACCTTTGCTCCGAGGCAGAGCACCAAGAGAGCGATAGTCGCAATAAACCTCATACCATGCCATGGATGATGCATGGTTACGAGTCAGACTTGTATTTGATGGCACAGTTATCCAAGTGATGAATAATGTACTTATTTTATTTTCTAGTCTCTATGTTTGTTGTCATGTCAATGGGAACGAGTGAAAATGATACCATGATGTTTCTGGATACGGAATATCAAAATTCTGGGAAGACTCGACATGCATGGATGTCCATCGGCTCCGATCGATCGGAGCAAGTGGCCACCAAGGCTCATGCATGAGCAGATGCATCTGGACCACAACATGCGATTATGCAAATCGACTGCTGTTGAGGAGAAGTCAGCTTCCGCTACTACTAAAAGTAGTAATACTCCTGCTCCTGCTAAGAAAACTATTGCTCACCCTGTTGCAGCTGCAGCAACTCTTCATTTTCCTGCCCCTGTTTCGGAGACCAAGACCGTTGTCAAAAAAGCCAGAGCGTGGTACTTTGCTGAAGAGAAAGATCGGAGATACGAGCCAGGAAGGGCCAAAGAAAAAATCTCTCAAAACTCCGGAACATGTTAAAACGGAAAAAGTGCCTCATTCTACTCAAGGACAGAGTCCCCAAAAACCAGTGTCACATGCTGACGTGTATTCAAACGTTTGTTGACCCAAGGGCCTTCCTCTGCGTTGACTTGTGCGATCTTGGATCATATACGATACCGTCCATCGCACTTGAAATCGTAATGATATATGTGCAATTTTCATATGGTCTGTCGATTATACATCAGGGTGCCATGGAAATCCTCGGCAAAAATGGCTAAAGGCAGCATGGTTTTCTTGGAAAGGGCAAATCCAGTAGACAGGTCACGTGACCTGGTTTCATGCATGTATAGATACATGTCGTTCTCCTCGCATCCCATCATATTAAAATCTCTCAATACATATATTTTCCACGAGATACGACGTCTTGCACACTATAATGCACGACATTACCAGAAAACTGTTGGCAACTGCCATGATGTGCATGACAGTGCATGCTGCAGAAGAGTCACACTACTGTCGCGTGTCTCCTTCAGCACAGCATGGAAACTGCGGTATGCCATATACTCTGAGTAACTTTCAGGGAAATTTCGCATGTCCGTCAGATGTGTTGATCGCAAGGCCACACTCTGTGGAGCAACTCTCAACACTCTTATCAACCGGTCAGTTCTCCAAGGTAAAAAGTACCGGGAATGGGCATTCGTTCAACAAGGAGTTTTTATGTGCTGGAAACGACTCAGAGTCTATAAATATTGTCATGACAGAGTTTGACGGGACAAGGAAGTATATCATGTCGCCACCTACTCCCGAAATGATTATGAATATGACCCTGGATGACTTTCCCATCAAGGTCGATGAACAAGCCATGGAGGTAGAAGTCCAGGCAGGTATTCCTCAACGAATCCTGCTTGATTATTTATCCGAGTATACACATTGGAATGAACCAAAAGGATGGACTCTTCCAGCATTTTCATGGTTTATTGATCAAACAATTGCTGGTGCAATATCCACAGGAACCCATGGATCATCAATGAGATGGGGATCATTGTCATCACAGGTTCTCTCCATGCGCATGATGCTTGCAAACGGTACAATTATAGAAATTACACCCGAGGAAGATCATATATGGAAAGCAGCAGGGATAAGTGTGGGCCAATTGGGAATAATTTTGAATGTGACTATGAGAATTCTGCCTCAACAAGCTGTTGACAAAAGAGTGTATGAATCGCAGTTCTGGGGAGGAGAGATAGCCGAATATCTGCAGGCAGTTTCTTCTGATTATAACAAGGCTGTTTCAACGCGAAGCGCTGACAAGATCAAAGAGGTTTTGTTTCCATTGGATGAGATGGAGTTCTTTTGGTATGTTCCAGAAAACCTGTGCCAAGTAGTCCATTTCGAGCATCTTGGTCGTGAACCGGAATTTGTCCAGGAAAATATTGCACCTGAAGAAATAGGGTATGTAGAGGCATTCGGTGCCTCTGATCCCGATACTTTTGTGTTCCACCAAGGAAAGGATGAACCTCTGGAGGGAAGATCTGCCATGGCAACTGGTGACTCCAAGATGTGGTCAAGATTCTTCAGACAAGCTCTACGCGAGTACACAAAACCTGGTGTATTTGCATCCCGTAAGGCATATCTCAGTATGATTGATCAGGGTATGGGTTTACACGCAGGGTTTGCACCATATAACCAATTTGAAGTTGCAATCCCATTATCAAATCTTGAGCAGTGTCTACCACCTGTTCTTGACGCCATCTACGGAGATGAAAAGCTTTTCGAAGGATTTAGGACACCTGGTCTCGTTCGTTTTACTAGTGGAGAATCATTCTACCTTTCCAATGCCCAAGGACACTTGGGCCCCCACATGTGGATCAATTTAGAGGATTATGTCACCTTTTCAGATCCAAACCATACACCGAATGCAAAGTTTCTCAAAGTCATCAGGCTTTTTGTTGATACATGCGATGCAAGGCTACACTGGGGAAAAGCTGGTTTCCAAGAAGCTGTGAATTCTACAGACTATAATGTCGTAGAAAAATATGGAGAAAATTGGTGTTCATTTGGATGTGCAGTACATCAGCTTGATCCTACAAGAAAGTTCTCAGGCATGAACACAGACTTTTGGGATTGGCACGTGACAACAGCTACAAGTAGTACTGAACCAAAGGATCTAGGATCTATGATGGATGTGTGTTGTTATGACAATGGGCCCTTCAACTCTGATGCCTGCACCTGCGTCCAACCTTGAACAAGAACCCTTTCCTTCCACCACTATTTTCATTACTATATTATTATATAGTTTATAATGTATCACTTCATGTCGATATCATCTACCATGGCACGGGTATCGTGTTCCACCCTGTTCATTCTCGTGTTGAGTTTGTTGGAAATCTCTGGACAAACTGTGGACACTACTCTGGTTCGACCAGCGATATTTGAGGGTGGTTTTCCAGGCTATTTATATTCTAATACAAATTTCAACGCATCAGATGAATGGAGTGGTATGGATGTAGATATTGTTCGATACCTCTGCAATCTGACTATCCCTGAAGGATACCCAACGTGGGTCTCTTCCGGTATTGAACCGTTTTTAAATTGCACCGATCTCGATCAGGCAGTTTTGACGACTACTCTTGATGAGAGACTTCAAGTTGTGATCGATGGAGAAGCTGATTTCAGCATTGGAGCCATTTCTTGGACTCCAGAGAGGGAGGAATTGGTTGATTTTATCAGACCATTTTACTTTGCAACAGGTACCAAACTCTTGGGACTTGGAAACTCGACGTGGGATTGGGAGGACTTGAAAGATAAAACATTGTGTGCATTTCCAGGATACCACGCGACAACGGCACTGGAGGAAAAGTATGGGATCAAGGAACATGTAGATGTCTCTGGGAATGTTGAGGCAGCTGAAAAGATACAAAATGGTGAATGCTTTGGAGTGCTTGTGGATGGAGATGCTGGTCCTCCAAAAGGACCGTTACAAGTGATTAGTAAAGTCACAGCTGAGGTGGGATCATCCCCGTATGGCATTGTTGTGAAAAAAAATGCACCTCCTGAACTGGTTGATAGTTTGACTGCAGCAGTGATCAGCATGTTCTGGTCTGGACCTGTATCTCCCATGTGGAGTATTGCGGATGCTACTTTCACACGTCCGGATGGAGCTGAACCATTTATTAATGTCTCTCGGGCGTTGCAATTCCCAACGAGTGCAATTACTGGTTTCTTCACAGGTAACGGTAATGCATTGGATTGGAGCTCAGCACCTGTCGTTGATGGACCTCGTGGTGTCTCAGATGAACCGATAAATGCTACTATTGTCGTATATAAAGGCAATGCTCTTCCTCTGGCAAGTATTGAAGGAGATGCTTCTTTCCTTGAAAAGGACTCTTTGTGGAAGGGAATGGAAATTGAAATGCTGCAGGTGATTTGTTCTTCATCCAGCATCCAATGCACAGACGTCATCGTTGCTGATACAGTCGATGCGAGACTTGAGTATTTAACCAACGGGACGGGAGATATCAGTATCGGATCGATTGTCGTAAACCAGGATAGAGTTCCTCAGGCATACTTTGTTCAGCCATTCTACTTTAGTGCAGGACCTGCACTCTATGTTCCAACAGCAGACGCAGAGTCGGTCCCTGAGGATGCTACCCTTGAGTACATGAATGGTAAAAATGTATGTACTGTGACAAATTCTGCCCAGAACCCTGCTGGAGAAAAGTATGGTGCAAACCTGATTGCTTTTGATACGAGAGCAGAGGCAGAAGCAGCAATAAATAATGGAGAATGTATTGGACTGTTATGGGTGTCACACGTGGATTTTGACGGTTTCATAGAAGTCGCGACGGATACATCAATGGATGATCCTATTGGGATTGCTGTGAGACCAGGAATGCCGGTTGGAGTCTACAGTTATCTCTCTGCAGTCTCTTCCCAATTCATGAGCCAAGGGCAAGAGAGCAAGCTACTCACATGGGAGTCTGAGTATGAGGGATCTGCCACTCCCAATACTATTCTCCGTGCAGTCACGGATGCAATTACCAATTTTGAACCTACTGAAGTGACTGCAAGTTCCATTGTCGAAGATGCAGTATCAGACCAACAAGAAAAAGAGCAAGATGAACCTGCATCCCAGGAATCTCAATCTGACTTCTTGTCCTATTCTTTGGCTCTATACGTTACATTGGCAGTCGTTACGTCGTCCTTCTCGACTGTGTGACAACCCCATGCCAAAAAAAAAATACATTCTCTATACATGAATATCGATACGTAGATCCAATGAATTGTATCCGCAACAGCGCACATTCTGTGTTCAACTATGCAAGAGGACATGTCAGGCAGAGGACATGCGCAATGCAAACCCTTCCCCATCATCTTTGCAGAGTGGCAGAATTAGCACCATGTATATCTTTTAAAATATTAGATGTACCGTGCTCTGTGCATCGCCATCAAACAAGGCTTGGTACAGTGTCCAGTCTTCCTGACAAGGAAAAGGACTCTAGACAGAAACAATACACAATATGTCGCATTCGTGGTGATGGTAACTGTCTCTTTAGGGCCTTGGTTAGATCGTATCACTCTGTCGTTGGCGATTCATCAAATACTGGTCAGTTGTCTGCAGAGGAAGAGAATGTACAATCAAAAGAGCTTCGGCAGAAAATCTGTGATAGGATGAAACAGCAAAGAGATTTCGTCGAGCCATTCCTACCCGAATATGATTTTGAACTGTATGTACATACCATGAGACAAGATTCTACATGGGGCGGAGAGCCTGAACTCTCCATAGCCAGTTTGGTTCTTGAAGTTCCTATTGTTGTCTATGAGCCTCAGGGAGGCTCTGGGCTTGTAAAGATTGCAGAATATGATTTGAGTGGGACATCTTCTACCACTGAGGTAGCAGTATTGTATACTGGTGGAGTTCATTATGATGCGTTGATAGACATGGGAGAAGCTTGATGATATAGTAAGCCAACTCAATGTACATGTGTGGCTGCTTGATTGGTTTGCTGTTGGTCTTCTGTGGTTCTTCTTACATGTCCAAATATTTCAAAGCATGTTCTATCCAATGAAGACTCTTGTATCGTTCTAATCTTTTGGATACAGGCTTTAAACACTCTGGTGACGATTCCTTCGTAGCTCGCAGGACATGGTGCATGATGATATCCACCGAGAGGGATTCTGCCTCTAGAGCCCTGGCAAATGCATCTGATGCGATAATATCTAGTAAAAACTGTAGTTTCATTGTGCTTTTCTTCTCGTCATCATGCATGCTGAAGGCGAGCTGCTGCTCAATGTCATTTGGATACTCACTGCATGTGGGCAGGTATTGCAAAGCCATTCCATCTTTCAATAATGAGAGTACTTCCTCCTGCCACTCTGGTGATACTATCTGGTCACAAAACAAGTTCACAATAGCCATGCCAAAAAATAAATCACCGAATGATTCCGTGACGTAATTTTCCGTGATGTGGCGAACATGTTGGAGTGTCCATGCCGGCTGGAACTCTTTAATTGACAGTATGGACGTCATATACGACCCAAGAAGTACACTTCCTAGCAGTCGAACAATTGAATCGTGCATAAATACTGTTTCGTCTTGTTTGTTCCTGCGATCGAATAAGGATTTGACGAGTGATAGATGTTTTGACCCTGGCCCTAGATACTGCAATACCCCATCAGTTTCCATCCCAAGAATCCACGTCAGGATTCCCTGGTAACATAGAAGCGGCATCTCGACAGTATTGATCGATGCGGAAAATATCCAGGTATCTGCCAGTGGAAACATGGACTCTTCTCCATTCAAAATTGTCTGTACCTGAGTATATTGACCCCGCACCCCTTTAACATGGTTCCAGCCAGAGGCATCCTGTAACTCGTATCCCATCATTGTACTCAATCCATGTAGGGCTTGCACTCGCATTTCATCCATATTTTCCTGGCTTGATGATGGAATTGAAGTTATGTATTTGTACTGTATTGCTTTTGAATTCATTTCAGAGAGTCCACGCTGGATAAAATACTTGGCACAGTCCCCAAACATGAGTGATACAAGTCTAAGGCCAATGCTTTCAGACCCAGGTGGCAGTGATGATACCAATCGCAAATTCACTTGGGTAATCAAGTCCATATCTTGATTATGTGACATATTCATTTCAATCGAATCGGCCAGCCTTGCAATCTGAAGATAGTGCTGCTGCATTTTCATATCCCATGGTTGAAGAATTTCAAAGTCTGTCATGGGCACTATATGAATTTGACTGATCGATTCGAGCATTTTTCTTGGCATACTTGTGTTCTGTAAAACTTTTGAATCCAACAAGTAGATGAGATTCATAAATGTGGATAAAATTCCCATCCTGCAAGTGCATGCAGTGACCTCCTCCCAAAATGCCTTGGGTACATCATCTGTCAGTATGAGCATCTGAGAAATATCTTCAACAAGGTCCCTGATAGCATTTTGTGCTAATTTAAACTCTTCTTCCTCTTCCCATATTCTTTTGGTTTGCAATAGAGTTTGAAGAAAGTGAAGCACTGCTCCAATCATGCTGAGAACATCATTTTCAAATGCAAATAATTCCCCAAATGTCAAACATGGAAGCTGTTTTAACCATCGATAGACATCCTTCAAGATCGATGAAGTACATGAGGGAGAAATATGCCCCACTGACGCGCACGCTGCAGCAGTCAGAAACGCCTCCCTGCCTCCAATCACACAGAGATGCCCAGAGTAGCTCTGCCCTTTGACTATATCAGGGAACATGTAGAAGCATAGATGCTGGTATATGTCATCAAAAGAAGTAAACATTTTACCAGAATGTTTTAGAGATCTCCATAATTTCATAATTGCCTGGAAGCTCTCACAAGTGCCACTTTCCTTTCTCCATGATAGCAGTGCATTCATTGCAAAGTTTGACAGTTTCTGGGATAATTTCTCATCACCCCAGTGATCAACATAGTCAAGCAACACACACAATACATCTACTGATAATAAAGATGTTTCTTCCATGTGGTGGGATGTAGTATATTTGGGGAGAAGGGAGATGAGGATGTCTACAAGATGGGGTGTTTGCACCATGGCATGACCAACCTGCTTTCCTGCCATTACAAATCCCAAGAGTGCTAAGACTAGGTCATTCTTAACGTTCATACCGATGGTAGTATCTTTTTGTAACAAATAGCACATCCTAGGGAATATCCTCATGTTGACCATCCCAGAGATTGGGTCAATTCTTGCAAGATCTTGCTCATCTGTCTCCATATCCTCAGTCCCATAAATTTCCTTCTGGTCTAATATATCCAGCGGCATTGAAACCCATTGATTTGTGTCTGACCTTTGCATATGACACACCTGACATTTTGGAATACCAATGGATGGGTTCATATCTGCATTGTTCAACAGCCTTTCAGCAATCTCAGGCAAACCCACTAATGCAACAAGAGCACGACATGCTTCAGTAAGAACGTTTATTTTGCTCTCATCCATTGCATATCGTATTACTTTTGTCACTTGAACAGAGTATATTGCATGCTGCCAGATATTCAACCATGAAAGAGCTGTATTTGGCAATGAACCATCCCCCAAATTAGAAAGGTCTATGACACCATCATCCTCCCACATGTGATTTTTGCATGTGCGCAGAATGTTGCCAAGATATCTCAAACCTATTGCTCTCTGGTTGAAATCTGTGCTCCGTGCTAATATTTTTGCTTGCATCAAAGTATAACAACTAGAATTGTCGACAGACCCTTCTGCCTGCCTCACTAAATCTCTCTGCAGGGTGCTAGCATGGAGAGCTTCCTGATCCGTGCTCTCCGGAAGTACTGATACTATATCTCCTGATATGTTGAAACGTAACCGTTGAAGGATTGGTAACGATTCTCTCTGTCGTGGAGCTGCAGATGCCTCTGCTCGATGAGACACAGCTGCAGTTTGAGTTTGGCGCTCTGCCAAACTTTTTCTACTACCCGATGCATTCATGGCAGTATCATGGGATGTGCGGGATTTCTGTACTCCTCTTTGTTTCAGAAATTCGACCGTCTTTTGAGGCAATCGAGATAGCAATTCTTTCCGAGCAGATTCAATTTCATCCATACTCATGTCTCCAAGAATAGCATCAGATTCCTTTCCTACATCATCGTCTCCGTTGACTTGAGACTCAATATCTTTTATTGCATCATGCCGACGTCTCTCTTCCCTGCCAAATTTAAATTTTGACTTTGATCGATGAGTAGCACGAGGAAAACCCGCTTCAGCAGGGCTACATTTCATCTCAACACCAGGCACTTCCGACGCCAATCCACACATCCTCTCCCGAACATCCCCAACAATGGGTAAAACATGCTCCAGACTCAATTCCTTAATGCTCTCTTGCTCCCTTGAAGCAGAACCCTTATCAACTCTACCCACCCTGGTTGTTTTAGCTGCTGGCTCTTTCTGAGAGTGCATCATCTCAGCCTGCATGTGTTTCCAAGATATACTATTACATTCAATACATATATTTTTGCGACATAGAACTCGTTCATGCAGACAGATGACTCACCTGAAGCATGAGAAGCTCTTCCTCCTCAGGATCCATGGCAGTTGTATGCAATACCCGTCTTAGTGCTTCTTCATTACAACTAATATAAATTAAACATATCAAATACATGATGTGAATGACATGCGTAATCACATTCAAAAAATCTCTTCACCTTTCGATCGATAACATTTTATGTTCCGAAGCAAACCAAGACGGTCTAGACTGGTCAAACCCGGCTCCCTGTAGACGATTGGAGCCATTAAAATACAACCTGATTATAGAAAATACGATTTTACTCCTCCAGACATCATGGCAGGGGAAGCAGGAGGGAATGCTCCTGGCAATGGCCAGCAGCAACAAAGACCTCAAGGAGGGATGCTCGCCACCATCTTCAGGATGGGGTTGATGTGGTACTTTTTCAAACAATTTGGATCCAAAAAAGGAGGTCCATCCGGCAAAGACGTCCAGTATCTCACGCCAATGATGGAGCGGGGCACTCCTGTTGACGTTCACTTTTATGTGACAGACTCTTCTTCCTCTCCAAATGGGTGGATGAATGTTGCTGGGTACTTGCAGCCCTCAATATCCATCGAAAATGTACGGGTTGGTAATGGAAAGGGAAAGATGGTCGAATATGTATACCGTCCGTCGGTAGAGGCCCAAAACAATGGATCAATTTTGGTCCATTCAGTATATACGCCTCATGGAAAAAGTCCCAACCCAAGTGCGCCCAACTTTGAATCGGGCCTCACATGGGGATTCACAAAGCAGTTAAATCTTTACCTTCCAAAACTTGCAGGCAAAGGTGGAGTGAATCTGCTGTCTGGGAAGAATGCATCTGATGTGGACGGATTGGATGGTCAGCTGGAGATGAATGCCACTCGGGAAATCATCAGTTACTTGAAACCAAATGTCACGATTAGTTTCGTCGACGATTTCAACAACATTCCTGCGCATCAAATTCCTCCGCATATGATGAATATTGTACATGTGATTCCAGGCACGAAAACGTACACCCCTCACATTTACTTTAATGATTTTTGGCTGTTGAGAGACTACCTGATTCCTTTGAATGAGACCACCACAGAGCAGAAGATTAACTTTATCGTAGAACCCATCTCATCATGGAAAGCCCATCTCATGGCTCAAATGGATAATTCGTTCAAATTGCAAGAGCAATGGGGCATGTCCTCGAGTAGTGAAGCAGATGAGGTCAAGAGAATCTTTTTGGAAGGCAATCCATACTTTTTGGGTCTTACAGTATCAGTCTCCATGCTTCACTCTGTGTTTGACGTTCTTGCTTTCAAAAATGATATTGGATTTTGGAAAGATAACAAGAGTATGAAGGGGCTTTCTGCCAGAAGTATTATAATAAATGCCGTCTGCCAGTTGATTATTTGTCTCTACCTTTTCGATAACGAGACGTCCACTGTGGTCCTCATTTCCAGCTTTGTTGGCACATTGATAGAGTTCTGGAAGGTCACCAAGGCAATGGATGTCTCCGTTGCAAAAACAGCATCTGGTATTCCATATATTAGATTCAAGGATAAAGCAACCTATGTTCAGTCCCAGACAGACAAGTATGATGCAGAAGCCATGAGGTATCTTTCATATGCACTGTATCCATTGGTGGGAGGATATGCTGTGTATGCATTGATATACGAAACACACAAGTCATGGTATAGCTGGATTTTAAATTCTCTTGTAGGTGCAGTATACACATTTGGATTTATACTCATGGTTCCACAGCTGTATTTGAACTACAAACTCAAGTCAGTGGCCCATCTTCCATGGAGGCAGATGACATACAAGTTTTTGAATACTATTATAGATGACTTGTTTGCCTTTGTGATCAAGATGCCCTGGCTCCATAGACTCAGCGTATTCCGGGATGATCTCGTCTTTGCCATGTATATATACCAGCGATGGATTTACAGAGTTGACAAGACCAGAGTCAACGAGTTTGGATATGTGGAAGAAGAGGACAAGGCAGCAGATACCAAAGACGAGGACTCCTCCAAGAGACCTGAAGGATCTGAAACGAAGAAAGACAAATAGTAGTATGTAATTCAATACTGTAGTAGTAGTAGTATGTAAAGAGATCCATCCATCCATCCATGTGACAGTGGTAGGCAACCAGGGTGGCGCCCAAAGGCGCCCCTTGACCACCCTTGATGCCAGTGCCATTGGAATCTCAAAAGATTCCAACAGCATCTCGGCTGGTATCAAAAACCTCAACGACATTATACTTTTTGTCACGGATCCATCATCTCGTGTCATAGAAAACTAACATTCTTTCTTAAAATACCAGTCTCGATTCGTGATGGTGACCGAAGGGGAATTTGCACGAGCAACGCAGGAAGTAGAGAACAAGAAGAGTGTTGAGTATCGATTGAACCACACTGCCTCTGAGTTTGTTTCTACTGATTCGTGCTCAACAAGTACAATGTCAGTGAAAAGTGAGGGAGATGAACAAGAACAAGGGGTGAATATTGAAGATGGCAATGATAGAAGAGGAGAGCAAGGTGCCCAGAGAGGACAAGAGCCACCTCCCAATGGTGCTTCACCATCAAGACGGCCCATGGGATGGGAATCCCCACAGGTACGGCATATGAAGGCATATAGAAGAAGTATCTGAGGACAGTTTCTGACTCATCGTATGCACAATGACATGCAGGGAATCTTGCCAATGGGACACACTCAGCCTGGTCCAATGAGCTATGCACAGTACATGTCCATGATGCATGGCCACCCAATGGAAGGTCCACCAGGAGCCATGGGAGAAGACGGGATGTATTATCCTCAGTATCATGCTGGATATCCCATGCATCCAGGATACATGATGGGTGGAGGCTCTCCCCCACCAGGACTTGGTTTTTATAGCATACCCATGGAAATTCCATCAAATGGAAGGGCATCTCCACCAATGTGTGCAGGATGTTCTCCACATGGATATAATGGAAATAGTCCACCATCTGGACATTATTTCTATATGCCGCCGATGCCCAACGCATCGGAATATGGCGGTGTCCAAAACATCAGAAAATCTCCATCAAATACGAGTATGAGCTCGATTGAAGGATCATCTCCTACGAAAAAGGGAGAGGCAAGGGCTAGTGCCAGAATTGCAAGAAGCACAAGAGCAGGGGGAGCATATAACCCATCTGATTACCAATTTGATAGAACAAAGGCAATCTCTGGTGCTCCAGATGCCAGAAAGACCCTAATGATCCGAAACATTCCAAACAAGTATAGTCAGGCAACCATGTTGGATATGTTGGACAAGTCTGGCTTGGGCAGCACATTTGACTTTTTCTACCTCCCAAAGGATTTCAGGAATGGAGCTGGTCTGGGATATGCATTCATAAACTTTACAGATGCAAAGCATACGACAATCCTCTATGACAAGTTTCACAACAAGAGGTGGGATGAGCACAACTCGAGGAAAGTCTGTGAGATAACCTATGGACGGGTACAGGGACGGGACAGCTTGATAGATCATTTTAAGAGTGCTAAATTTCCATCAAGTGACCCAGAGTATTTACCATTGATCTACGAGCATCGACAGACAGTTTCAGGAAAGTATGTTGTGGACCACAAGCCTCTGACAATCCATGAATATCTCCAAAGGAATGCAGAGGATGCATGATACAGCTTGTCAACATGATACCCATATGGGCTAGGAAAAGAGGCATGAATACATATATATCAGTACCATGTAGATACTATTATCCGTAACGTTGTACAAAACACACTGTAGTCTGTATTCTTCACAGAACTATTGGAACACACTATTGTTCCTGTTGATTTTGATCTTTTGGAGAAAAAAAACACATGCATACCCGATGATTGCTAGAATTTTAATACATTTCTATTTAATAAAATAGAAATGTTTAACAAGTTCATTATCTCGCAAATACTCTATGCGGCCGAAGTCGTAGACATTCCTGATCACATTGAGGATGGCCTCCTACAACTGGCTAGAAAATTGCTCCCCCTGGGCGCAACG
>PJEL010001786.1_pt1 | contig 20749 bp, 15 predicted proteins | sample 1853271 | NCBI WGS metagenome assembly PJEL01 (sample SAMN08108733, study PRJNA415343) | Invertebrate metagenome, whole genome shotgun sequencing project. | host: Globobulimina | place: Sweden: Gullmar Fjord | collected 2015-08
TTGGCAAAAGCCCCAAAGGACGGGCATTTTGCCAACAGAACGTGACTTAATCATTAAGCCGATCCTTGGAACATTTTACAAACAGAACGTGACCTAATCTTTAAGCCGATCCTTTAATACTCTTTAAGAATACGGCGAGCGACTGAAATCTTATGGACTTCGTCGGCACCATCGTAGATCCGTGCTGCTCGATCCTGTCGGTAGTACATGGCGATCGGTGTGTCGTCTGACATACCCAGCCCACCATGGACCTGCAAAGCTCTGTCAATAACACGCTGCATGGCGTTGGCCACATGGAACTTTATGATCGAAATATCTTTCATCGCATCTTTCACACCTTTGGTTTGGATGATGTAGGCTGCATTCAGCACCATCAACCGGGAAGACAGAATATCAGCAGCGCTGTCGGCAATGTAAGTCTTGATGATATCTGAATCGGCCAGTACCTCCGTCGGTGTTCGACGTCGGCTCTTGGCGTATGAGCACATCAGGCCAAAGCAGCGATTCATGATGCCGACCCAGCGCATGCAGTGGTGAATCCGGCCGGGTCCCAGTCTCTCCTGAGCCAATACAAAACCCATCCCTTCGCCACCGAGGATGTTCTCTTTGGGTACGCGGCAGTTTTGGTAGCTGATTTCGGCGTGGCTGGCATAACCTTCACCTGTATGTCCCATAACTGAAATATTGCGAACAAGGTTGAAGCCAGGTGCATCGGTAGGAACAATGATCATGCTGGCACGCTTGTGCAGAGACTCATTTTCAGGGTTGGTTTCGGCCATGACAATGGCGAATTTTGAACCATCCGCTGAAGATGAGTACCACTTGTGTCCGTTAATCACATAGTCATCACCGTCTTTTTCAGCAGTCGTCAGCAGCCAGGTGGGGTTAGAACCAGCCACTTCGACCTCGGTCATGGAGAAACAGGAGCGGATTTTCCCTTCGATCAGAGGCCGCAACCATTTTTCTTTCTGCTCCTCGGTTCCGAATTTGTGTAGAATTTCAATATTACCGGCATCGGGAGCCTGGCAGCCGAAAACATAAAGTCCGAAGGGTGTGCGACCCAGTGCTTCATAGATCATGGCCGTGTCCATCAAAGGCAGTTCCATACCACCAAACTCTTTTGGATGCAAGGGCGCCCAGAGTTCCATGTCGCGAACCATCTGTCGTTTCTTCTCCAATTCACCCTCAAAAGCGAAAAACTCCTTACCCTTCATTTCGGCTTCCATGGGGATGAGTTCCTTGTCCACAAATTCATTAATCATATCCAGGATCGCCTGGAGTTTTTCTGATGGTTCAAAAGCCATAATATCCTCTCTTGATTGGTTTAATAAACTTGGTGCGATAAAAACGCTCCCCCTGGAAAAAACCGGGAGAGTCAGAAATTGAGTTTTTTAGCCGACCCTTAGGGATCGTTAATAAACAACTTCACATAATCTGTTTGCAAAAGTCCTTAAAACTGGACATTTTGCATACAGAATGTGAACTAATTTTTTAGCCGACCCTTTAGTATTCTTGTAGGACCCGCCGTGCCACAGCGATTTTATGTGCTTCGTGTGCGCCGGCTTAAATTCGGGGAGCACGGGACTCCAGGTAGTAATTGGCGATGGGGGTATCGTTAGACATACCCAGTCCACCGTGAACCTGTAGGGCTCTATCCACGACCCGCTGCATCGCGTTGGCCACATAGAATTTAATCAGGGAGATATCCTTCATGGCATATTTTACTCCCTTATTTTGGATTGTCCAGGCCGCATTCAGTACCATCAGCCGCGAGGAAAGAATGTCGGCGGCACTGTCTGCAATATAAGTCTTGATGATATCGGAATCGGCCAAAACCTCATCCGGTGTGCGACGTCGTTTTTTGGCATAAGAACACATCAGGTCAAAGACACGGTTACAGATCCCGATCCAGCGCATACAGTGATGAATTCTTCCAGGACCCAGTCTCTGCTGCGCCAGTATAAAACCCATGCCTTCACCATCGAGGATATTCTCTTTGGGTACCCGACAGTTTTGATAAAGCACTTCTGCATGACTGTTCCAACCGCTGCCGACGTGTCCCATCACAGAAATGTTGCGCACGATATTGAAGCCCGGAGTGTCGATGGGGACGATGATCATGCTGGCGCGCTTATGGGGAGACTCTTCCTCAGGATTGGTCTCCGCCATGACGATGGCATAGGCTGCGCCATCAGCACAGGATGTGTACCATTTGTGACCGTTGATCACATAGTCATCACCATCCTTTTCAGCGGTTGTCAACAACCAGGTTGGGTTGGAACCGGCTACTTCCACTTCAGTCATGGAAAAACTGGAGCGGATCTTTCCCTCAATGTTAGGCCGACACCACCTCTCTTTCTGCTCCGCGGTTCCAAATTTATGCAGAATTTCTATGTTCCCGGCATCAGGTGCCTGACATCCAAAGATATAAAGTCCATAAGGTGTTCTGCCCAAGGCTTCAAATATCATGGCCGTGTCCATCAGAGGCAGCCCCATGCCGCCATACTCTTTGGGATGAAGTGGAGCCCACAGTTCCATCTGTCGAACCATTTCCCGCTTCCGTTCGAGTTCGGGCTCCATGGCATTGAACCCCTTGACATCCATGTCATGTTCCATGGGGATGATTTCCTTATCGACGAATTCGTTCATCAAATCCAGAATAGACTGGAGTTTTTCCGACGGTTCAAATGCCATTATCTTCTCTGCTTTTGTGATACTTCACTGATGGGTTTGCCTGAAACAAGCACAGCTGAGTTCTATGCACAGAATATGTGATTCTGATCCTGTTTTTAAGTAATATAGATCCCAATTTATGTTCTTTTCTGAGTTAACGTTATGGGGAAAAAATTCAAGTGTCAAGAAAAATAGAGCATATGCTCTATTTTTATTTAAAACCTTTCTGATCTTTCAGTTTCTTTGGAAATAATTGTGAAAACAAAGGGAATTAGCCTGATATATTTGGCTGGGAAAAACAGGTAAGTAGTATTAAAACAATATGATAATTTCAGTATTTTTCAAAATACCTTAATTCTGTTAGGATATAATCACTTCGACCAAACAAATCAACATGTTTCCAAACGCACAAACGTCGATGAAAAGGCTTATACCAGATACGGATTATTTCTCATATTGATTTTGGAACTATTCACTTTAAATTAAAATGTCAGATCAAGGATTTACCGGAACTCCATTGCAGATGATGCCATCGGGCTCTGCAGAAACGCTTCCACCCTGGATAATCGGCACTGCTCAAACATCGATCGGCCATGTTAACCGGATTGCCACAACCTGGGATGCCAGCGACCGGTGGGGAGAGATTAAGGCCCGGGTCAGCGATCGTTTTCGCATGGCTTATACTGTCAAACCCGGACTTTTTGCGGTCGGGAACCCGACTCCGGAATCGCCGGTGCTGCTCTCTGCCAACTACAAGCTGAGTTTTGATATTCTGCGTCGGGAACTGGCCGGAATTGATGCCTGGGTTCTGGTGCTGGATACACAAGGGATCAATGTCTGGTGTGCTGCCGGTAAGGGAACTTTCGGTACCGATGAGATCATCCGCCAAATCAGATCAGCCGGTCTGGAAAAACTGGTCAAACATCATAAAATCATCTCTCCTCAATTGGGAGCGCCTGGGATCAAATCCCATCTGGTGAAAAAGGCAACGGGATTCAGGATTAAATTCGGCCCTGTTGAGGCCAGGGATATTCGACGTTATCTGGACAGTGGCCAAAAAGTCACGCCGGAAATGAGGCTGGTTACATTTGATATCAAGGCAAGGACTGTACTTGTTCCCATGGAACTCTCGCTGGTGATGGGTAAATCATGGGTGGTCGTTTTGGGGTTCCTGGTGTTCTTCGGTTTGATGCCCCAGGGGATTCTTTTCAACCAAATCTATTCAGCCGGATTACCGGCTTTATTGCTCTTTCTGGCGGCGGTGCTGACAGGAGCCGGTTTGACACCGATTCTGCTGCCCTGGATCCCATTCATGTCTTTTACGGTCAAGGGTTTTTTGCTTGGTTTGCTGCCGGTGGGATTCGTGCATTATCTCACGGCGTTCTATGTAACGCCCTTCGACAACCTGTTTCTGCTGGCTGCGTCTTATCTGGTCTTTCCAGCTCTGAGCGGATATCTAGCCTTCAATTTTACCGGTTGTAGCACTTTTACCAGTCCATCCGGTGTGACCAAAGAGTTGACAATTTTGTTAAAGGTTTATGCTTTGTTGCTGGCCGCAGCCATTATTTTATTGATCGGTTACAAACTCCAAATCTGGGGAATTCTATGAGATATTTAAAAGAGGTCGTGACACTCAGTTACGACGAAACGAAATGTGACGGTTGCAGACGGTGTACAGAGGTTTGTCCCCATGCTGTTTTTGTCATGAACGGAAAAACAGCTCTACTGACTGACAGAAATAAGTGCATTGAGTGTGGCGCCTGTCAAAACAACTGTGAATCTGAAGCGATTACTGTCACTGCTGGTGTCGGTTGTGCCTCAGCGCTCATTAATGCCATGATCACGGGCAATGAAGCTCAGTGTGGCTGTTCTACGGATGGGACACAGAGCAGCAGTTGCTGCTAGCTTGACACCCTTGACCATTTTTTTTGAATATAGGAAATCTAATAGGAGATAGGAATAATCTGACAAAGTGATTGGAAGGAGAAGTACCGTTTTTGTGAATGTGATATTGTGAGGGGCACTACCGGTAGAATATAGCCGATAGTGCCTTTAATGAATGGTGTCTAGTTCAGGTCTTTGAATCCTTTGCCCTCACTGACCAGTTTCTCGATCAGCGCGGCTGGTTTCCAATCTTCTCCGAACTTGGCTTCAAACTCTTTGATAGTGACCAACACCTTGTCCAGACCAATCAGGTCGGCATAAAACATCGGGCCACCCAGATATACCGGCCAGCCGTAGCCGTTGATCCAGATGATATCCAGATCGCTGGGCCGGACTGCGATGCCCTCTTCCAATATCTTGGCACCTTCGTTGATCAGCGCATAGATGCACCGTTGTACAATCTCATCATCTGAAACTTCCCTTTTTTCATAACCCTGTTTGGCAGCAAAATCGGCAATCATTTTGGTGACTTCAGGATCCGGGATGGGTATACGGCTACCGGCCTCGTACTTATAAAAGCCACTACCGTTTTTTAGTCCGCGACGCCCGCTTTCACACAGGATATCCCTGACGGATGAACTGGAAGAGGTCTCTTCACTCCAGCCGAGATCCAGACCGATCAGGTCTGAAAGCACAAAGGGACCCATGGGGAAACCGAAATCGAAAATGACTCGGTCGATCTGATCTGCTGGTGCGCCTTCCAAGAGCAGAGCGTCCACTTCCCGCTTTCTCGAAGAAAACATCCGGTTTCCGGCAAAACCAAAACAGACACCCACAACAGCCGGCACCTTCTTGATCTTTTTGGCAATTGTAAGCGAAGTGGCCAAAACGGTTTTAGAGGTTTTCTCACCTCGAACAATTTCCAGCAGCCTCATGACGTTGGCCGGGCTGAAGAAATGGAGACCGATCACAGACTCTGGTCTCTTGGTTTGAGCCGCGATTTCGTTGACATCCAGATAAGAAGTGTTGGTGGCCAGGATAGCGTCTGACTTGCAAATACCGTCCAACTTGCCGAAAATCTCCTTTTTCAGATCCATGTTCTCGTAGACGGCTTCGATCACCATATCTACATCCGCCAGATCTTCAAGAGACAAGGTACCGGTGAGCAACGACATCCGCTGATCGACATCATCAGCACTCATTTTTCCTTTGGAAGCGGTGATATCGTAGTTCTTTTTAATCACTCCCAAGCCGCGATCCAGGAAATCCTGCTGGGTTTCAACCAGTGTCACCCGGTATCCGGCGTTCATGAAATTCATGGCGATTCCGCCACCCATTGTTCCGGCACCGATGATTCCCACCTTTTTAATGTCCAGTTGAGGTGTATCCTTGGGGATATCGGGGATTTTGGCGACCTGGCGCTCTGCAAAAAAGACGTAGCGTTGTGCTGCAGACTGGCTTCCTGACATCAATTCCATAAACAGATCCCGCTCGGTCTGCAAACCTTCAGCAAAAGGCATATTGACAGCAGCTTCTACCGTCTTGACACAGGATTCAGGGGCATCGAAACCCCGCGTTTTCCTGGCGATGGATTTTCGAAAATTGTCGAATATCTCAGTCTTGCCACGAGCTGCTTCAACCTTTTCATTGTTTTCGCTGACCTTCTTCAAGTCACGGTTTTCAGCCAGAACCTTTTTGGCAAATGCGAGAGCGCCCTCTTTCAAATCCCCTTCGATCATTTCGTCAATCAATCCCACTTCCAATGCTTCCGGTGCAGGGATTGGATTACCAATGGCGATCATTGTAAGTGCTTTTTCCGGTCCCACGACACGAGGTAATCTTTGGGTTCCGCCAGCACCAGGCAGCAGTCCCAGCTTAACTTCCGGGAGTCCAAATTGAGCAGTGGAGACACCCACCCTGAAATGGCAGCTCAAAGCAGTCTCAAGACCACCACCGAATGCAGTGCCGTGAATAGCAGCGATCGTCGGCTTGGGGCAGGCATCGAGTACGACCAGTACATCCCCCAGACCTGGATCTTTAGGAGGTTGTCCAAATTCGCGGATATCTGCGCCGGCACAGAAAGTCCGGCCTTCGCAGATGATAATAATAGCTTTGATCTGATCATCCTTGACTGCCTGGTCAATACCATCCGCGATACCTTTACGAACAGAATATCCCAATGCATTCACAGGGGGATTGTTGAGTGTGATGAGGCCGATTCCGTCCTGAACAGACAGGGTGGCAACTTCAGTAAGCTGGATCATGATGTCTCCAAATTAGAATTCTTTGATAAACAATCAAACAGGGTGATTTTTAAAATTGTCAAACATATGTAATTTAATATTAGAAAACTGGTCTTTCATTTTCAGGAAAGGATCAAAGTGTGTCAATAGGTGAAATCAGGCTCAACCTTGTTCAGCAAACTCGTCTCGCTTTTTGATTCAAACCTTCTCAATACACAGATTGTTTCTTAGTATTTTTCTACTTTGACATGTTGATGGTTGATCGAGGTGCCCCCATCCACTGGTATGATCGCGCCATTGGTATAGGCGCCTGCTCTGGAACTAAGATAAATGGCGACGCCCGCCATCTCTTCGGTCTGGCCAACTCTTTTCAAGGGACAGTTCTCTTCGATGTCCTTCTTAAAGTTATCTATGACGTAATCGGTCATTTTGCTGGGGAAAAAACCCGGCGCGATGGCGTTAACGGTGATATATCTGGCTGCCAGCTCAATTGCGAGGTGGCGGGTCAAGTGGTGCACAGCCGCTTTGCTGGCTGTGTAGGCGAACGTTCCGGTATGAGTGACTGTCGGGGTGTGCAGCCCATCCATGGAGCCGATGTTGATCACCCGGGCTGGATCCTCAGCAGAAGCACCTGCGGCCAATAATGTGCAGAAATCACGGGTCATGGAGAAGATGGCACCTACGTTCAGGTGCAGGACATCATCAAAGGCCTTGTCCGGGTAAGTTTCAAATGCTTCACCCCATGATTTTCCGGCATTGTTAACCAGGATGTGCAACTGATTTTCAGATTTCTCAAGTGTTTCCAAAAGTGCATTTCGACCTTCCTGGGTTCCGATATCGGCCGGGATGGAAATGCAGGTTCCAAATTTGCTCAATTCCTGCGCGGTTGCATCGCAGGCTTCTGCCTTGCGGGCTGTAATATACACTTTGGCACCGGCTTCCAGAAAGCCTTGCGTGATCATTTTTCCAATACCGCGGGATCCGCCTGTGACCAGTGCTGTTTTTCCCTGCAGTGAAAACAGGGTCGTTAGATCGGTTGCTGCCATTTGGTTAACTCCAATTGATTAAGGGTCGGCTCAAAAATTAGTCAAGTGTTTCCCATTTACGAACAGGAAACACGTTGCTCGCACATTCTGTTTGCAAAATGTTCCAAGGATCGGCTTAATGATTAAGTCACGTTCTGTTGGCAAAATGCCCGTCCTTTGGGGCTTTTGCCAACAGATTAAGTTACGTTATCACTAAACGATCCCTAAACGAATAGACTACCTGACATTGTTTTTTAACGATCCCTGAGCAAAAGCGGTCGTTTATGCAAATTTTTAGTGTTACCGTAGGCTGAATTATAGCGAAGCAGACCAATTATGCAATATAATTAAGATGATCACAGTCGGCTGAATTCCTGTCATAACCTACCAATTCTTTGATAGCTGTTGAAAATTCATTCCCGGTTGACCATATTGTAATTGCCCGTTTTCGAATGATATTTTATAAATGAGCTATAGAATGTAAAAAGTCGAAGGCAGTCAAGACCAAATGAGGTCGTTTCGTTTTATTAACTTGAACAGGATCACAATGATTGATGATAAACGTCTGGAGTTTTTAAAAAAAGATTATGAGCAGGGCTTCCCGGCGTTTTGCGGTTTTGAAGTCATGCATATGGCGTACGGCCATTTCGAGGCGCAACTAATAAAGGTGCGACCGGAGCATAGGCAGCAGGAAGGATTTGTCCATGCCGGTCTGATGGCGACACTGGCGGATCACACAGCAGGATACTCCGCCTATACGACGGTTTCCGACGACATTAGTATTCTGACCATTGAGTTTAAGATTAACTATTTCAAACCGGCAGTGGGCAAAACAATTATCTGTAGATCAAAGGTAATTAACAAAGGGAAGAAAATCATCGTCTCGGAATCAGAAGTGTTTTCAGTGACCGATGGCAAAGAGAAACTAGTCTGCAAGGCAACAGTTACACTGATGGCAGTTCCCACTTCAGAACTTGGATGATAGATTTTAGGCCGAAGACTGAAGACTGAAGACTCGAAACGGAAGGTTTTTATCCTTCCGCCTTCCACCTTCGGTCTATTCAACTAACATAAGGAGAAAATTATGGGTTTTAAACATCTGCTTTATGAAACACAAGGACGTATTGCAAACATCACCCTTAACCGGCCGGAGCGCTTCAACGCTATCTGTATCGGCATGCCGGGTGAAATCAGGGATGCTGTGGAGTTGGCCAACCGGGATGACAATGTTCATGTGATTGTTTTACAGGCTGCCGGCAAAGGTTTCTGTGGCGGATATGACCTGGTGGATTTTGCTGAAGAAAGCGACCTCAATCAGGGAACCACCGACGGGGAGTCCAACGTCATGTGGGACCCCATGGTGGATTTTCAGATGATGTACCAGAATACAAAGGATTTCATGAGTCTCTGGAACTCATACAAACCCACCATTGCGAAAGTCCATGGGGATGCTGTGGCCGGTGGCAGTGACATCGCTCTCTGTTGTGATCTGATTGTGATGGCGGAAACCGCCCGCATCGGTTATCCACCCGCCCGTGTCTGGGGTTGCCCTACTACGGCTATGTGGGTTTACCGCATCGGTGTGGAAAAGGCCAAACGCATGTTGTTGACGGGTGATCTGATTTCAGGGGTGGAAGCTGAAAAAATGGGCTTGATTATGGAAGCGGCTTCAGCTGCGGAACTGGATGAACGGGTCAGGTTCTGGGCAGAAAGAATGCAGGGGGTACCCCGGAACCAGCTGATGATGCAGAAAATGATGATCAATCAGGCGTTTGAGAATATGGGAATGCAGAACACACAGATGATAGCGACGCTGTTCGATGGCATCACACGCCATTCACCGGAAGGTGCCTGGTTCAAAAAACGGGCTCAGGAAGCCGGATTTAAACAAGCGGTCAAAGAGCGTGATTCGGGAGAGCCTATTGCAGAGGGGGCTTCAAAACCCACTTACCGGTTTTAGCGATCCCCCAGTGAGTTCTGTGTGTATGAAAAAGAATAATGAGTATCAGTCATCCCGTGTTTGCAGACTGTGTTATAATAGAAAAATATCCGATTTCTCAATATTTAACTGACGATTAGTCACACCTGTCACCCCGGACTTGATCCGGGGTCTAGTGTTATTTCAATGTATTACACTCTGGATTCCGGATCAAGTCCGGCATGACAAAGCGGTAAAATGTGTTTTTTATTCTTCTTCGTTGTGCCCTGATATGGTGGTTTGTAAAGAATAGTAACCCTTGGAAAAAAATGAAATCTTATAATTTGGATACCATTCGCTCACAAATCATTGGCCGAAATCTGCTGCATCAGACGCCTTTCGGCGAGAGAAATCTCTTTTATTCAGATTATACAGCTTCCGGAAGAGGGCTGGCGTTTATTGAAGCGAAAATGACCAATATTCTCAAATCCTACGCCAATACCCATACGGAAGATGACTACACTGGCAAGTATATGACGCGGTTACTGCACCAGGCAGAGGCTAAAATAAAAGAGCAGGTCAATGCCGGTGAACAGGGCAAAATCATTGCTGCGGGATCGGGAGCAACCGGGGCTTTGCTGAAGCTGCAACAGATTCTGGGCATCTATATCCCACCCGTGACCCGGGAGCGGCTTTACCAAACGCTGGAGAATTCTCCTCTGGCCGGTGAGGGATTGCTGGAAGATATCGAGCGTAACAAACCGGTAATCTTCGTCAGCCCGTACGAGCATCACTCTAACGAGCTGATGTGGCGGGAATCATTTGCAGAAGTGGTGGTAATAAAACTCGACAAAAGTGGCATGCTGGATCTGGATGACTTGGATGCCCAACTATCCTCCGAAACCTATGCTCAGAGAGATCGTCTGGCTTCATTTTCGGCGGGATCTAATATCACCGGTTTACGCACAAAGGTTTATGATGTGGCTCGAATCTGCCATCGGCATCAGACTCCGGTGATGTTTGATTTTGCCGCTATTGCCCCTTATGTCGAGATCGATATGAACCGGGATAGTGAGTCCTATTTCGATGCAGTATTTTTCTCTCCCCATAAATTCCTGGGGGGGCCGGGCACCAGCGGTATCCTAATTTTCAATGAAAACCTCTACCGTAAAGATTTGCCACCGACGGCAGCAGGCGGTGGGACGGTGGACTATGTGGGGTACCATTTTCATGATTTCATCAAGGATATTGAATCCCGCGAGAAAGCCGGTACACCGCCGATTCTGCAGACCATTAAAACCGCTTTGGTGATGGATCTTAAAGAGAAGATTGGCCTGGGGCTGATTGAGGAGCGCGAACACATGCTTTCGAAGCGTTTTTTTGGGGGCCTGCGTAAAATTGAAAACCTCGAACTGGTAGGGGATATCCCTGCAGAACACCGAATTCCAATTATTTCATTCAATATCCGACATAAGGATCGGTTTCTCCATTCCCGTTTCGTGACCCGCCTGCTGAATGATCTGTTTGGGATCCAATCCAGGGCTGGTTGCAGTTGTGCCGGGCCCTATGGTCATTATCTGCTCGGGATTGGTGATGAACAGTCAGCCCAGTTCAGGGAGCAGGTCCTGCAGGGGCATTCCGGCATCAAGCCCGGTTGGGTGCGGGTGAATTTGCATTACACATTTGAAATAAAAGATATTGATTTCATCCTGAAGGCGATCTATTTCGTTGCCCAGTATGGACATCTTTTTCTGAAGAGATACCGCCTGGATATGCAAAACGCCGATTGGCAGTATGTGGGTTTTGAGGAGCCGGAATCCGTTTTTTCCATCGATAATGAATTTCAGCCTGCGGAGTTGAGCGAAGCGGAAATGTCACAACTGGACATGATTCGAAAATCCTATTTTAACACAGCGGAAAAACTGGCAAAGGAATTAATGCAGGAACCTGAAATTGATTTTCAAATTCACAGCCAGGCGATCGAGGACATTAAGTTTTTTTACAATTTTAGTTAAAATTCCTGCCACAAGCTCTCCTCAGGAAAACTTCCGTGTACGCGGTAGAAGTAACGCAAGTTAAAAAGTATGGAATTTAAAGAAGTAAAGGGGATGTTCGATGGACCGATCACCCCGGTAGTGCTAAGGATTGCGCTACCCATCATGCTCGGCAATATTCTGCAATTGATGTATATGATTGTGGATACCTATTTTATCTCGTTGATCGATCTCTCTTCGACCGCCTTGCTGGCAGGTACCGGTCTTCTGTTTCCGCTGTTTTTTCTTTTTATAGCAACAGGCGCCAGCCTTAACATCGGTATCAGTTCACTTGTAGGACGGACCATTGGTGAGAATAATAAAGCCGCTGCCCGTCAGGTATCCGGTTCTGCTCTGGCAATTGCCCTGGCATTGGGATTGCCGGCTATGGCAGTCGGCATGCTGTTTGGTCGGCAGTTTGTCGGGGTGCTGGCAGGTGCTGAAATGAGCCAGGCCGCCATTTCGTTCGGATTGGACTATTTCTTCTCCATTCTGCCGGGAATGGTGCTCTTGATCATCAGCCAGGTTTTTATGGGCATTCTACAGGGGGAAGGAAGTACCAAGATTATTGCCAAAGCCATGATGATATCCACTCTGAGCAACATGATCCTGGATCCGCTCTTCATTTTCGGATTCGATCTGGGAGTGACCGGTGCCGGGCTGGCAACTACGGTTGCGAACCTGGTGGCATTTCTCTATCTGATATCTTACATGGCCAGCGGGAAATGCTCGGTTCCTGTTTCCTTCAACGTCTTTCACGCTCAATGGCGGATTGTCAGAGAGCTTTTCCGGATCGGCGTACCACAATTTCTGAATATGGCGAGTTTCTCAGTGGGCCTGATGTTTCTCAATAAGCTAGTGGGAGGAATCGGAGAGCAATTCATGAACGCCTGGACGATTGCCGGACGCATGGATCACATCCTGATCATCCCGGCGATTTCAATCTCCGGAGCAACCATCACCATGGTCTCACAGAATTATGGAAGGGGGAATCTGGACCGGGTCCGAAAGATTTACGTTAGAAATGTGCAGGTGGGCATTGCGATGCTGTTGCTTTTTGCCACTCTCTACATTCTACTCGCTCCTGTCCTGTTCCCATTCTTTACAGATGTAGAGTCGGTCTTGACGGCCGCTGTGCGCCAAGTGCGCTATCTTTCTCATTCTCTTGTGGGATTAACTGTGGCGATTATATCATCAGCTGCTTTCCAGGCAGTTGGCAAACCCTTTCCAGCAGTGTTTTTTCCCATATTGCGCATGGGCGTAATAGCAGTACCACTGGCTTACCTGATGGTGTATGTCTATCAAACAGAAATGAATGGGGTGTATCTGGGACTGGCGGTGGGAAATCTGGTCATTTTGCCAGTTTCTTTTTTCTGGGCGAGAAGCCATTTGAGCAAATTGAAATTCAAGAGTGTCGTTTGAGGTGTGTCTGTTAAATATATTCGCGGATAATCAGCAAATTCCAGCATGGAGTTACTGTAAAAATAAAATCAGAACAAAGGAGGTTGTGATGTCGATGTTATTCAGTTCTTTGAGTTTGGGTCGGTTAACCGTTAGAAATCGCCTGATGCATTCGGCGACTTATGAGAGCATGTCTGAAAAAAACGGTGAGGTGAACGAGATGCTTTTGAAGCGTTACCGTCAACTGGCCAAAGGTCATATCGGCTTGATTATTCCCGGGCATATGAACGTCCATCCAACTGGAAAAGCGGGTTTCAGACAAACGGGAATTTTCAGTGATCACCTGATTCCGGGTCTCAAGGAGTTGACGTCTGTTATCCATCAGGAAAAAGGGAAGGTTGTTTTCCAACTGGCACATGCCGGGCGACAAACCCGCAAAGAGGTCACCGGGATGGACCCCATCGGACCGTCCAACACTGGGGCGGACCCAACCTTCGGAGTTGAGCCAAAGGTTATGTCGGAAGAGGATATTCAGGAGGTGATTGCAGCGTTCGGAGATGCTGCTCGTAGGGCTTCGGAAGCGGGAGCTGATGGGGTACAGATTCATGCGGCCCATGGTTACCTGATCAACCAGTTTCTATCGCCTTTCTTCAATCGTCGGGAAGACGCTTGGGGCGGAACTGATGAAAAACGGTTCGGCCTTCTCAAACAGATTTTCCTGGTTATTAAAAAACACACTCCTGTGGATCTGCCGGTTTTCATCAAACTCAATACCAACGATTTCACTCCGCAAACCGGTATCCAACCCGAGTTAGCTGCTTTGTATGCTAAATGGCTGGTTGAGTTGGGAATCGACGGCATCGAGATCAGTAGCGGCACATTATCATATTCACCACTGGCGATGAGTCGTAGCAAGGATGTAGAAGGAGAATTCGCCCATCGAGACAGTTATCATCTTGATGCAGCAGAAATAATCAAACCGGAGATTGGCAAAACCCCTTTAATACTGGTTGGTGGAATGCGGAAAATGGAGCAGATGGAAGCCCTGCTTCTAGATGGAAAGGTTGATATGATTTCCATGTCCAGACCATTTATCAAGGAACCCCACCTGGCAAAACGGTTTGAGAGTGGAAAATCGGACCGGGTTCGTTGTGTCTCCTGCAACAACTGTCTGCTGGCTGTACGAAAGGGACTGCCTGTGAAATGTTACGAAAAGGGATTACCAGAAGATTAATTTCAAGCATCCCAGGGGATGGGCTCCAGCATGACGGAGTTCAGGAAAGCGCCCCTTTGAGGCGCTCGCATAAATAAGCCCCCGGCTTTGCCGGGAGTCATTTAATTTTATTATTCAACGTGGAATTGAGACATGCCTGAAAACCAATTTCCCAATCTATTACCCCAGAACAGATGGTAGGCCCTGGATGGTCTTAACGGCGTCATTCATGATGCCATCCACCAGGTCCTTAACCTTCGGCATATCGTTGACCCGCTGGGCACATTCGCCACCGGCGTACATAGCCTTTTCCTTATCGCCTTCATTCACAGCGTTGAGTGCCTCACTCTCATTCATCATCAATGTCATCGCCCCTTCCGTGATCGGGCCCGGAGAGTCTAGGAACAGTTCTGGTGTCAGTTCCAATGTGTTCTTCTGATGCACCTTGGAGGTCTCGGTCTTGATCCAGCGAGCCGGACCGACAAAGCCACGCGCCACAAGCGTGCCGCGGTCACCAGCATCAACGATACCCTGCTTCCACATCGGTGCAAAATCACTCTCCTCGGTTGCCAGAAAGCGGGTTCCCATCTGAATTCCAGCGCCGCCCAGTGACAGAGCTGCGGTCAGCGTTTTGCCGTCACAGAAACCACCAGCGCCTGCCACCGGAATCCCTGAATCGGCCAGTGCCTCGACAACTGATGGCAGCAGTGTCATGGAGTGAACCGGTTCCCATGACGTATGAAATCCACCCTCATGTCCAGAAGCCACGATCAGGTCGCAGCCGGCTTTTGCACATCTCAATGCGCCTTTGACCGACGGTATGACGTGCAGCCACTTGAAACCTGCGCCCTTGATTTTGTCACCCCAGGGTACCGGATCACCGGCAGAGGTAAAAATGACATTGAACCGCTCCTTGACCTCAGGATGCTCTTCGCGATATTTAATGGCAGTATTGATCAATTTGTCGGCGTCCTCAACCATGGTGCCAGCTACCATGACGTTCAGTCCAAAATGGCCGCCGCTCTCCTTTGTTCCCTCGCATGCCTGATCCAGGGCCTTACATAGGATTTCTTCCATGGAATCATCGTTGGTGGCACCTTTACATGTACTGAGCCAGGTGGCGAATACGTCAGGTTGGGCCTCCCGGGTGCCGGCTGTAATTCCACTGGTGGACATCAGTCCCAAAGCACCGGCATTGGCTGCCGCAATGGCGAGCTTGTTGTTGCTGAAGGGGCCCATTCCGGCCTGAATGATGGGATGCTTAATTCCCAACAGTTCGGTCATTTTTGTTTTAATCATTTTTCTCTCTCAATTTAATTTTTTTGATCCTGCAAGTGCCAATGAACACCCAGTGATTGAACTTATTCCCGGCAGACCTGACAAAACAACGCGAAGTCAGCCTCGAAAAGAGTCTCAGGCTTACCTACCTGATGACAACTGTACATTTTTAATCCTCAGCCTGATCATGGTTTGAATGGTCAATAATGATATCAGCTTCAGAAAATTTGAAAATAGAACATATGCTCTATTTTTATATAAATTAGTGACTCTGTCAAAAGAAACCAACACTTGTTCCGTACAGAGCCCGCAACCCGCACCCACCAACTTTCGCTATTCACCACTTTTCCGAAGTCGAGGGGGATTATGATTCAAAACATTCTTAATGGATGCGAATTTTCCTAATGCCATAATATATATTTGCATTTCTGTCGAAACACTAAGCTCCAGTGGTGTATTCATGCGTGTTTTGAATCAATCAATTAAACACCTATTTGATTTATTAAACCAGTCCTCGTTCTGTTCCTATTTTTTTTAATGTTGCTTCAAAATTCACTGGCGGTGCTTCCATCCCAGGTTTTAGTTCAAACGAGATGCCTTGATCGGAGCGGGTTCGCTGTGTCTCCTGCAATAACTGTCTACTGGTCGTACACAAAGAACTGCCTTTGAAATCCTATGAAAAGGGGTTGTCGGATGCATAACTTTTTCCTAGCTTTACCAGGCGTTTAGCTTCAGCAGGGTATTTGATAAGAAGACGTAAATCGAACATATGCTCTATTATTGATTGACAGGGTCGGGAAATCCGGCCAAAATTTAAATCGAACATATGCTCGATATTTGAAATGACAATCTGGATTTTGGGGACATGATTCAGGTCTTGACCAGCAAACGGTTGTTCAAAAATACCTTTTTTAAAACAATATCCCCCTGTGCTCTTCATAAGGGGAACAAACCGAAAATACTTTTTTCCGTAGATTTATCACATTCGTTTCAAGAATTGGGGATTCTACAAACAAACAGCTTTTCTCAGGAGGAAACCATACCATGTTAGACAATCTACTATCTCCGATAAAAATCCGAAATATGGAACTGACCAATCGGTGTGTCGTACCACCGATGGGGACCGGCCTGGATAATCGTGACGGCACGGTGAGTGAGAAAAACCTGGCTTATATGAAGCGGCGTGCCGAAAGCGGAGTCGGCTTGATTATTACAGAAATCATGGGGGTTCATCCATCAGGTTGTGTGGGGTTGGGAATTTATGACGATAAGTTTATCCCGGGGTTGAAACAGTTGGTGGATGTTATTCACGATGCAGGCAGCAAGGCTGCATTGCAGTTGCATCATGCTGGCAGGGAGGCGATGCGTCAGTTGAAGAAGGGCGAAGCAATTGGACCTTCTGCCTTACCCAGTTTTGTTTATGGTGTTCCGCCAAAAGAGATGAGCCTGGACGATATCCAGGAAATTATTCAGTCCTTCGGGGACGCTGCTGTGAGGGCTCAGGCAGTAGGAGCAGATGCTGTCGAGATTCATGGAGCCCATGGCTATCTTATTGCACAATTTTTGTCAGTACATGCCAACCAGCGGACAGATGAATATGGCGGCAGTTTTGCGAACCGAGCCCGTTTTTTGATCGATGTGGTTGCGGACGTTAGAAAAAAAGTGGGTCCGGATTACCCGATTCTGGTGCGGATCTCAGCTGAAGAGTTTATCAAACACGGATTCATGGTTGAGGATATCGTCAAGATTCTGCCTGATCTGGTTGCTGCCGGAACGGATGTGATTCATGCCTCCATTGGAACCCATGGCAGTCCGGGTGGGATTACCAGTGCACCGGCCGAATATGATGCGGGTTGGAATGTGGAGCGGGCCAAAAAAATCAAGGATGCAGTTGATATCCCGGTTATCGCAGTGGGTCGTTTTACGGATCCCCGGCAGGCGGATGCGGTTATTGCAAGTGGTGATGCAGATATGGTGGCATTCGGTCGCCAGCTGTTGGCTGATCCTGACTTCCTGAATAAGGGCAAAGAAGGACGGTTTGATGATATTCGCCAGTGTCTGGCTTGTAACCAGGGTTGTATCGAGCGTCTGATGCTGGAAAAGAACGCCAGCATCCGTTGTGCGATCAATCCGGAAACCGGGCAGGAACTGATTGCTCCGCAGGGACCTGCCGCAACTCCCCAACGTGTCTGGGTGATTGGTGGTGGACCGGCTGGACTAACAGCCGCTCTCGAGGCTGCATCCCTTGGGCATGAAGTGACCCTCTACGAGAAATCTGATGAGCTTGGAGGACAGGTCCATTTTGCACGACAGGCTCCGTTTAAAAAAGTCTATGGGGACTGGATCGACTGGCTGGCTGCTCAAATCGAAAAGAAGGGAGTTTCTGTTAAAACCGGGGTCACCGTGACAGATGAAATGTTGGAAAGCGGGGATCCAGAGGTGGTGATTCTGGCGATCGGCGGTCAGAAATCGACTCCGGAGATCAACGGATTGGACCAACCTATTGTCAGTGATGCCTGGCAGATACTTAACCGTAAAAAACCGGCCGGTAAAAATGTGTTAATCATCGGGGCCGGTTTGATCGGGATGGAAACAGCCGATTTTCTGGTAAATCAAGGTAGCCAGGTGACGCTGGTAGAATTGTTGCAACATTCACCTGTTTTGAAAATAACCGGTCATGGATATCAGTTGCATAAACGGTTAAGAACTGCCAATGTGCAATTTCGCTTCAGTACAACTATTTCAAGTATTGAAGAAAACCGGGTGACGCTGAGCTGCGAGAACAAAGATGAGATCCTGGAAGGTATCGACCAGGTGGTACTGGCAGCTGGTATGAGACCGCGCACCGAGTTGAAAGAAACCTTGCAGAAAAAGGGTATCCGGCACTTTTTAGTGGGGGATGTTTCCCAGGTCCGGAGAATTATAGAGGCCACAGAAGAGGGAGCCAAAGCAGCCTGGGATATATAAAAAATCCTTGGTGCCTGTCACACGCTTCCTGAAAAATATCGGCTGCCGGATGCATTAACCGGGCCGGCAGCCCCAGTTGTCTTTTTCCCTGCCCCACAATTCAGAGCTTGTCTGCCACGTGCTTCAGGATCGATCTCTCCTCTTCCAGCTGATAGAAGTCTTTTTTATTAATTATTCAGCTTACACCCCACAAAATAAAAGTTAAAACTCAGTGATCCGGTTCAACATTCGGTTTTTAATTTTTGCACACACGCCTTTTTTTCTTTGCTTTTCATTTATTTGGGCTTAATTTTAAACTATTACGTTTCTGATACCGTTGTGGACTTTTTATAGAGTTGATTGAGCTCCTCTGACAATTGAATCCCCTGGTATCTGTTTGAAAACTCATTTTGAAACTGAACAGTCTGAATATGGAAAACTCCCATTTTCAAACCTCCCTGAATCTAAATGTCAGGGGGATGGGGCAATCGGCAACTATTGCTATCAACGAAAAAAGCCAGGAATTGATTCGCCAGGGTCATCATATCGGAATGCTGGGGTTGGGGCAGTCCCCTTTTCCCGTTCCTCAACCGGTTGTAGATGCATTAAAACATCACGCTCCCGAAAAGAATTATCTGCCGCCGGAAGGGTTGTGGTCCTTGAGAGAAGCGGTAGCGCTTTATCACAAGCAAAATGACGGCGTCCCCATCCTTCCGGAAAATGTGATGATCGGTCCCGGATCCAAGGAGTTGATGTTTCTGTTGCAGCTGACATATTATGGTGATTTGGTGATTCCGAGCCCTTCATGGGTCTCTTATGAACCTCAGGCTCGGATTATCGGTCGTCGTGTCTTCAAACTCAATACCACCTTTGAAGACGAGTGGCGGCTGAAGCCGGAAAAATTGGAGGAGTTGTGCCGTGATGATCCTGAAACACCGCGAATTGTGATTATAAATTATCCTGGCAATCCAGAGGGGTCCACTTACACAATCGACGAGCTCAAACATCTGGCAGTCGTGGCGCGGAAATTTAATGTCATTCTGCTTTCCGATGAGATATATGGTAAGTTGGATCATAGTGGTGCGCACACCTCTATCGCCAAGTATTATCCAGAAGGCACCATTATCAGCAGTGGCCTTTCAAAGTGGTGTGGTGCCGGTGGCTGGCGGCTCGGAACATTCAGTTTTCCACCGGAACTTCACTGGTTGATGGAAGCGATGGCTGGGGTGGCCAGTGAGACCTTCACTTCGACATCTGCTCCGATTCAATACGCAGCTATCACTGCATTTCGGGGGGGCATTCAAATTGAGCGTTACCTGGCTCATTCACGCCGTATCCTGGAACTCCTGGGTAATTGGTGCGCTAACCGGATAGCAAAAACCGGAGCGCGCCTGGTCAAACCCAAGGGTGCTTTTTATCTGTTCCCGGATTTTACGCCGTTGCAGGAAAAATTGAATGAAAAAGGGATCACCACCTCAACAGAGCTGGCGGACCGATGCCTGAAGGAGGCGGAGGTTGCAATTTTGCCCGGAGTTTCATTCGGGAGAGATGCCTCTGAGTTGACGATTCGGCTGGCCTATGTCAATTTTGATGGTGCAGCGGCTTTGGCGGCCAGTGAAATGGTCCCTCTGCATGTTCCGTTGGATACAGCGTTTCTTGAAACCTACTGTGATCAGACCCTGTCCGCTATCAATCGTCTGAGTGAGTGGATCGAAAACATATAAGGTTTTTCAGGTTTTTTCGGCCGGTTTTTCCAAGAACCGGCCGTGAAATAGCTGAAATATGCCAGGCATGTAAGCTATGAATAATTTTATCAAGCCATTGCGTTTTGTCTTCAGGTTTGTTGTGCCCGTGATTTTCTTAGCGGTCCTAGTGCTGAAAATTCTCTCCTCATCTGAAATAGGATTCCTAAACGGCATAACCGACAGTTATCTGGACATATCGTACAAAATTTTGCTTTCCAGTATAGTGGGTTATTATACCAATTTTCTGGCAATCACCATGCTGTTCAAACCAAAGATCAAATCCCGGCATGGTATTCAGGGTTTGATTCCCGGGAATCAGGAGCAGATTGCGGAAAGCCTGGGTGATGGCATCTCGGATAATTTTTTTAATGCCACCGATCTGATCGAGTA
>PJEL010001787.1_pt1 | contig 20743 bp, 19 predicted proteins | sample 1853271 | NCBI WGS metagenome assembly PJEL01 (sample SAMN08108733, study PRJNA415343) | Invertebrate metagenome, whole genome shotgun sequencing project. | host: Globobulimina | place: Sweden: Gullmar Fjord | collected 2015-08
ATACTTCTCCACGGCCTACCATTTGCTTTAATAATCCAATAGGATACAAAAAAGGGTACATAATTACAGTCTAGCTTGTGCTCACTGTGTGTTCTGTGACGACCACCATGGCTTTCAGAGGCTGCTCTCTCTACCTTATCCTCCTCGTTACCTTGTGTGTTGTTGGTACATCATACGGTGCAATATGCGAGAATAACAGTGTCAACTACACCGGAAAGTATGAAATCGATCATCATGCCATTCTCGAGGTTGAATACGAATCTGGCAACGTGTCTGCCACAAATGATCTGGTGGCAACCTTTCTCATCTTGCCCGGGGCAGTCGACCACAGTTACGTGATGCGAAAGCACAGTGGTGAAGACGATACAGAGGAGAATAGTAATTCAGATGCAGCCGATGCGACGATAAATGCCTTGGCCAAACTGAGTTATGATGTAGACAGGATATGTGTCGCGCCTCCTCAACCAGGTGCTGGACTCGAGTGTGTAGATCTGGAAGATGCTGGCATCACTAAATTGATGCCCATGGAAGTGGATGCCGATTGCAATCTGATCAAGGGATGGGCGACATACTTGGAGCCAAAGACGCCTGGATGCAACGATACCATTTGTACCCCTGTTGCCTATTATGCAACGTATACCAGGTCTGATTCTGGTGCAGGGGCTCCTATTCAGCTCTCTTCTGGTGCACCATGTGGATTTGAAATCAAAACGATTCTTGTATACATCGCTGTGAGCACTTTTGCGTATTTACTCAATGTGTAAGTATTGATGTCCAGCAAATACATTACAGTAGTATTGTTTTACAAATGTACGCAAGAGGCCATGTGGGAAGAGTATGAAGAAGTATATACATTTGTTGAAAAAATGGCAGGGATTTTGCAGTTCAAACGTATGCAACATGCATCACTCTTCCTGAATCTTTTGAATCTTGCGCATATTGCCTGCCCACTGCACTTTGTTCCATTGTCTGATGCAGCAGACACCACTGCAGTTCAAGCTAGCGTATGCACTTTCTTCCCCTCTTGTGGAGCATGTATGCTTTCTCCTCAATCATACTCTAGTCCCATGATATCCTTGATGTGCAATCTTCATGATGAAATCATTCCACATGGTCACATATATATATACCTGGTTTAATCATCACTGATTGACTCCACTGGCAGCCAAACTACTTGGCTGGGCTCAAGCCAATTGCAAGCTTGGGAGGGAGACTGGATATTACTATGTAAGTAAACATGAAGTCTTCCCTCTTTTGTTTTATATGTACTATTTATTTAAAAAAAAAAAGAATAGCGTGATGGAGAATGATATGTACAGAAGAGGGAGGAATTCTCCGCCAATCCCAGGGAGGGATTCCCACCAAGGTTTCAGAGACAGAAGCAGGTCTCCACCCCAGCGGCATTTTTCTCCTGGAAGAGATGGTGGAAGACCTCCACCAATGAATGATAGGAGATTTTCAAGGGGTAGAGATGATTACCGGGACTCCTATCGTGGCGATTCGTATGGCAGGTATGGTACCAATTGCACTCTTTCGTTGATATTCTGGTTGATTCTATGCGGAATAGAGGATACCATGATTCCTAAAAATACTAGCATTGTTCTTCTTCGTGGGATGAGCATGGTGCTGGCGTACCATGCCCAGAAGGATGCAACGTTCGATGTTCATCTTGTCACTCTGGTTGTACATGCAGACATGATCGACCCTATGGTGGGGATCGTCGAGGAGGGCGATATGGTGGAAGGGGTCCAATGTCATTTCGAGAATTCATGGCAGGGCTTCCTAATAGCGCGACTCCTGAATATGCCAAGGAAGAGTATGACAGATACATGGCTGGATTTCATGGGGATGGGTTGAAGTCTGAATTTGAGAGGAAAAAGAATGATCCCGAGGTGAGGAAACGGTACCATCCTGAAGAGATACAAAAATCTTTGGATGAAAAGTGTGAGGCGGCAAGGGCAGCTGCAGGGCTTGTTTCTGAAAAAGGCCTTCCTGCCTCAAAGCTTGTTCCCGTAGGTCCATATCATTACGAAAAGCTACAAAAAGAGGGAGCTTCTGTGGAGGAGGCTGAAGGAAACCGTGATGATTTTAGGAGGGCTTTCCCTGTGAGTGATGACAGGAGAGCCCAGTATTTGGATTTTAAGGTTGCAAAGAGGCTTGTGAAGAAACTGGACGGTGAATGTGGTATTGAGTCGAATTCATTGCTGTCGAGCATGGGCGGTGGAGAAGAGGAAGAAGAAGAGGATATTGTTGCGCATGTGGATGACGAGGAAGAGGGTGATGACAATGAAGAGGCAGAAAAGGAAGAGGGAGATGAGGACAAGATGGAGGAGGACACGAAAGATGCAGGGCCTGAGCAAGCAGTCGCTGATTCTACAAAATATGACGTAAAAGACGAGTCATTTGATGTACAGCAACTTGACGATTTGTTGCAGTATTTATGGATTGTGCATGGGATTGATTATTATGCGTGCAAAGAGTATGGGTTTGAGAATGACTATGCTAGAAAGATGCATCACAAGAGGATATTACGACCTAAACAAATAGATACAATGTTGAGGGATGAGAAAAAGGAAGAGGAGACAGAGGAGCCAATGGCTGATAAGGAACCATATGTTGCTTCTTTGCAAGACGTGCAAACTCATGACATAAAGATTTGTGATCGCTGGAGAAGAAGGATTTCTTCAGGGCCACCATCGGCACGATTTGTGAAAAAGGGTAAAGTAGAGGAAGACCTTGAGAAATTTATTGAACGTCAAATTGAGAAGCATGAGGAGAACAAGTGGGGAAATAAGTTGAGCAACAAGTTGTTTGTAGCCAAGGAGTTTGTCATCAAACATATACGAAACAAGCACGCACATGTGCTTGAAGCAGAAAGAGAGAAAATCATCGAGTCGATATACCGCGAGAATTACACCAATGCAAAAGAAAAGGAGCAGAGGAGGCTTACGGGCAGGGGTGGCAGAGGAGGACGGTATGGTGGTCGCGGTGGTATGTCTGGAAATCAGATGATGTATATTGACTTTGGAGGAAGAGGTCAAATGACCCCGGTCATGGTCATGCCTGTCGGAGGAAATAGAGGAGGCAGAGGTGGGTTCAGAGGTGGCCGTGGTGGGCGGGGTAGATTTGGTGGTCAGGGATACTATGATCTTGACGCCCCTCAAAACAATAGATCAATGTTAGATTATGGTGACTTGTAAGACTAATGACGTTCTCTATCGCTGATATATCCCAGAAATTCATGAGCATGAATTCTTCTACTTTTTGATTTTAACTGTCAGGTGACAGCCGTTCCAACGGCTTTATGAAGTTGATACATCTGTATTGACGATTGCATCCAAACCACATACAAAACATTATTAGATTTTCTCTTGATATATTCTAGGCTGTAGAAATAGGCACATGATCCAGTATAGAGAGCATTGCTCTCATGTAAACAACCTTTGATCGGAACATCGCATTGACTCTTCTGTACTCCACAGAGCCCATCGAGGGCCATTAAATAGAAATTAAAGTGGATCTTTTATAATGAGCAACGATCATTCCTTTAGTTTTACAACACCTGGTGGCGGGGGTGGGACAAACTATGGAAATACAGTACGAAACATATATATCCCAATTCTTCATAGAATACGCATGGAACGTCATGCTCATTGGATTTCTTGTAATCATTGCAGAAAAGATCGTTTAGTGCATACGATGATAGCCAACCAAAGCGTACGAACCAGCTTAGCAACGCCCTGAAGATATGGATGGTGTGTGGGGACTGCTTGTTGATAGGTTTAGCTCCAGTGTTGGTCCATATGGCAAAGGATGATACTGGAAAGTTTCCATTTAGCCCTGTGAGTGTCAATATGTTGGTCGAAATAGTGAAGACTATATTTGCGCTTGGGACATTGATTGTATATGGTAGCGGGAGACCTGGTCCTCCTCTATACAAAAGTATCAAGGCATTCTACAAGGACGCCTACCATAACCGTCTGCTAGCGATCCCAGCTTTATTATATGCCATCAATAACTATGTCAAATTCGTGATGCAGTTATATTTCAAGCCAACCACTGCAAAGATGTTGTCCAATCTAAAGGTATGGAATATATCACATGTATTGTGCTCTGCTCCAGTATCATCTCACCTGTGTTGATGCCGTGTAGATCATTGTGATTGCAATGCTTATGAGATCAGTCATGAGGAGGAAATTTAGTGTGTTTCAATGGGAAGCATTGTTCTTGCTCGTCGCTGGAATCACCGTCAACCAACTCAGCACCTGTGATCATAATACAAAGTATGCAGACATTGTATCTCCAGCAGCAGTCTTGTATACACTAGGATCCATCACCATCCCTTCATTAGCTTCAGTATACAATGAATTTGCTCTCAAGAAACATATGGAAACGAGCGTACTGCTCCAGAATTTTTTCCTCTACTTTTATGGAGCCTGCTTCAACATGTTTGGCATGCTCGGAATGTCTGCTATTGGTGGTTTACAGGGACATCAACACAAGGGATTATTAGACGGATTTAATGGTATCACATTTGCTTTAATAGTGAATAATGCACTTCAAGGAATCCTGTCGAGCTTCTTTTTCAAGTTTGCTGATACTATCTTGAAAAAGTATTCATCAACCATTGCAACTATTTTGACAGGGTTGCTGAGTGCTGTACTATTTGGCCACCCATTGACATTAAATTTTGCCATCGGTGTTTCAGTTGTTTTCATCTCGATGCATTTATTTTTCTCACTCGGTACGTCACTTATTCACCACATGGTTGTGGTTTTTTCCATGCATCCATCCATACTAAACGGTGTGTATGCTATACTACAGGTGGAGCAAAAGGGGCCTCGCCCAAGAAAGACGAGTTCAAAGGTAGTCCTGATGTTATAGAAACCCAGGAAAGACGAACCATGCATAGAAGAGTCTTTGGATCTGGTCAAATGCAGCTATCACCGAGTATGGACCATATTGCACTTGCAAGGCAAGCAGAAGATGATGTGACGAATCGAGTGACTCCAATAGATATAGAGTTTTATCCTCCATCAGATGGAGATCATACCGACAGGCCACCATATCGCCATAGTCGGGAAATTAGTATGAGCAGCTTTTCAAAATCTCCAGACATTTTGCCCCGCTGAGAGTAGTATAGTATCATCATGTGTAACATGAGATATCTTCAAGTTTTTTCGCAGGGAAATTTTCTACACTTCCAGAACTATCAAATCCATGAAGAATCCAGCATATCCACTCCAATGCATCGACGAGTCTAGGCCCAGGCCTGTTGAACATGTGATTTCCATCCACCAGCCATACTCGACCTTCTCGCACAGCCTTGAGGTTTTTCCACCAGGATTCTTCTACAAGAGTACGAGTCTCACGAATCGTCGATGTCATGTCTAGACCACATGGTGCAATAATAACAACATCCGGATCGCATGCAGCAACCTGTTCTGGTGTCACTGTGAATGAGTGACCAGCCCCAGCAACCCCCCAACAACCATCCTCCTTGCTACAAGATTCTGGCAGATTCAACGGATGCTCCCCTCCAGCCATATGAATAATCTGAGGCGTCCAGTGTCCACCAACAAATATAGGATCAGTCCATTCCATCATCAAAACCCGTGGCCGAGCCGTGCCCTCCTTATGTGCATTGACATATCTCACAACTCTCTCCACCCGATCTTCAAGTTTCCTCCGCACTCTCAGCCCAGCCTCTTCCAGTCCAATCGCCTTTCCAATACGCTCTATATCACTCAAAACTCCTTCTAGATCCTGAGGATTCGTATCAACCACCTTTGGCTGACATTCCATATCAAGCGCCAGCTTTTCCACAAGACAAAAATCCACGCTGCACACTTTACACAATGACTGCGTCACAATTACATCTGGCCTGAGTGACGACAACAGGCCAGCATCAACACTATACAACCCTTGACCCGTATTCAGATGTTCTCTCACTTGTCTATCAACATCCGAGCTTGTCGTAAATGAAATCGTCGACGATGTCAACATGGGAAGATCCTGGACATGGTCCACTGGAAAATCACACTCATGAGACCCTACATGTTCCACATCAACCATACACACATTATCACTGTCGTAATACTGATGTACATCATTATTGGTATTCTTACAGGTACGTACGTCCGACAAGACGACAATGAGCTTGATCTGAGGATCCGTCAACATCTTCCAGGATACATGCAATTAATTCTGTAGCCGATGGAAGAAGAGAGACGATTCTCACATCACCATTGCTTCGAAGATCAACCATTCTACACTCTATATGCTCGTAGTGTATATATGATGTTTTGATATGGAATGAACATGGTTGAGATTTTCAAAATTCATCCACCCTTGCATGCAGTGCAATATGATGGCTCAAGCCTTGCATCATGTTTTTTATTCTAGTTCCCTTTTGACTTGTGCAATACACTCGAATCTGATGGATTACTCTACTTACCACTTGATAGATACTGACTGATGAATAGGGGAATGTATCAGTGACATGTATCAAAACACCACATCTCTCCACAGACAGAATACAGTTGTATGAAAATGAAGAGATTGTTGCAAGAAGAGATGCTTCATTAACCACGTTTACCCATTAAATATAAATTACATATACATATACATATGTGGACACGACTTCATATGCGTCATCAACACAGTGAAATAACAACAGCAGTTGGAAGAATCATGTCTCAGCCAATGTGATTTCCACATTCACCTGTCAGTATAGTATCACATCAACAACGCTGGCGATACGTATCATATAAAACATTCAAATGAATAACGGTAGCAGCAGTAGACGATTCGCAGGGAGAGATTCCTTATTCTCCTCAACCAGGTTTGGTGGTGACCAACTACACTCTATGGAGACTGGAGCATCATCCTATGATGTAGATGAAGATATAGAAGATTTACATTCGTCTGTCAAAAGACTCAAGCATGTATCGAAAGCTATTCAAGAAGAGACGAGTATCACTGGGAAAATTCTAGAGACTTTGGTATGTTTGTTTGTAGAATATGGTGGTCTGGTAGATTCTCATCATGATACAACTGTGGTGTGCCGTGTAGGAAACGAGTATGGAGACAGCAAAAGTAACGTTAAAGCATACAATGAAGAGATTAGATAGAGTTTCTCGAAAGACGAGATCAAATCATGTGGTGTATGTTTTTTTATTTGGGATTGCTCTGTTTTTTGCAGTCTTTTTTTGGATCAAAGTTCGGAACACGTTACAATGGATTGGCATTCTGTAATATTTAATTTATTATTCATTTGCTTGTTTACATATGATGGTGATGAGAACTAGTTTCTATCTCGTATAAATCTCTGGGTGTACCAGTTTGTTGTCGTCATCATTATTTTACAATGCTCGTGCATGTGGAAAAAAGAATGGTTTTCTAGGGAACGATACGAACAACACGACACAGATACTCTATCTCTCCTTGTTTTATAATTAAAGTAGAAGAGTAGATACTCTGCAGCTATACTAGAAAGAAAACGTTGCAGTGGTGAAAACACCAACCAAACAAACACAAAGAGCAACTCAATATAGTATAGAGCATACTCAAGGATGAAGATTGTCATCAAAGGAGGGGTGTGGAAAAACACCGAGGATGAAATCCTCAAGGCGGCAGTCATGAAATATGGGTTGAACCAATGGGCTAGAATATCGTCCCTGCTTGTTCGCAAGTCTGCGAAACAATGCAAGGCTCGTTGGTATGAATGGTTGGATCCGGCGATAAAGAAGACTGAATGGACGAGGGAGGAGGATGAGAAATTGTTGCACTTGGCAAAACTGATGCCAACACAGTGGCGTACCATTGCTCCTATTGTGGGGAGGACGCCATCGCAGTGTTTGGAGAGGTATGAACGGTTGCTGGATATGGCTTCTGGGAGAGATGAGCTATTAGATGGTAAGGATGATCCTCGGAGGTTGAGACCTGGTGAGATTGATCCTCATCCGGAGACAAAGCCTGCGAGGCCAGATCCGGTGGACATGGATGAGGATGAGAGGGAGATGTTGTCAGAGGCGAGAGCGAGGTTGGCGAATACCAAGGGTAAAAAAGCAAAGAGAAAGGCAAGAGAGAAACAGTTGGAAGAGGCTCGGAGGCTTGCGTCGTTGCAGAAAAAGCGAGAGTTGAAAGCTGCGGGGATTGATGTGCGTGAAAAGGCCAAAAGGGGCAGAGGTATAGATTATGCACACGAGGTTCCGTTTGAGCGGCGGCCTGCTCCAGGGTTTTATGATGTGAGAGAAGAAGATGAGATCACGAAAGCCATGCAGGGAGAATTCAGACCTGTGACGAAAGATGAATTAGAGGGAAGGAAACGGAGGGATATTGAAAAGGATTTGGTAAAGCAGGATGTCGCAAAGAGGAAAATAGCAGAGACTACGAATGCACCACAGTTGCTGAAACAGCAGCTGGAAGAAGCTGAGGCATCAAATCTTCGGCGACGAGGGAAAATGATGCTTCCTGCACCTCAAGTGACTGATGCAGAGTTGGAAGTGTTGGCAAAGGAGGGGAGTTCTATGGAGGCTGCCTTGGCAATGGAAGGAGGAAATACGGCAACAAATGCTCTCATTGGAGAATATGCAACTCCATTTGACTTTGCAACTCCCATGCGGACGCCAGCTGTGGGGCCAGGGACTAGTATGCCGAATAGAGTCATGCAAGAGGCACAGGCTCTTGCACGGCTTCAGCAGGGACAAACACCTCTTTTGGGTGGTGAGAACCCAGACATATCAGGCTCTGATTTCGCCGGTATAACGCCTCAGAGAACAGTGGATGCGACTCCGAATCCTATCGCAGCAGCTGCTGCAAAGGTTGGAGCAACTCCTAGCAGCCATGGGGGAGCAACGCCATGGACTCAAAAAAGGGATGCACTTCATTTGAATACTGAGCAGGAACAGGTTGGTTCGGTAGCAAAGATTAAGAGTGCCCTTGCTGTTCTACCTGCTCCAAAAGGTGGATATCAGCTTGCACCGCCAGAGGTGGTTGACGAAGATGATGGTGATGTTGTTCCCATGGAAGAGGATGCTACAGATAGGGAGCAACGTATTGCAGCTGAAAAGGCAGAGGCATTAGAAAAAGACATTAAACTCCGGTCATCTTCTATACAACGAAAGCTTCCTCGACCGAATAGTTTACAAGGTCTTCCCAAGGCAATGAAACAGAAAGACATTGCCTCTCTGACAGATCCTTCTGACATTGCCAGGGAACTTGTGCGTGCTGAGATGGTGGCACTGTTTCATATGGATGCCGAGCGATTTCCTCCAGGCATGCCCATAGACGATACTCTCTCTACAAAAAAGCATGAATTTACATATGAAGAGATTGAAGAGGCAGCAAAGCGTATTGAAACAGAGGCGTCGTCGTCAGCAGCAGCAGTAGACTATGATAGGTTTCAGGAGATGTGGACTCAATGCAGGGAGGGCATCATGTTTTCACCATCGCTCCAAAAGTACGTAGAACGTTCCACAATGTCCAAGGAAGATATAGAGCGGTCTCTTAAGGAAGAATATGAGGCAACAAAGAAGGAGGCATTGGCGTGTATGAACACAGCAATGAAGATTGAGCAGAAAGTGTCAGTCATGCTTCAAGGTTTGAAAAAGCGCAGCACCATGCTCAAGGATGACATCCAGAAAACCTCTGAAAAAGTCAAGATTGCCAGTATCGACAAGGCGTGTTATTCTCAACTCTATGCTCAGGAGAAGGCAGCCATTCCGTCACGAGTGCAGTATTATAAAGATTTGATTTCTCAACAAGAGCAAAAAGAACATCTTCTCCAAGAGCGATACAAGGCCTCCATGAGACAATAATGATACATAGTATGAGAAGACATATCTGACTCTCTCTCTCTCTTTTTCATGCATTGTGAGATTATCACCGTATACAGCTACCTTGTAATGTAGTAACCAAGAGTATCATGCGTGAAATGAATGCCATCTTGCATGTATCCTGCTCCAGAGGATCTGGAGGGGGACCTCAGTAGGAACTTCCTACTAGGAAGCAAATGAGCAAGTCCTCACATCGGTCCATAAACTCTACACGGTGCGTATCGAATCAAAATAAAATATAGTAGATAATAATTATTACCATACCATCCTTTTTCATCGGAACGCATACAATAGAAACGACAACATGGCGGGAAAGGTCCCACCTAAGAAAATTATAGAGACCATTCGCGAGGCTACAGGAGCCACCGATGAGGATATAAAAATGGTACTAGCAGAGTGTAATAACGATGTTAATGAGGCAACGGCTCGCTTGATCGACAGTACGTTTGAATGATTTCGGCGAATGTGATGTCTTTGTGGGTAGATTTTGTCTATTGTGGTTTGAGGACCACTTGGGTCTCGATTTAGAGTCTATATCATGTTTATATGGATTTTATGACTCAAACAAAGGGTTGGTTTGCGATTTGGTGTCGTATTGCATTGCGATGGACAGCGTGGTCATAGCGGCGGGATCACGACACCAGCTCTGGGGTTGACGGTGCTTGTTGTAGAATCCTACATGTTTTACATTTGATTACACGTGACTTGGTGGTGTTTCCGGGTACCCTGACAGAAGTGTTTTGCCGTTTGTGCAGATCCCTTTGCGACTGTGGTGAGCAAGAAAGATAGGAGGAAAGAAAGGGTAGAACAAAACAAAAAAGAGAGAGCAGCGGAAGCAAAACGCCAGACTGCGACTTCTCAGCGTGGTGGACGTGGAGGGCGGGGTGGACGAGGTCGTTCAAATGGACAGCCAAGGAAACCAGTTTCAGATGGTCAAGGACCAAAGAAACCAGTTGCCCAGCCAAAGGTTGCTGCACAGGTGGCTGAAAAGCCACCTGTTGATACTGTAGCTCCAGAAGTTCCAGTAGCTGTGCCACAGGTGACTAGAACTGGTGGAACAATGGCTGATCTTTTCAAGCCAAAACCCAAACCAGCCCCAGCCCCAGTAAAGGTGCCAGCACCACGGCAAGTCAAGCAGCCTCCAGCGGCACAGGCACCTCAGGTGAATCAACCTACTCAACAGACAAAGGTAGATCAACAGCAGGTGGCAAATGCATGGGCCAAAAATGTGCCAGAGGAGCCAGGGCGGCCTCAGGCACCTTCCGCTCCACCTACAGGATTGGCAACATCCTTGATGTCAGCCCTAGGTGCAGGCAAGCAGACCACACAGAGTAGTCTTCCAGCTCAACAGACTCGACCAAGTGCTGGGCAGGGTCAAATCTCTGAAAGTGAACAGAGAAGGCAGCCTGGAAGTACCTCTGCAGACGGTGTAGGTTTGGACCTGCAGTTTGGAAACTTTGGACTTGGAGCCACGAATGATTTCGGTTCTGGCTTTGGATCTACATTTGACAGTCAGCAGAATCAACCATCTGCTCCAACACAAGCCTCTGCAAGATACAATGAATCAGCAAGCTCTGGTCAGGACAAAACATTTAGCTCTTTCCAGCAGACGTCAGAGACTGCAGCAAGACCCCAGGCAGAGAGTCAACAGCAAATGCAAGGAGCATATGGATATGCTGGATACCAGCAAGCTGCGGCATACTGGCAGCCACAGCAGCCAGTTCGTCAGGCTCCACAGCAAGAGCAGCGACAGGACCACCAGGCCAAGCCCAAGCCAGAGCCTCAGATGCAGCAACAGCAACCACAGCAGCAGCAGCAGCAACAGCAGCAGCAGCAGCAGCAACAACAACAACAACAGGCCCAGTATCCAGGATATGCTGGTCCAAATATGGGTGCTATGGGACATCAATATCCAGGATATGGACAGTATGCTGGATATGGCAACTACTATCAGTATTATCAGCAGGCACCATATCCATACTATGCACCACAGCAAGCACCACAGTATGCTGCACCTCCACCTGCTCCAACAACAGGCCAGGCTCCAAGAGCCGCAGGTAACAATTTCGGTGCCATGTATGAACAGCAAGAGCCAGCATACCAGCAACCACCTCCATCTGTCAACTACCAGGCTCAGCCAGCATACAACTATGGTGGACAGTATACCCGCTAAGTTTTCAAGTTGATTTGTTTACACTTATTGTTGTAACATATTCTTCAAAACCAAATTCATAAAATCATCTACCAACTAACAGCCTCACATTCCTCTTCATCGTCGACACAATGTTCAACACCAGCATCTGTGAGGGACACTCGTCTCATAGCTGTCAGGGTACCACTCAATGGAATTCTATACTTTGCCAAAATTTTATAGAATATATCTACAACCTTGTCAACTACTGGCAGTGACATAATCTGTGCAATCCATCCCCAGCCTACGGCATCATACAACTTTTGAAGAGCCTCTGGCCCAGTGAAGATGGTTCCATCCCTTGTGATTGCATGAATAGTCTCCATGGCATCTTCATACGTCACTCCTTCATTTTCACTCGAATCATATGCCAAACTGGCAATATTCACAAACTTGATTCGTCCCTGGTTCCCATCCTTGTCTTTCAAAGTCCCCATGAGTTGATTGCACATGTCACAATCCCCATCATACAGATACTTGATGACCCAGTTACTCTCCGTGATGACACAATCTGGCCCTTCATCCATGGTCTTCTGAATAGCATCTTTCAGTATTCTCGAATCTTCCACATCATTCAAGTGCTGATCCACAGTCAGTGCCTGGTATACATCTTCTGCTCTGTTTAACAGAGGTTTGAAAATATCAGTTCTGGATACAATCCCGATCAATTTCCCTTCAGAGTCCACCACAGGAAGTCTATGAATGTTCTTCGATAACATCAGAGCTGCTGCTTCCCCAATTTTAGCCTTTTCTCTCACCACAATTGGTGGCTTGGACATGTGCTTTTCACAAGGCTCTGACAATGACACATTCTGTTTCTTCAACCTGTTAATATCTTTAATACTGATCACTCCTATCACGACATTTTCAGAATCTACAACTGCAAGTCCAGTCACCTTGTCAAGTTTACTAGCAGCAGAAGACAATGGCTGACCAGGTGTTGCACTCCGAAGACCATTCACAGTCATAAAGTCTGCCACTTCTCCAAAAGGATCGTCCAGCTGTAAGCTATCCACATCAAGATTATCCACATCATAGGTACCATCTGGTTTGATATTTGCTCTGGCAACAAGGGAGCGGACAGCAGAGTATTCACGACCAAAGAGACTTCTAGTCTTGACAAGGCAAGGGCCACCCCGAGGACGACGGGAGACTCCAGACCGAGGAGCAACAACCATTCGGTTTGCTGCTACACAATGTGTGGTATTCATTTAATATAATGTGCTGGCTTGTTTGTTCTAGGTAGAAAATGAAAATGACGTGACTTACGTCTTCAATTATAGTTGAGTCGACGCTGATCCAGACGAAACAGCCCTTTTCTTCAAGGACCGTTCGTCGTATCTATAGAAAATACTGTAAATTAGTTTTACAAGTACCCACGTTCGGTGGTAGTAGATATTCTTTCCTCTGCATTATGTTCAAAAGAGAGAGAGTCGACTCATCCTCATCCTCTTCCTTTTGCTTGCAATTGCAAGGAGAGATTGAGCTCACATTGCCATGCTGCATGCATGCATGTAGGAAGTAGCTTTTGTTGATTGATCACATAGACTCATCATCCTCAACCTGGACTGACATTGAATGCTGTTCCGATACCGTATGAAATACCTAGAGCAATCCAACCACCCAAGACGACTCTGACGGCACCTCTTGATACACCTGCACCACCCAAGTATGCACCAAGACTTCCAAAAATGACTAATCCAGCAGTAGTACATACCAAAATCGAAACTATACGAGCCCATTGTTGTGCTAAGAATGCACCAGAAAGTAATGGGATGGCTGCACCTGCTGCAAAACACAAGAAAGATACTCCTGCAGCCTGCCAAGGATTGGCCATGTCGTCAATATCAATGCCAAGTTCATCGCGTGCGTGAGCTCGGATGACATCCTTCTCTGTCAAATGGTGAGCAACTTGGAATGCTAAATGATATGGGATACCACGCGAGACGTAAATCTGTGCAAGCTCTTCCAACTCGCGCGCTCTGGCTTCTGGACCCTTGAGCTGTTCTTCTATTTCCTTCTTAATATCCGCCTTTTCTGCATCTCTTTGTGAACTTACAGATACATATTCTCCTACAGCCATGGATAACGCACCAGCAATCAATCCAGCAACCCCTGAAAGTCTCAAAAAGTGCAAATCCTCATTCCCAGCTGCAACACCCATAAGCAATGCTGCAACAGACACCAGTCCATCATTCGCACCCAGCACCATGGCACGCAGCCATGGTGCTCTATTGCTGAAATGTTCATGGTCACAGTACTCATCGACATCGATTGCAGCGGAAGAATCCTGCGTGACCAAGCCCTCCAAGGAAGTTGTGACAATTTCTTGTTGTTCTGATACATGTGGTTCTTCTATCGGTTCTGGTTGTTCTGATACGGATGGCACCTGTAGATTAATACGAATGAATTAGATACGTAGCAGATACAATAGAGTATTGTCGAGAGACAGACGTACAACATCCCCAGTCTCTTCATCTCTGACTTCGAGAGACGTGCTGGAAGACTTCTTGGAGGATTTCTTCTTCTTCTTTGCCATTTTAATCAAAAACATTTCAATTATAAAACCCAACTCTCATGGGTTACGCCATGGTATCGTCGTTCCTTCTTTGAGACAGCCTTGCCTGCTCATGTATGAGAAGAGCAGATGGCCATGGTGTTTTAGATCGTGTCCATGGTGTTCAGGTGTGCATTTACATACTACTCATCGTATTGAACAAAGTAATAAACACACAAGCGATCCTATAATACTATAATATAATATGTGTCCCTAGAGCATATTATGCAACGAGCTGGACGGCTCCTCCAACTTCCTTAATCTTCTTCTCTGCAAGCTTGCTAACAAACTTGGCTCTGACGACCAATGGCTGCTGTGGAAGTTGTCCCTTACCCAAGACCTTGAAGTATCCGTGGTTTGTGACATCAATAACTGGGGCTGTGGCAGAGTCCTTGGCAGCCTCAACACGGGCCTCCTCTCCAACAAGGGTCCAGATCTTGTCCAAGTTGATAATTGGGCAGTGGTACTTGTTCTTGTTCAAATGGAAGTAACGCATTCCGACCTTTCCGAAGTAACCTGGATGGTATTTATCAAACATAATTCTGTGGTGATGCTGTCCTCCAGCGTTACCACGACCTCCTGGATGCTTTCTATGCTTTCCAATACGACCGTGTCCTGCGGACACGTGTCCTCTCTTCTTTCTATTCTTTCTCAAGCCTGCAATCACGTAGATACATGTATATAGTGTTAGATAGACAGATAGAAAGGTCAGTCAGTCTCCTAGATACAACAACTATGGGAGCAAGTACAGGAGTGGAACCAACAGACAACGAGACTGGCACGCCCGACATTCCCAATATATACGCATACGAAAATAATGAATGTATGTCTACTGGGAGGGGAATAGAACAACCAACAGCGAGCAGAGGAAGCAAGACACGAGGAAGGAAAGACTAGACGGCCGCCGCAACCTTCTTTTGAAACACCAGAGGAACAAGACTCCTCTAGCATGATTCAAAACTAGCAATATATACATAGTATCCGCATGAATATATGACCAATCGCCCATGATGCACCGCATCCGAGAAGAGCCGAAACATCTCGCAATGTCGGATGCCAGCGTCAGACAAGGATCACAGATGCCTCATATCGGCGTCATAATTCATATTGAATATATCCTACTATATATCAATGCGTCTATCGGCAACAATATCTCATCCTCCTGTTGTCTTGACATTCCAACGCCGCAGCTGGCGTCGCCTGTCCAGTTTCCACGTGTTCACACTATCAAGAAGGAAACGTACGTGTCGTCATTTTTCTATTGACTGGATTAAATAAATTTAATGGGGTATCAGTGGAGGAGGACGCACGTAAAGAATGTTCTTTTGGAATGATTGTCCATAGGCTGCGCAGCCTGAGTATCTAATGGTTTCCGCTCTTTTTGACGAATGAATTCAAGACATGTGCTGCATGATTGAATGGGAATATAATCATTCTTTTTGTTATATAACAGTTGATATATATGTAATTATATGGATTGGTTGATGATCCATGCACGACTGAGGTGGTGACGGACGTCGTGAGACGATTAGACTATTTTAGGACATTTTCACAAAACTTGTGTAGAACTTAGAGGAAGGTTTACAGCATGAAGAACAGTGGTATTAGGCTGGCTAGAAACAGTGCGTGAGATTGTTTTGGTTATATGGGATGATAATGATGAATCAGACTCGATGTGTTGTGGTTTATGTAGTGTATGAGGTATTAGGAAAGCTCCCAAGGCATGGGGTTGGGTCTCGGATACAGCGTACTTCTTGGTATGAGAATTCGTTCTGGGATATTGCCAAAGTGAACATTGATGTCTCTGGAAATACGGGGAAAGCATATGGTATGCTTACGTGGAGAGGGGAGCAGGTGCATGATAGACCTATGAGAATACCAGGGACATTGAAGAAAGTTTGGAGGGTCATGTCTCCTACTGATGCGCAAAGTTCAGCAGACTCGGGGTGGACACCTCTTGACAAGAATTTGATGGATAGTGTCGCACCTGTGGGTGAGGAACAGACTTCATGATTACATTGTCTATGAAGAAGTATCTGAACTAGTTGTGCTGAGTGAACTGCTCTCAATAAACTGTAACATTGGGAGCAAACAAAACTGCCTCTTTCTCATGTCTGCGGAAGACATGTATGCTGTTTCGTTCGTCTGTGAGTTGAGACACTTGTACATAATAGTGTCGCCTACCTTTTTAGCGCCTACTATGGTGCAGTTTTTCCAATGACTTGGGTGGAGCCATTTGTTGGTCTCACCCATGTCTTGAGAATCCTCAGTTCCATCAAACTCGACATTGTCGTAAAAGGATGTAATTTCCAACGAATTTCCTCTTTTTAACAAATCAAGGGTGTTGCGGGCTTCCTTCTGCATATCCATGGCTGATTGAATCATGGGTGAAATATCCACATCATCAGGAGAGGGCCTTCTGGCCCGCAGGTTTCGATTTTCCTTGGCCATTGCGTCCATGGCTTCTTGGAATTTCTTCTTCGCATCCTTGAGTTGCGTTTTCAGCTTGTCTTCATTTTCCTTCATTTTCTCCTCCTCTCGATCTTTTTCCACTCGAACCTTTAGGAGAGCATCTGCCAATTTCTTGACTTCTTTGTTCTGGCTTGACTCCAAACTAGACAGCTCTTTCTTAAAACGTTTCTCTTTGGTCACAGCAAGTTTTTCAAGTTTTTTATACTCACTCGTATTTTTCTTGAGATCAAGCTCCAAATTGGCGAGGTCACCAGTCATTTGTGTGATTGTCTCTTTTTTCTCTTTCACCTCAAGCTGAAGATTTTGAATTTGCTCAGAGCTCTCTGCAAGATGTTGCTTGCTTTCCTCTTCTAGTTTCTTTAAATCTTCTTCAGCCTTTTGCAATTTGGCGATTGATTCAGCAGACTCTGTTTCCATGGACTGTATCGTTTCATTGGCATCTTTCAGCTTTTCCTCCAGCCCTGTTATCGTTTGCAGCCGTGCTTCCTGTTCCTCAGAACTCTTACGAAGGAGAGATTTCAGTGTCTGTAACTCTTCCTCCTTACCCTCTACCACTTTCACCAATTCAGCCTCACGCACTGAAGTCTGAGCTTCATTCAGCGCAACAAGACTCCCTCCTCCTTCCACAACCAGCTTTTCCAGATATGCATTCCTAGACTTTTGCTCCTCCAGAGCAGCAATCAATCTATTCTCATTACCCATGATTTTAGACAGCAAATTCCACGCAGTCGCTGCAGTGTCTGTCTGGGCAGGAGAGATGAATGGAACATCCATTGGTGGTTGTAGTTCCATGCTTGGTCTATATCTCTTGGCAGGAATTTCTGTATTTGGCGTAACCCTTCCTACTTGAGGACTATACATTAAAGGACGATGCTGTCCCACTAAAAGCGGTTCACTCAACCTCTTTCTATAGATGTCTCCATTATGCTCTGCGTACACAGATGCTGGCTTTGGCATCAAATCATTGTCATATTTATGAAGCCCAGCTTCTCCATGACTTTCCGGTTCCATTCCATGCATCTGCTTCTTCTCATCCGGACTCCCCATCATCGTACTTCCTTGGTGCATCTCCTCCTCCCTCATATACCGGGGCCGAATCTCTGGGTTATTCTTCACACCCCCATCCTCAATCTCATCCTCAAGTTTCGACGAATACAGGCTATCAGATTGCGCTACTTCTCGTGCTTTTGCATTAATCTCCTGGTATTCACGCACCATTTGCTGCCACGTGTCGGGATACTTTCTCTTCAATTCATATTTTGTACAGAGCACGTCCTCCCCATCACTCTGTTCCACCATATATCGTACGCTTTTCCCAGTAGTCGTCTTCAACCCATGAATGATCGCCTTTTTCTTCTTCTCTTGACTCGCTTCTGGAGAAGATTCTAACAGGATATTTGCAAGAGTTTCCTGCACTTCCTCCTGATCTATTTTTTCACCCTCTACAATGTCAACCCTTACCTGGTTATGCACGGCAAGAGCTCTCCGTACTCGCGCAAGGTTATTTTGATCTTCGAAATCATCAAAAAATACCTGAGCCATCCATTGATATCCTTCCCAGTCATCAGTAGGAACACGAACGCCTGGTTTAATTTCCAAATATTCGTTTTCGTCATACGGAAATTGATCAATCGCGTTGAAGTAGACCTTCTGCAATGGTTTTGTAATTAAGATGTATCAGAAACATGCGTCAAGGACATGGGTAGAAGCCAGAGAAAGCTTGAGATGTGGATCAACATCACAACAACGAACCTGGATACTCTCAAACAGGTTTACCTCCATGATATCCTAATGAAATCTACCAAGTGCTATGATTTTATTTTTTGATTTTTTTTTCATTGGTAGAGTATGTCGATACAAATACACCAACGTTGTTGTTGTGGTGGTTGGAACAGTCAAGACGACAAGAAAGAAACATCTGCAAAGCCAAGGCTTGGCTGATGTGGTTCAATGGTCGGGTTTTTTAACAACAATGCAGTGGTGTACATCATCTGCTACTATTATTACATCAAGCAAGCCAAACAATCAAGCAAGCTCGGTAAGGTAAATGAAGAAAAGAAATCTGGCATGAAAGAGAAAAGAAAAGACAGCAAGCATTTGACGAAAGCTACAAGCAGTGCAATTCGAAGAGTCATTCATCGTTGAAATAACATTTGGTTTAGATTGGGTATCATACACGAAACTGTTGATAGGTGCATCTCCTTTTGTTTTGTCGCACGAGAACATTCATTTTGCCTGGTATGGCCACCAGGCATCATCACACAGTAACCCTGGCCATTCATTACATCATCGGAGATCGTTTTGGGAACGTTTTTCTCCTCTTGATCATCATCGACTCTCCTTGATAGTCACTGTCACTCCCCGACGAGTATTGTGAAAACCCACGGCGCACAGCACTGTGAGCAAGAGGTGTGTCTGGGCCTCCATTCCTGCTAGTCATCATCATGTGCATATGCGCATCATCAAGAACAATCCCATTTTCACCATCCATTCTGCACTGTAAAGAACAGTACAAGTTCACATCCTGCAAATGCCGAGCGCATACCACGCACTGTGATGCTCCTACAGCACCTTTTGGTGGTCTGGGCTGGGGTCTCCTCTTCAGAAAGAGAACCTTTGACCCATTGATAACGTAGGATTGTATCTGAGAGATATTAACCACTTTGATAATATCTGCAACCTTGACAACGTCATGATACGACGATCTTCTGACCTGTATGTAAAGATATAAGAGAATAGTATGAGAAAATCCATAGATGAAACCAACCAATCAAAGATATCCTAAAGATATCTTGTGACAGTATCTTCCCGCGTCTATGCTTACTGGCAACCTACCTGGAGGACATTGTCTCTGGGATCAGTTTGCAGACAAATGCTGCAAAGTTCCTCTTTATTATCAATATCCCAAAAGTTAAGGGACGATTCTCTCGCTGAATGGTGGCCCGAACACCGGGTACACGGCGTGAAGAAATTTTGCGAATTTACCAAGGCGGGTAACCAGCCATCGTATGCAACGGACATTGTTCCCACAACCCGTCTGTAATTTAGTTTAGTTTATAATAATGATTCATTCTGCAACGGGTGGGGTGGTTCTGTCGCTTTTGTGCATCTTCTAATCGTACCTCCAGAATCGAGGCAATCGCCCTGGGGTGATTCTCTTCATTCTCTTCATGAAGGTGGCATGACTCACCCATCGATGGGCATGATGCTGCATTAGGCAGCGATGCAATGGATTCTTCTAACTATGTATATGAGATACGAGTGGGTTTAGGGGTACAGGTGAACATCTATGCGTGTTTGGTCGCAGAAACAGAGCACAAGGACCCTTGTTTGACCGTGTTGAGAATGTGTGATACACCGTGGGTTGCATGGTTGCTCCGTCGATTTGGGATGCTTTTTAGGTATATATGTGGTATGATGAGTGGTTGTGGGAGAATCTGATGCATTGGAGGTTTGCAACGTCAAATCCACCGATTGTATGAAATTCAAATCTTGACAGAATCTTTATTCATTTGACCCCGGTTCTTGCAGGGTCGATCTCGGGTGAGTCCTTGGAAGCGCCCAGGAGGTCACGGTCGATCTAAAGCTGTGTTGTCCCAGGACAGATTATGGCTTGGTTCTTGTCATTATTTGATGATGCTGTGCTCGTCCTTATAGTTTATTCAATATATGTATATGCTAAGT
>PJEL010001788.1_pt1 | contig 20730 bp, 18 predicted proteins | sample 1853271 | NCBI WGS metagenome assembly PJEL01 (sample SAMN08108733, study PRJNA415343) | Invertebrate metagenome, whole genome shotgun sequencing project. | host: Globobulimina | place: Sweden: Gullmar Fjord | collected 2015-08
ACGATGACCTAATACAAGGCAGACTACCGCCCACCAATTGTCTGCGCTTTTGCTCGCCTCGGCGGATGGCCCTGCGGAATCGTCGCCAACCAACGCAAACTGACGAAGAGCCAAGGCGAAGGCGTGCAAATGCCCGCGGTGATCTATCACGAATCTGCGGACAAAGCTGCTCGATTCATCATGGATTGCAATCAAAAAGGCCTACCTGTCATTTACATGAATGACACGACCGGGTTTATGGTCGGCCGCGACAGCGAGCAGGCGGGCATCATCCGCAGCGGTGCGAAGATGGTCAACGCCATGTCCAACAGCGTGACGCCGAAGATCGCAGTGATTCTCGGCGGAAGTTACGGTGCGGGAAATTATGCGATGTGCGGCAGAGCGTACGATCCGTTTCTTACATTAGGTTGGCCCGGTTCAAAGTTCGCCGTCATGGGGGCGAATCAGGCCGCAGGCGTCCTTGCCCAGATCCAAATCGCCGCTCTCAAACGACGGGGCGAGTTCGTTGATGAGGAGGAATATCAAAACGTGTTAGCGGGCGTCAAGGAAAGCTATGCTGAGCAAGCAGACATTCTGTACGGTGCTGCGCACGGCTGGGTTGATCGAATCATCGAACCCGAAAACACCCGCGATGAGCTCGCAAGCGCGCTCCGCTTTGCTCGCACCTTCCCCAAAGACCGCGAGTTCAAAACCGGCGTCCTGCAAACGTAAGGCCAACCGGGGATCGTCATCTGACCTGCCCGCTATTCAGCCCACCCGCCTGTCGCTTCAACACCACCCACCTATCACTCCAGCCCCCACCCACCGTCACTCCAGCGAAGGCTGGAGTCCATTCTTCGCCGTGGGCAAGGCGTACGCTCTTGGCCGCGCTGTACATCGCATTCGAACGTTCTATTCAGTTTGTGCAATCATCTAGTAATCGAAGCAAGCAAGATGGATTCCAGCCTTCGCTGGAATGACGATGGGTGGCATGAACGCCGATCGGCAAGCGCGAGAATCTCATGTGATCGGACCCGCGCGCTCTTTTCAACCCATCAACCCATCCGCCTAACGCTCCAGCACCCACCCGCCGTCACCCTAGCTTCACCCGACGTCACTCCAGCTTTACCCGCCGTCACTCCAGCGAAGGCTGGAGTCCATTCTTCGGCGTGGGCAAGGCGTACGCCCTTGGCCGCGCTGTACATCGCATCCGAACGTTCTGTTTAGTTTGTGCAATCATCTCCAAGCGAACCAAGCAAGATGGATTCCAGCCTTCGCTGGAATGACGATTGGTGGCATGAACGCCGCTAGGTGGCAGGAACGCCGATCGGTAAACGAGTGAATCTCGCGTGGTTTAACACGCGCGATTATTCCATCCCTCCGGATCCCCGCCTGCGCGGGGCTGACGGCAGGCGGTTTGGTTAGATGGCGTTGATGTACCGTGTTTGAGCGTGAGCAGCGTCAACGATTGCCAAGAATCAAATCTCAAAATTGTTGAGTTTGATTAAAAAGAAAACCCAGACACAACCGCGTGCCTGGGTTCTCGGAGGATTCATAATTGTTGTGATGCATCGAAGCCTCACATCCGCAGTAGGTCGAGGAGACCTATTTTTGGTTTCGTTGGCTAGCCAACTAGAACCAGCGGGATCTGCGATGACTGGTCGCGGAGATTGCGGGCTGTGCATTCGTGGTGGCTGCGGACGTCTCTCGCATTGGTTGTTCTGCATTCGCTGATGACGATTGCAAGGGCGTTGCAGTCTTTTGATCTGCTGACACGTATGCCCCTACCCCCATGCCGATGATGAGAGCGACAAAGCAGATTCGTTGCGAGCGTTCGCTCATATCGTGTGTCGTAGTGTGTCGGTTCATCCTGATTCCACCCTCATTTGCGTTGGTGGGTCTGTCATGCCTACGTTTCCGCTTGGCGAACCAAACCCAGATCATCTTCATCATCAACACCCAAGAGGCAGTTCGTGGCGACCCCCTTTGTCGCCCCGCTTTGCCTCATCCCCCAAATTGTCCAATTCAACACGCCGAAAGGCAAGGCTGAAGGCACATATTGCGCGAAAGTCACCCAGTTTGGACGCATAACCGCTGCAAATTTCGGCAAATCTGGCCTCACGGCGTGGAAACGCGAGTAATGAATTGAGCGAAATCCCGTCAGGATCTCGGCTGGCGGCCGCTTTGGGGGATGGAATCTGGCCTTGCGGAGAGGGATGGTTCAAATTTGACCGAATTTTCTAATTAAATCACAAAAATTGGTGAATTCACGGCACGTTGGGATCGTGTGTTGCGTTACTCTATATAGAGACGGAACAAAAGAGCCAGATCAATGGCTCGCGTATAATACATCCTTTGTGGGTTTGGCGATGTGGTATCAGGCATCACGCCTTTGATTCGCTGAGTCCGCCGGGAACATTCAATTTGTATTGACGAGCTGGCTACGTGGTCAGCCGTCTTGTTCGACATACGGAGGTTCATGTTTGGGCACACGCAGAGTTGGCACCATGAGGCGACAGAGTCTGCTGCGAGGTGTTCGGTATGAGTAACAACGAAACGAGAGGAAAAGAAGGCACTTGATCGTGAGACTGCAAGTGACCAGATTGGGTCTGAGCAAGCAAACGATTGGCGGACGAATGCCAGTTCTGGCGTTCACGTTGATCGAGTTACTCATTGCGCTTTCGATTCTCACCGTGCTCATCGCACTCCTGCTCCCAGCGATGGCCAGAGCACGCGGGGCCGCCCAGCTGACCGGGTGCCTCAACAATTTACATCAAATCATGATTGCGACCACCGCCTATTCGGATGAGAATGGCGATGAACTGCCGTTTCCTCGGCCGCGCAGCATGGAATACCTCGACAACTATGGATTTGGCGGGAGATATACGACATCTCGCACGTTGATAGCTTCAGATAGCATCTTGTTACCTTATCAGCGCCCGTTGAATCGCTTCTTGCATCCTGAATGGAAGTCCAGCGCCAAGCCGCAACTCAAACGCGACTTCATGAATCCGAAGAAGCATAATCTGCCCCTTTTCGAATGCCCTGCGGATGATTCGTTCAACTATACCGAGCGATCTCGGGATACGAATACGCAGCCAAATTATACCCAAAGTGCGTATTACACTACGGGTACTTCGTATGCATTCAACGCTTCGTGGTACGGCACAGATAACTTCTTCCGATATTCTGATATCGCCCATCTCTTAGGCTGGCAAAGTGGTTTACGGATGTTCAAGCGATCTCGTTGGACCTATCCCTCGAGATTTGTGAGCTATGCAGATGAACCGGGCAATTTTGCTGCGGTTACACGGCAACATCCTGAGGTAGCCCATCATGGGCAGCCGGGGATGTACACCTTTACGTATATGGATGGCCACGCTGCTTTAGTAAAATTCAATCGCGGTCAGCCGTTCAACCAAAAGCACACGTTGTTGTTCCTTGAGCAGCGACGGCGTGATCCAGGCAATTAATCAACCTCTCGCTGATCCCACACACTACATCTTGTTTTTCCTCTGAAAGCCCATTTTTTGGAGCGGTGAGCTGTAGGTGTCTACCACTTCTCCTTCATTAACAGGTGACGTAGCGCAGCCATTCATCTAGAATGATCTGAGATGGATGCAATACCCGTACCACAATCTGCTCCCGCGATGTCAGTCAGCCAGATTCGTCAGCTGCCTACCTTGCTCGTCAATCAAATCGCAGCGGGTGAAGTCATCGAACGGCCGGCGTCCGTCGTCAAAGAGCTGGTTGAAAATGCGATTGATGCAAACGCAAGCCGCATCCGTGTATCAATCGAACGAGGGGGCATTGAATTGGTGGAGGTGGTGGACGATGGTAGCGGAATGCCACCCGACGATCTGCCTTTATCGGTAACCGCTCATGCAACCAGCAAGGTGGCGAGCGAGAAGGATCTGGATGCCATCGCCACACTCGGATTTCGCGGCGAAGCGATGGCGTCGATCTTATCTGTTAGTCGGATGACGATTGTGTCTCGAACAACCAATGCCATTGGGGCGCACCGAATTCAGGGGGAAGGTGATCAGGTACAACCCATTGAGCCTTGCGCCGGACCGCCCGGTACGACGGTGACGGTACGCAATCTGTTTTTCAATACCCCCGCTCGTCGTAAATTTTTACGCACCGAACTCACCGAATACAATCATGTGAATGCTCAAATGATCCGGGCCGCGTTGAGCAATCCGGGGATCGGGTTTACATTTATAAACAACGGCAAGAGCATCATCGATGTCGCTGCCAACCAATCGCTGCGTGACCGTGTACTCGATATTCTGGGGCGTGAACTCGGCAACGAGTTGTTGGAGATCAACGCAGATCAACGTGGCCCACAACGGACGATGAGTTTGTGGGGATTGGTAGGCACGCCGGATCTAGCCCGAGGTACAAACAAATACCAATATGTCTTTCTCAACGGAAGGCCTATTCGAGACCGTACCGTTCTGCACGCTATTCGCGAAGCATACCGGGGGTTGCTCGACCCGCTCAAGCACCCGATGGTGGTGTTATATCTTGAAATGGATCCCTCGCATGTTGATGTTAATGTTCATCCCGCTAAAGCAGAAGTGCGTTTTCGTGATTCGCAGTCAGTGCACGGCTTGTTGTATTCGACTATTCGAGAACGCCTGTTAAATGCGGACATTACACCCATCGTGGGCGCAGGAACAGGTAATAAGGCCAAAGATGATGGCCCGCTCGGCGGCATGTTTCGCGTGTCTAGTAATTTTACTGCATGGAATGTTGAATCCTCGCGGTCCAGTGGCCCAACGGTATCCGCGGAACCCAAAGATGCGGCACCTGATGAGGTGACTGACGGACCTACGGTCGACCAGCGCCAGTTGATGGAGTTTGTCCGCAATCGTGATCCTCGCGCAGGCGATGCGTCTTCTTCAGGATTCTCGCTTCAGGAAGCACGAGAAGCGTTGGGAGACGAATCGGATAGTGAGAAGAATGAAAATGAAGAAACGACGGTCGAACTAGAGAACCAGGCTCGCCGAGTGTTTCAAGTGCATGACAGTTACCTTGTCATAGAAGAAAACGACGGGATTTCGATTGTTGACCAACACGCGTTGCATGAACGGGTGATGTTTGAGGCCCTTAAAGCACGAATCTTAGAAGCTCCACTCGAATCACAACGCTTGTTAACCCCTGCGGTGATTTCCTTGACGGAAGCCCAGATGGAATTGTGCGACAAGGTCGAGCCATTGTTTGAGCGATTAGGTATTGAGGCAGCTCCCTTAGGGCCGACGTCATTAGGCATTCACGCTTTTCCATCCTTTCTATTCGAGCGGCAAGTCGATCCGGTAGAATTTGCGATGCTGCTTTTTGATCGTGCATTAGAGGATGGCTTCATTCCCGAAGAGGAAGAGGCACTTCATGATGTACTTGATATGATGGCTTGCAAGGCGGCAGTGAAGGCAGGAGACCGTATGACCGAACATGAACTGCAAAAGTTGCTTGAGACCAGCGAGCAAATAGAACGAGCGAGTCGCTGTCCGCATGGACGGCCGACCACGATCCGAGTTTCACTGGTTGATCTTGAAAAGCAGTTTGGTCGTCGATAATGGATTCTTGCCTCGACGGTTCTGTATCAGTCCTTCGGCCAAGCAAGTCTTGAAACGAGCTTTCACCTTCCACACAAGGACATCCGAACATGGATGCTTATTGGTTTCGACTGAATGCAAAACACCTGCATCCGAGATTACTCATCTGCGGAGCATTCGCAGCTTTTTCAATGAGTGTTTTTGCATGGGTTCAACCTGCGATTGCTCAGGGAGACGGAGCATCGACTGCCGAAATAGTCGAAGAGACTTCATTTGCCAAAGCGTTTTTCGTTTCGCAGGGATCAGTCCTAGGGACCGCAATTATTTGGTTCCTCTTGTTGCTGTCAGTGGGTAGTTTTGGACTCATGGGATTCTTGTGGGTGAATAACCGTCGCATCAACATCTTGCCTGAAGGCTTAGTGACGGAATCTCGGCGGTTGCTAAAAGCACGTAAGTATCGAGAATTGCTTGGTTTGGTCCAGCATGATGAGAGCTTCTTTAGCCGAATTTTGTCCAGCGCTTTACGTGATGCATCGCATGGCTATGGAGCGATGGCTCGGGCGCTCGAGCAAGCAGGTGAAGAGTTTACCTCTCGCAGATTGCGACAAATCGAATTGTTGAATGTGATTGGTAATGTGTCGCCCATGATCGGATTGTTTGGCACGGTGTATGGCATGATTCTAACGTTCCAAGGCATCGTCACCTCCGGAGGTCGACCTGATCCTGTGGAGTTGGCGGGCGGTATTGGGACAGCGTTAACGACAACATTCTGGGGGTTGGTCGTCGCGATACCATCGTTAGCTGCTTATGCGATCATACGAAACAACATCGATGCGATGACAAGCGAAGCGTCGCTTGTTGCGGGCGACATTGTCAATCAATTCCGCCCCACGCCGAACGGCAATCAGCCTGCTCCATCCAATCCAAAAAGCAAATCAGCTCCGGCAACTCCCGTCTCGTCCCCGATCACGCCGAAGCCGGCCAAGAGTGCTGCGGGAATGTCGACAAAGGCACCGTTGACATCAGCGGTTGCATCCACAAAGCGAAAAAGTGCGAGCGGCCCCCCTTCGCTCAAGCGTTCAGCAGATCCGCCATCATCTGAAGATGGCGAGTCAACGACGAAGGATCCAGGCGAGGATGCATCATCATGATGCAATCACCTCGTCATCGCAGACGACGCCCACCGGCGCGCGTGCACGCCAACCTAACGCCGCTGATCGACGTTACATTTCTCTTGATCGTATTTTTTGTTCTTGTCTCTCAAATTACTAATTCGCAAATTGTAGATGAGATTGATTTACCTGAACCAGAACATGCTGTGTCTGACGCCCCTGAGGCTGGGGAGGATGCGCGGCTGACGATCAACATCATTCCCCAAGCGGAAAACAAGCGAGAGGTGGCCGCCTATCGGCTCGGTTCGCGGGACTATGCTTCCACTCCAGCAGGATTGGCTAGTATTGCCAGCAACCTTTTGGACGCTCGGCAAAGCAATCCGCGACTCATTCTTGACCTTCGAGCAGATCGCGTTGCACCGTATTCCGCTGTTTTTCCAATTCTCTCGATCGCTCGTCAATCCGGAATCTCCCAGATTAATCTTCTAGTGCAAGCAAGCGATGAAGGCATGTTGCCCTCAGAAAGACCATGAGTAACTCAACTCCGATTTCATCGTCTGACCAAAGACCGCCTTCGTATGATGCGAAGGAGGATGGTCGGGCGCATCATCAGTGGTTGCCCCAGCGGGTGTCTCGACGAGTCGGTCAGACGATGGACCTCAATCTCGTGGCGATGATTGATGTCGTATTTTTGTTGTTGATGTACTTTCTGTTGGCAACCAATTTCTCCATTGGCGAGGAGTTGTTTCGAATCGATTTACCCCAGTCGCTAGGAACCCAAGCAGAAGTTGATCCGTTTGATCTGCCGGAACAGCCGGTGCATATTCGGGTGGCATCATTCGGTCCCGGTCTTGCGTCTTGCCGCATCACGGTTGATTTGGCACAGCGTGAATTCACTTCGTTTTCAGAGTTGTATCATTATCTGGATGGTGTGCAAGTGAGGCCGGCCACAGCTACAGGTGTATTGTTTGAGCAAACTCCAATCATCATTCACCCAGATCCACAATGTCGGTGGGATCATGCGGTCGATGTGCTCAACGCATGCCTTCGTGCCCGGTATACCAATGTACAATTTGTCGAACCGGAAATCTGATTCGGTCACAAGATCGTGTCATATAGAATTGCCTTCCTCTCTCTCTTTTTCTTCCCTTGAAAGTGAACGAACCGTGAATCAACGATCCTCCACATCCTTTCGTCGAATGATGATCAGCCTCTCGTTACTGTTGTTGGTTGGCGTTCACATAGAGAGCAACCTCACTCTTGCACAAGAAGCCCCGAGATCAGATTTAGCCGTCCAGTATCAGGTGCTTCTTGATAATCCTCAAACGCAAATGGTGGGAATCACGATGTCCATCCGGGACATCAAACCGAGCGAGCGATCGATTGATTTTTGTTTGCCGGCTTGGAGGCCGGGCAAATACTCGATTCTCGATCCTGCGGGCACCATTCGTGAAATGAAAGCAATCAACGCGAAAACCGATGAACTCCTGCCTATCACGAAGATTGACAAGGCGACGTGGCGGGTTCAGTCGATTGGCGCATCTGCGATTCGAATATCGTATTTGGTGTATGCGAATTCGCTAGGCGACCGTACGCGCCATGTTGATGATTCCCATGCGTTTTTGTCCGGTTCATCTGTGTTTCTCTACAATGAGGATCGGCGGGACCAGCCGGTTCGGGTGGCACTCCAAATGCCTGAACATTGGAACATTGCAGGAGGATTGACCATTGATCCTGCGGATGACCGGTCGATTCTCGCATCGAATTACGATGTGCTAGTTGATTCGCCTATCGAAGTGGGCGAGCATGATCGCATTCGGTTTGATGTATTGGATACTCCGCATGAGATCATCATTTGGCCGACTGGTTTGCAGTATGACGCCGATCAATTGATTACTGATTTCACCAAGATCATCGAAGCATCACATACAATATTCGGCTCGTTTCCGTATGAACGGTATGTGTTTCTCATGCATGTTGGCGCCGGGGCAGGTGGTGGAACGGAGCATTTGAATTCAACGGTTATGCAAACCTCAAGGGCCAAACTCGAAGGGAGCATTGACAACTCATCAACTTATCAGGGGTTTTTAGGCTTAGTAGCACATGAATTTTTTCACACCTGGAATGTCAAGGCTTTTCGACCTGCAGGAATCACACCATACGACTACACCAAAGAGAACTATTCGACCCTATTCTGGGTTGCGGAAGGTGCGACCTCATACTACGACGAGTTACTCCTTGCACGAACCGGCCAACAGAAAACGAAGGCCTATCTTGATCGCTTAGGAGACTCGATCAATTCCATTCGCGATCACCCCGGTGCAAGTGTGCAGAGTTTGTCTGCATCGTCATTCGATGCGTGGATCAAGTTCAACAAACACACATCGGATGACCTGAATTCGGAAGTATCATTCTACAGCAAGGGCGCACTCGCCAGCCTGTATTTCGATTTGGCGCTACGTCAATGCAGTGGCAACAATGCATCGTTGGACACTGTCTTGCGCGAAGTGTATGAAACATATCGCTGGCCAGCTCGTGGGTATTCTCCGGATCAGTTACGGACAATCATGGACGCGCAAGGCGATCATGATTTTCGGGAAGCATTTGCGAGGTACATTGATGACACTGACCCGTTGCCTTTGGAAACTGTCTTTGAAGTAGTTGGTTTAGAGTTGTACTTCAAAGCGAAGGAGCAAGAAAAATCGACTGATGATGATGACGACAATGCAAATGATGAGAGTGACGCTGACCCGTCCCCATCAGAAGAGGCGACAGATGAAATATCGGTGAAGCCGTTTCTCGGGCTAAACCTCTCCAGCAGTGGAAGCTTTGCAACGGTACGTTCGGTGCGTGCAGACGGGCCTGCGTATGCAGCCGGCCTTATTGTCGGCGATGACATCATCGCCCTCGATGGGAGAAGGCTCAAATCCAGCGAATTGGACAAACGTTTGAAATCGTATGAGGTGGGCGATGAAATCACCTTCACGATCATGAGGCGAGATCAACTGCGCACCATCAATGTCGTGGTCGCAGGTGTTCCTGATGGCAAGTGGACGATTCGCCGATTGGATGACCCGACAGGTGCTCAAAAAGAAGCATACGCATCATGGATTGGGCAGGATTGGCCAAACGAATAGCCAATTGGCAGGGGCAAATTCCGTTTGATGATAAAAGAAAAAATGCGGGCGAGAGGACTCGAACCTCCACTCCCTTGCAGGAACCAGATCCTAAATCTGGCGCGTCTACCAATTCCGCCACGCCCGCTTTTCCCATCGTAGGTCATTTAGTTTGGATGGCAGGTCAAAAGCGAGCGATAGTACCGGAAATTGAACCAAAGTGTTCAGATTCAAGGTCCGAGTTGTAGATTCTGCACCATATGATCCATGTGGTTGGCCGATGATGGGAGGAGCCTCATCGTCTGGGATTTGATCGAGGGACAACTTGGAGTGTACTGCTATGAGATTTCGTGATCGAGTTGCGTTGAATCTATGTCCGCTGTTGGCCCGTTTGGTCTTGGCGGCTACGTTCATCTGGGTTGGGTTTGGCGAATTGAAGCCGACCGAATTCACTGGCCGGGACGCAGCCGTCCTGCAATCCCTGGACATCGGCACCAACCCACAGGCGGTCGGTGATCCTGACACAACACCCGACGACGCTCCTCAACTCCCCGAATCAAATGAAGAGGAAGACGATGGTCATTCAACCGCTATCCCGCGAGGTCATTTCATGGACTCGCTGTGGGCGGGCGGCTTTGCGACCTTTGACCAAGATGAAGCGGGGGATGAATCAACGGACACGAACGCTGAGTCAGATTCGCCTTTGATTGACGAGACAGATAGCGCCACGACAGAACCTGCGGCGTTGGTCATCGATCCGGATTTGACCATAAAGGCAAGGGCGTTTCGCGCGAAGGCCATTCAGTTGTACGATGCTGGTCATCCTTCTCCCGGTCTCATGTCGGTCATGCTGGTAATTCTGGAAATTGCAAGCGGATTGTTGATCTTGGTAGGATTACTTACTCGAATCTGGGGGGCAGCATTGGTTGTCGCAATTGGTTATGCGATGTATCTCACGACGATCCAATCATTGCTCGCCGTCGCGCCCGGCAATGCGACGGGCATTGCTTCGATGTGGACCTGTCTGAGATCTTTCGGTCAGCTTGGTAGCGATACCCAGACACTGGCGTTTAGCCAACTTGCACAGTTCGCGTTGGCGTGCATTGTCATGCTCATGGGAGCAGGCAGACTAAGCGTTGATGGTTTGTTGTTTGGGGCCATCCGAACCGCTGCACGCGAAGATTCAGCCACACAACCTGAGGATGACTGATAGGCTTTGGATCGACCGGTGATCCAACATCAAATCTAGACCAACGACAAACCGGCGCCTCCTGATCGGCGTATGATTTGACCTATGCCCTCCTCTTCGCCCGCCGAATCAACTTCTTCCTCGATCCCTCCAGAAGGTGCTGATGCTATCACCCTACCCCAAGATTGGGAATCATTGGGAATCGAATCGGAAGGGCAACGCAGTGCCAAACGAATATTGCCATGGATAAGTTCTATCGCTCTACATCTGTTTCTTATTGCAATTGGGTTTCTCATTCCGTGGACCACGCAATTCCTCTTTGAGGATGATGACAGCCCGGTGGCGATTGTTGCGGATTTTAATGAACTCAAACCGGGATTATTGACGCTTGATCAATTGTCCGCCGACGGCCAACAATCGCAAGCAGATTCCGCTCAAGCCACTGAGTTTGATATCCCCTTGCCTCCAAGCCAATTTGATTCAACTGAAGAATTGAGTATCGATACTGATTTGGCGGGTCCTTCAACCGAGAATGATGCAATGAATGGGTTTGCACCGTCCGGATCAGGTGAAGATGTTTCATTTGGCGGTTTGCGAGGATCGAACGCGAAGAACATTGTGTACATCGTGGATGCATCGGGATCGATGATGCCGTACCTTCCCATTGTGATTGATGAACTCATTCGCAGTATTGATCAGCTTACAGATGAACAAAACTTCGGCGTTATATTCTTTCAAAATAACGAAGCAATCTTAGTTCCAGCCCCATCTAGTCAAGGGCGAGCGAGAAAGACGAGGGGTAAATACAATTTGCTGCCCGCCTCGACCGCCAACAAGTTACATGTTTTCGATTGGATTGATCTGGATCATGTAAACATTCGGGCCACCGGAAAATCGAATCCAATCAAAGCCATTGAATTGGCCTTGGACGGGTTGCATCCGTCACCCAATGTAATCTTCCTGCTCAGTACCGATATCACCGGCGTAGGCGAATACGAGGTCGATCAGCGTGATTTGTTACGCTTGATCGAGCGTAAGAATCGTGCCCGAGGAAAAACTGTCAAAGCAGTAATCAAAACCATTCAGTTTATTGATGATGATCCGCTCGAGACTCTCAAAATAATCGCAGAGCAAAACGGCGGAGTAGATGGATACAAATTCCTCAGTCGAGAAGACCTAGGACTTCAATAGCGAATACACCCTCTGTCCGGATCAATAACAAATGCTTCACTAGGTCAGGAAGTGGACCTCGCTGGGCTGCTGGGCAATGAACATAATCTCCAGCACGTCGCCTGCCTTGGGTTCTTGTGTGCACAATTCTGCAGGCAAACGAACTTGATATGCCGGCTGTTGCAGCGTCCACTCACCAATCTGCACATGCTCGCCGTCGGGGGATATTGAGTCGTCCGAGCCCTCGGCTTCGCCATTTGCACCAGGTTGATCGTCCTCCTCATCCTCCATCACAATCCGCACGACAACATCAAAATAGACATCGCCATGCAAGGACACCGAACGGCTGTCGATGACATTGAGCAAAGCCGGGCCGAATAATGGAATACCTCCGCCAATCATACACCGAGTCTAGCCCTGTTGGAATCGATGGGCGAATGGTGAGTCGCTTTGATTGAGAGTGTTCCGCTATTCGTGGTAATCGTTACTCACACTACAGTTCGGGAACGTGAGCATGCACTCACGCCCCTCACAGGAAAATTGGAGGCTTACATGGCCTCCTCATTCATGCTCGATAAATCCATGAATGAGACGGGTGCCAAATCCGGGCTTAACATCCTCAACGATCGGCGGACCATCTCTTTCAATCCAGCTAAGCTGCACCTGGTCCAGAAAGCATCAAGCATCTGCGGAGAAAGGGGTTTTTTTCAAATGTCTATCCTTTCTCATTGCAACGCAATACCATGCTTTTAGATGCAAAGTAACCCCACACCATCCAAAGATTCGGTCTTAGACTTCACCTCCGCAGCTCGATTGATTGAGTCCAATCTTCGCGTAGCCCTAGAATCCATGCCCGCGCGACCTGATCGTCTGCGAGACGCTGTAGAGCACTCTCTACTGTCGGGTGGAAAGAGGCTTCGCCCCGTGCTGGTGTTGTTGTGCGCGCAATCGACCAAGGGCAGTGTTGAATATGTAATTAACGCCGCAGTTGCAGTCGAAATGATTCATTGCTTTAGCTTGATTCACGATGATCTTCCTGCCTTGGACAACGACACACTGCGACGAGGGCAACCAACCAGCCACGTGAAGTTTGGAGAAGATCTAGCTATTCTTGCAGGCGATGCGCTGGCGACCTGGCCTTACGGTTTGATTCTCAAATCTGATGCGCTCTCCACCGAAGTTAGAGCGCGTTTGGTCCTTGAGCTGGTTGAGGCCACTGCAAATATGATTGATGGTCAGGTGTACGACACTTTGGGTGGATTTCCAAAAGGGATGCCGCCAACAGAGTGCCTCGAGTTAACGCATCGCAATAAAACAGGGGCACTCATTCGATGTGCCTGTCGAATGGGTGCCATTGCGGGGAGCGCAAATGATGAAATAGTCGCAGCACTTACCATCTACGGGGAGTCGATCGGCCTCATGTTCCAAGTCGTTGATGACATACTGGACGTGACTCAAACAACCGAGCATCTTGGCAAAAGTGCAGGCAAAGATGCTGCTCAAGAGAAGCTCACATATCCAAGTGTGATCGGCCTAGATGCATCAAAGAGACGAGTCAGTGATCTTGCCCAGCAGGCGTATCAATCACTGGATGAGATTCCCCAAGCAACCGCTCTCCATCTTACTGCTCCACTACGATCGTTGGTCGACACTTTGGTCAACCGAACTTGCTGACATCATTTAGGGTTGATCAGGGGTGGAGCGAAAGTTGTTTTCGAACAGCAAAGCTGTTTGAGGATCAAGCACGATCTTGGCCGGCTTCTTATTGCTATCAATGCGAACGGTCGTTGTCCGTTGTGTCAGTGTAACAGATTTTGAAACAACAGGTCCATCTCCATCTGCGAATTGCAATTCAATGGTCAACGGAAAGCGGAACAAATGTTCCTGCGTTTGCTCAAGAGCTATGACGACTTGTTGCGCGCCGCCATCATATGTCCAATCACCCTTGATATTTGGGTGGCCGGGCGTGAACACCCATTGTTGAAAGAACCACCCCAATTCCTGTTGAGAGGTGTTCTCCATGGCATGTTGAAGATCAATGGTCAAGGCTAGTCCAAGTTTGTGATCTTCATAATATGACCGAATGCCTCTGTCAAATGCTTTGTCGCCAATCTCATGCCGAAGCATGTGCAAGACCCAACTGCCTTTTTGGTAGGTCAATGTAGATAGAATTTGCTCAACAGAAACTTTGGGATCAACGATCGCGATATCTGGTCGTCGCTTCTCATATTGGAATATTCGATCACGATCCCGCTGCAGCCCCTTGGCCATCTGATCGTAACCTTTCGTATGTTCGGCATACAAGTGTGCAAAATAGGTGGCAAAACCTTCACTCAACCACACATGATTCCAGTCAGACTCCGTTGCAGAATCCCCAAACCATTGATGGGCAACTTCGTGCGCAATCGTGCCGTCAAAATTCCGATCGCTGGCTACCGTTCGTTCGGGATAGAAAATGCAACTGGCATTCTCCATACCACCCCAGCGTGTGTTCGATTGCACGCTGGCTAACTTGGTGAATGGGTATGGGCCGATGCGGTCGATAAAGAACTCGAGCACCGCAGGCGTTATAGCGAAATCATCAATGGCGGTCGCAACATCCTTCGTATACACCCAAGTCGAGGTCGGGATAGAGTTGACCGATGCATCTTGACGCACCGTAAAATCCGCAAGCCCGATCACCATCAAATAGGTCGGGAGGACAACTTCCGTCTGCCAATGGGTCAGCGTTCGATCGTTAGGATTCTCTTTTGTTTCAACCAATCGACCATTTGAAATCACCGTATAATGCGCCGGCGCATCAATCATGAATGCTGAGGTCGCTTTGTCAGATGGATGATCAACACAAGGTAAGAAGTGGCGAGCGCGATTGGGGAAGTTGTCCGCAAACATTGTACGTTGCCCATGCTGATTCTTTGAAATCACCAATCCGTCCGCGGGTAGGCCGTGATACTCGATAACAAACCGCTGTGTTCTGCCTGCCTCCTGACGAGGAAAGGTGATGATGATTTGGTCGTTCGATTGTTCAAATGCGGGCATGACGGCCAACATGCTTTGCCAGTTTACTTGATCCACAGTCATCCCTGTTGCAGGGATAGCATTCTCATCTGTACCTTTTTGCTGTATGAGATCAAGTGCAAAGGACGTTACGCCATCTTCGACAAAGCGGACATCAATGATCGCGCGCCCTTGAATGACATCTGTATCATCATGTAATGTGAGATGGAATGCGTAATGCTGGATATCAATGTCGGGCTGCCGCACATAATCATCAGCCCGCGCCATCGTACAAGGAAAGAGCAGCGTTAACCACATGATAAGCAGGACGGGATTTGCCGAACCGTGGAGTCGATTGGTCATCATGGTAGCAGAACCTACTGGGGTTTTAATGGTGTCCTGGACTTTATTCCGTTGGCTTGGGCCTCAGTCTGGCCACAGTGCGAGGCTGGAATGGGAATGCTTCATACACCGCACGTACATCATCTAACGTCACGGACTGAATGAGTTCAAGTTCCTCATCTAACGTACGATACTGTGAGCCAAAATACATGCTCATGCGCCCGAGTCGCATCATGCGGCCTGCCGGTCGCTCGCTACTGACAGTGATGTTTGTAGCCGTCTTGCTCCGCAGTCGTTCAAGATCGTCATCGGTGACTTCGTTAACGCAGTTTTTAATCTTCTGATTGATAATCTCTTCTACCTGTTGCGCTCGATCAGGGTTGCATGATGCATAGACGTACATATCTCCAAGCCCATCTCTGCCATCAAAACCTGCTTGTGCTTCCTCTGCAATTCCAGGATCAACGAGTGCCCAGTACAAGAGTGATCCTTCTGTATCACCAAGCAAGTTCGCGAGCATGCTCGCAGCGTATCGTCGATCATCTTGAATGGAAGGCGCGGGGCTGAGCATCAGCAAGTAATGTCGATTGGTACGATCGTCTTCCATCGTAAAATCATGCGATGCTGCATCGAGTGGGTTGTACGTTCGTTCAGTGTTGGTTCTATTCCATGAGCCGCAACAACTTGTTACTTGTTCGACCACCGCATCAAAATCGACATTTCCTGCAAGTGCTAACGTCGTATTATCCGCAGAATACCGTTGCGTGAAGTACGACATCATTTGCTCTTGTGACATCGCTTTGATAGTTTCTGTTGTTCCCAAGACGCGCATATGTAACGGGTGTTGGCCGTAATGGATTTCCATAGCCTGTTCATACAATCGCCAGAACGGCTGATCCGCATACATCGCAATCTCTTCAAGGATCACGCCGCGTTCATCTTGAAAATCCTCCTCGCGCAAGGTTGGACGCATGATATCCGCCAACAGGTTCAGTGTTTGCGGTAACACTTCAGGAAGGACTGATCCGTAAAACGCAGTCATTTCCTGATTCGTAAAAGCATTGTAACTTGCGCCCAACTCGTCAAACTCACGATTGACATCGTCAGCCGATCGAGTTGGGGTACCTTTAAACATCATGTGCTCGAGGAAATGACTGATGCCCATATCAGCCGGGACCTCATCGCGGGTTCCGGTATTGACAAAAAAACCGCACGAAGCGGTGTGGGCTGCAGGGTCTACCTCTGCGGTAATAAAGAGTCCATTGTCCAGTGTCGCGGTACGGTGTTGCATCATGCTCTATCTACCCATTGGTTTGAGTCTTTGGTGTGGCAACCCCACTATAGGTTTGCGATGACGACGGGCAGCTGGATCGACAGTCATCTCCACAAGTAGACTGCCGATCAGCTTCCGCGGCACATCTAACCCGTCAGCCAACGCAAGCATCTGAAGTGGCCAGATTGATCCCAATCCCGTTTTCTGGCCAGATAGCTGTAAAATCACATCGGCCGACATGTTTCGAACCGAGGAATGTGGGCATTTTTATGAACATGTTCATATTTATGCTTGACAAGCTGGCCTGGGGGCACGATAATATGAACATGCTCATAATAATTCGGTTTGCGAGGGGTTTGGATCATGCGAGTCACTGCAGCAAAGAAACGTGAAACACGGAGTCGAATCGTGGCTCAAGCGTTAGAGCTTTTTCGTACCAAGGGGTATGCCGAGACCACGGTTCGTGATATTGCGCAAACTTCAGAAATTGCGACCGGGACCATGTTCAACTATTTCAGATCGAAAGAAGATCTGGCCATGAGCGTGTTGGCCGAATCGATCGAAGCCGCGCACGAGGAATCGTGTGCTCGGATTGAAAACCTTTCCTCACTAGAGCAGGTGCTGTTTGATCAGTTGGCAACCGAGGTGAGGCATCTTGAAACGCATCGCCACTTTGTTAGTGAAGTCTTTGAACAAACGATGACACCCTTTGCCCTTCCGGGTGCTTGTGAAATTGCTGACACCATACGCCAAGATCATTTGAGCATGGTGGGTGATCACCTGCGCACCCACGCATCGCCACGAGTTTCAGCCGATTTTGAATTGCTAACAAGTCATTTGTATTGGTCACTGTACTTGGCGGTGATTGCATTCTGGTCGAGAGATGAGTCGCCGAATCAAGTTGACACGTTAGCAATGCTTGATCGCACGATTCAGCTGTTCGTGCAGTCACTTGGATCTGATATTGAATGTGCCCCTTTTGAACCGCCATCAGAGAGAAGTGAGTGAACAGAGATTTTGGATCGACAGCTTGCCTTGCACCTTGTCAACCGATCGGAGTTTCCCATGCATGCAGCCACACCCTCACCTCAACACAGTTCTAGCGATCCCAATGTCCCCACTATGGCAGAGCTCATCGATGCAATGCCCGTTGACGATCCCGAAGTAGACACCGCAAACGGAATAGCGGAGAATCAGCAGTTTATGCAGAGCCTGTTGACGGGATTGGCTATGAGACCTGTCCCGACAAACCGACTTGGGCGATTCTGGATCTTAGGGTCATTGCAAGCCAAGGTCGGGGCTGCATATCTCGCATGGTGGTTGCGACGTTGGTACCGGACTTCAGAAAAAAACCAGCAGTCGCTCAATGAAGCTCATCTCAAAGCAGCATTCCGAATGTTGAGTAGTATGAGCTATCTTCGTGGGGCTGCGATGAAGTTTGGCCAGGTGTTAGCCAATTCGCCCAACACGATGCCCACTGAGTTCGCAGAAATATTGGGCTCGCTTCATTTTGAAGCTCCGCCCATGCATTTCTCGTTGCTCCGGGAATTTGTCCGCAAAGAGTTGGGACAAGAGCCGGAGGAGCTCTTTGAAGAGTTTGATACGCAGCCGATCGCAGCGGCCTCACTGGGGCAGGTGCATCGAGCACGCCTGAAATCATCGGGCCAAGTCGTCGCAGTGAAGATCCAGTATCCGAACATTGCACGCACCATCGACTCGGACCTCAAGAACCTAAAGGCCATCTGCGTTCCAATGCGCATGCTTGAAGACTGGGACAGTCTCATGGATGGGTATGAAGACATTCACAGAATGCTCACATTGGAATGTGACTACGAGTACGAGGCAGAAAATCTCCGAATCGCAAGGCAGGCCTTTACAGGAAATGATGACATCGTTGTCCCACGTGTGTATCCAGAGTTGTCAACCAGCCGTGTGTTGACCATGGATTTCGTACCCGGATTACACCTGAGAGAATATCTACAAACGAACCCCAGCCAACACGATCGAAATCGATTTGGCGCGTTGATTGCCCACTCAACTTTTCAGCTTTCCTACGGCTCGAAAATGTTGCATGCAGATCCGCATCCTGGAAACTACACCTTCATGCCTGATGGTCGGCTTGGATTGCTCGACTTCGGCTGCTGTGTCCGTTACAACGATGAGGAATTGGACTACGTGATCGATTTCGAAAAGGCCTATCGTTCTGAGTCAGAAGACGAAATCCGCCAGGCGGTCGCCCGCGCATCCAGACTGTCGCCCAAGCAAACAGCCGACGACAAGCGATTGACGCTCCTCAAATCGTGGGGCGATTGGGTATGGGAACCACAACGAACAGATGGACCGTTTGATTTTGGCGATGCGTCCTACTTCAAACGGGGAACCGACATCTACAAAGAGATCATGCGAAAGCGGTACATCAGGAGTCGCCCACTCAACACATGGATAGCGCGTGCCATATTCGGAGTGCGCGCAATCCTCACGGAAATGGAAGCCAACATTGACTATCGCGCGATCTGGAAAGAACACTCTGATAGGCATGTTCGCTGGGATTGATGGTAGAATCTGTACCTTCGGTTGAGGGCCGATCGCAGGCTCAGGTTGCGTCACCTCGAGGAGGGAGCCATTTGGTGTAGCCATTGGATTTCATCCAATTGCGTACGTGATGAGAGTAGGCGTGATTCGTAAACATCAGTTGAGATTGGTGTTGGCCATCTGAGGTGTACTCGCATTTCTGGACTTCGCAGCCGATGACGCTCGTTCCTGCCGTTTTCATTTTCAATACAACGAGCAGTTTGGTGCTGACCGGCAACATCTTTCGCCCATGCAGGACCATCGTTGATCGCGTGAGATCATCCACCTGGGCCTGAAAATTGTAAGTTGGTGTGTTGGTACTCTGGTCCATTTCGAACACCGTCACCGAGAACCTCTTCGTTCGCGCAATATCCGTCACTCTTGTCTCCTCCAAAGTGTCAGCAGGTGCTACTTGGTGGTCGCCTAGCCTTTAGCATTTGCGGGCCGCGGGCACCCCAAAGTGGCCACACTCATCAAGGCTACCCACTCTTTTGATCGGCCTCCCAATAATCCAGAATGAGCGGTCTAAAACGAGTTTTTGCACATTTCGTGGTCTAAAACTGGCATACGCAGAGTCCGTGTTCGAGAGTTTTTCTCGGACGTTGACAGTGCAGTTGAGCGTATCAAATTCTTTGAAGTCAAAAGACACGGTTGTTCTATCGCCTAAACTCAGCCATGAATGGAACACCGGCCAATGAAGTGACAACGTGGCAGAGTCTACTAACACCCGAGTGGGATGCACTGAGGGCGGCCGCGATGACCACGGACCCCTCGGATGTCGCAGCGGTTGATCGATTGCGGAAAACCGCATCCGCAGAATTGGTATCGGCCGCGCTCGATTTAGCAAAAGCTCGACAAAAGGCCGAGCGTAAATGCTCACCGGAGGTTGCGGGCACCATCGTTGCGGATGTGCCGGGCATCGAGATGGCCTCCTCAGAAACCATCGCGACCCACAAAGCTCAGCGAATCGCGGATACGTTGAAGGATTATCCCTCTCCCAATGATGCGCCTTTCTTTGATCTGTGTTGTGGCATCGGCGGGGACACACGCGCTCTCGCCCGCGCAGGATTGAAAGTTGTAGCAGTCGACCAGAACCCTCTGCGAGCGTGGATGGCGAGCGTTAATGCGCAATGTGAATCCCAAGCAATTGATGTTATGGAATTGGATGCAAATTCCATGCACGCTTTTCATATTGATCCGTCTCGTCGATCCACTGACACCGCCAAGCGGCATTGGAGATTTGACGATTATTTGCCTCATCCGGATTCGCTTCTGCAATTATTAGCCGCTTGCCCGAACGGCGTTTTCAAACTAGGACCAGGGGTCAATCCCGAGGAAGTGCAAGCACTCGAAGGCGAAATCGAGTAAATCAGTGAACGCGGGGCCATGACGCAAAAAGTGTTGTGGCGCGGGTGCTTTC
>PJEL010001789.1_pt1 | contig 20727 bp, 21 predicted proteins | sample 1853271 | NCBI WGS metagenome assembly PJEL01 (sample SAMN08108733, study PRJNA415343) | Invertebrate metagenome, whole genome shotgun sequencing project. | host: Globobulimina | place: Sweden: Gullmar Fjord | collected 2015-08
GCCAGCGACACTGGGGGGCAGTGGAACCACTTCGAGAAACGCGGCCTTCATCGCGGCACCTTGACCAACGCTGCCCACTGGACCTACACCGGCCGATCGGCGCTGGATGCCACTGGCTCCTGCGTGCTCGTCTCCGGCCTGCAGCCCGTCGGCGTCGACGTCAAGACCGCAGAGAACGGGAAGGGGATCAGCAACGTCCAGCTCTCCCCCGGAGCGATCGTCTACCACCAGCCCATCCAGGGGGCGCAGCCCTGGGCTAAGGTGATTGGCGCCGCGGTGAACCTGCCCAGCCTCGCCGAGTTCAGCAACCTGTACGAGATGAAGCTCGCGGCCAGGTCGGGCATGAACCCCTCGGACGTCGTGAGGCAGTCGGCGAACCCGACCTCCGGAGCGGCGCTGGCCATCAGCAACGCCAGCCGACGCGAGTACTCGCGGATGGTGCGGCCGATCTTCCGCCGGTCGGATCTCGGCGCCATCGGCGTCCAGGCGAAGCTCGTGAACGCAGCCAAGCTCGCGACCGTGCCGACGAGCGGCTACTCGACGACCTACCACGAGATCCCGCTGTCGCCTGCCGAACAGAGCGATCTGCGCGACCAGCTCGATTGGGAGCGTGACTCCGGCCTGCTCTCACCGGTGAAGCAGTTCCAGCGGCTGCACCCGGGCTCCAGCTCCGAAGACGCGATCGCCTCAATCGTCGCGGCCCGAGTCGACGAAGCGACCATCGAGGCGAAGGTCCGCGAGCGGAGGAGCAGGGACCCGAGGGGCTGGCGAACAAGTACATCTCGATACCCGCTCGAGGCCTGTCGCAGCTCTGCGACATCGAAGGTCCCGGCCGAATCGTCAGGATCTGGGCCACTCTCCCCGTGCCGCCCGGAAGCGCCGTCCTACGGGATCTGGTCATCCGGGTGTTCTGGGACGACGAGGACTCGCCGAGCGTCGACTGTCCGTTTGGCGACTTCTTTGGTGCCGCGTTCGCACGGCCTCGTCCCTTCTCGTCCCGGTGGCTGACCGTCGCAGGTGGGGGCTATGTGTGCACCTTCGAGATGCCTTTCGCTTCCCGGGCTCGGGTGGAGCTGCACAATCACTCGAACCGAGCCATCCGGTTTGTCTTCTTCCAGATCGGCTACTACAGCGAGCCACTCGATGGCCCAGTGAGGACCTTTCACGCGCAGTTTCGGCAGACCGTAGCCAAGCCAGGTGAAGCGCCTGTCCCGGTGATGAAGGCGCGAGGTGCCGGTCGGTTGGTCGGCCTGAAAATGGACGTTCAATCTCGGGGTTGGTGGCTTCGACCGCCCCTGCAGGACATCGTCATCCCGCGCGGGCTCGGATTGGGTCTCCTGGAGGGCTGGGAGAGCATCGAGGCCGATGGGCGGGTCGCGCAGGGCACTGGCTTGGAGGACTACTTCAACGGCGGTTTCTATTTCCGAGGGGGCCCCTTCTCCACCGCGACCCACGGCGCTACGGTTCGCAGTTTCATCGCCGGTCGCGCATCTGCCTATCGCCTCCACGTCGACGACCCCGTTCACTTCGAAACCTCGTTGGAGGTGGCGGTAGACCACGGCTTCCAGAACCAGATGGCAGGAAGTTACGCCACTATGGCCTATTGGTATCAGGAGGAGCCCCACCTCGAGTTTCCACCGCTGCCACCATCAAAGTCCAGGCGACCCAGGATGGCCTGGATTCACCTGATTCAGATCGCGCTCTGTGTCTCGGTTCCGCTGGTGGCCGCGACGGCCCTCATCGCCCTGATCGCGTGGCCATAGCCAGGCCCATGGCACGTGCGCATACCCAGGGGCGGAATAGAAGCACCGGATGCGACCTTCCGACCAGAACCAGAGTGTGCGTGCGGCGGACAAACAGGCGAGGATCCTGGCATCCGCCGAAGAACTCTTCTGCACCGGCGGCTACGACGGCACCAGCGCTCGAGACATCGCCCGTCACGCCGGAGTACCCAAGGCGGTGGTCTTCTACCACTTTGGCAGCAAGGACGCCCTCTTCGAGCGAGTGATGGAGCGATACTACGCCGCTCACACCGAGGCCCTCCAGGGTGCCGGCGCCGAGGGCTCTTCACGGCGGGAACGCCTCCACGCGATGGTGGACTCCTACATCGATTTCATGCGTGAGAACCGCCGTTATGCGCGATTGGTACAGCGTGAAATGGCCGGAGACAATCCACACACTGGGGTGATGGCCAAGAACATCGCCATCCTCGCTCGTGTCGTCGCCGCCGAGCTCGACGGCATCACACCCGAAGGGGGCCCATTTGCGGCGCGACAGGTATTCCTGACCTTCTCCGCTGCGGTGATCAACTTCTTCACCTACGCACCCCAGCTTCGGGACCTCTGGGATGTCGACGCCGACTCCGACGAAGCGATCTCCGTTCGACGGGCACACGTGCACTGGCTCACAGACCTCATGCTGAACGACCTGTACCGAACCGCGCCGCCGGAGTGTTTGGACGAGGCGAGCTGAAGGACGGCGAAGCGTCCAAATACATGTCGGTAATTCGACCGAGTCATGATACTCTGGCCGAATGCTCAGGAGAACCAATGAAGCGACGCGAGTTCCTTGTCCAGGCCAGCAGCAGTGCTGTGCTGATCACCATGACGCTGGCCTGCGGAGACAAGGAGAGTGACAGCGGTACTGACTCGGACGCCGCCGACACCGACACCGACACCGACGCCGACGCCGACACGGACGCCGACACGGATGCCGACACCGATACCGACACCGACACCGACACGTGCGCTCCAGGCGATGCCAGCGGGGACTCCGATACCCACGGACATACCTTGATGATTCCAGCGGCGGACTTCACCAACCCAGTGGATGGGAGCTACACGTCTACCGGGGGTGGCCACGATCACATGATCGATGTCAGCGCCCAGCAGCTCCAGGCCTTGATCGACGACTGCACGGTCGAGGTGACCAGCAACGACACGCACCCGCACACGTGGGTCCTGGCGTTCGTCTAGCCCGTCGAAGTAGCCGACAAGAGCAGCCCCGAAGACCTGGAGAGGTCTCGGAGGCTCGCCTGACGGCGCGAACCGCTACGGGTGTTGCGCTGGCACAATCTCGGTCAGCGGTGGCACCAGCTCGTACTTGTCTGGGATCGCGCTGTCCGCTGCGAGCTGGGTGAGCTCCGCAACGAACGAGTCGTAGTCAGCGACCCTCTCACCGCACTTGTGGAGTCCCTCGCCGATCCGAGGGATGCCCCTGGTATCGTGCGCGCCCGGAGGACACTTGGACCAGTGGGAACCGCTCGAATCGGAAGGCTCGACGTCTGGCTTCGTCTCCTTGATGCTCCCCGCCAAGGGCGTCATCGCCGTCGTCGTGCTCGGCCTGCTCTTGCGAGGGATCACAACCGTGAACACGCTCGCAGCAGTCTTCGTATACCCGGGTTTTGAAGGGGATCCAGGCTCGGTGGACGGCGCCGGCCTCGCCTTCATGATGGCCACGGGACTGATCGCGCTGGCGGCGTTGGGGGTGACCGTCATCACCGTGCCCGTGTGGGCCTATTGGCACTATCGAGCGGCCGAGAACCTGCTCATACTCGGCCGCGAAGGTGTGACCTACGGCCCAGTTCATCAGGTGATCTGGTGGTTCGTACCCATGCTGAACCTGTTCATGCCCTATCTGGCCATGCAAGAGCTCTATGTGCGCTCGCAGCCCGGCGACGAGCAGAACCCTCCACCCGCCCTGTTCGGCATCTGGTGGGCCTGCTGGTTGGCCTCGAGTCTGGCGTCCAGATTCGCCGGAATGCTCGGAGAAAACGGCGTCTACGTCGAGGCGGCCGCGCTCTTCGTCGCGGTGTGCGCCGCCTATCTATACCTGCGCTGGGTGTGGGAGATCTCCATGCTCCAGGAACAGGCGGACATCCTCGAGAACGTCTGAGCTAGCGCAAACCGACGGCCCGGCACCACTCCTCGAAGTCCGGCAACCACCGGGGCGCACGGACGCGCAGAAACGCCTCGGTGGCGGCAACAGCGACCGCCTCGAGTTCTTGATGCACAGCAAAACCGTCGGTTCCAACGCGGGTATCTCGCTTGCCTTCCGCGAGGACGTGGGGGTCGGAGATCACGTGCATCTCCTCGTGCAGGACCTGACAGAAGATGTGGCCGAGGGAGCGGCCAAGGTCCACACCGACGACCCGTCCCCCAGAAGTCTCGGTAGCACGCCCGCTCTGGCCCACGGGACAGTCAACAATCCACAGTGCTGGTGGCCTCTGCTCGGAGTTCTCCCAGAGCGTCTCTCGCAACTCCCGGAGTGGTCCTTGAAGCGCCTCTTTGACCGCCTGCAACCGGTCCTTGTCCCTGGGAATGACCCTGTCGCGCTCGGCGTCGAGGGCATCGGCAAATGCCGCGGAGAGCGCAGGATCTCGGAGGATGTCTCGATCTCTCAGCGCCGCGACCAGCGCATCGACAGTCCTGAAGTGCAGCCCAACGACCTGGATGATGAGGCGCTCGCTAGCCTTCTCCAGCGCCAACCGGAGAGGAGCGAGCCAAGGACGCTCGGTGGTTGAAGGATCGTAGAGATTTGCGGCGTCTCTTCCGAGATCGAGGTGACTGAGGATGTGGAAGGCGAGGGTCGCCGCTGGACGCTGGACAAAGCGGAGGGCACCTTCGTCGCCGGGGATCTCCGGACGGCGAACCCATCCATATCTCCCGCCTAGGACCGGGACCTTCACACGAGCCACCACCCGCTCACTGCAGCCCTCCCCTTCCCTGCGCAGGCGGATGAGGTCTTGCTTTCGATACCGGGGTCCGACAAAAGCGACCGCACGGCCCCCTTCTGCCAGCCGGTCCTGGAGAGCGCTTGGGAAACGTGGGATTGCAGCTCCCAAGAACACCCGATCGAACTGCCCTTCGAGGGTGTACAGGTCGCTGTCCACCACCTCCACATTGGGAAGATGGGACAGCCGGGTGCTCAAGCTCGCCGCCCAGGCCGAAGCAAAGGGCACCACCGCGACTCGCCCCGTCGACCCCACCAACCGAGAGAGGATGGCAGCGAGATAGCCGCTTCGCGCCGCAAGATCGACGACGACATCTCCACGGTCGGGCTCCAGCGCTTCCAGGGCGGTGGTCAGCGTCGCGATGCCGAGAGACGTCGGAGGCAGGCCTTCGGTCTCGGGATCGATGGGCAGGTCCTGGAGCATGGCCTCGGCATCTAGCTTTGTAAGGTAGTTTTCCGGAGGCACTGCGAGGAGGGCCTCCACAAGATCTGCGGATCGCAGGGCACCGCGGTCGAGGAGACGCCTCACCGCCTCCTCTCGCAGCCTGACCCTCTTGTCCTTCAGGTTCAGACCCAAGGGCCGGCGGATCAAGTCGGGATCCGCCACGCCGTTGGTGGCTTTCTTCGCCCTCTTCAGGAGGTGGTCCCGGCGCTCGGGCGCGAGGTGCTCGACCTGCTCGTCCAAGGCGCGCTCGTAGACCCGATCGATGCTCCTGCCGGTTCCCACAAAGCGATCCCGAATCTCGGACGCCAGCGGCAGGTACTTGTCGTGCATGAACCGCACCCGCTCCCCATAGGAGAGGCCGCCGCTCGGGTCGAGGTGCTGGGCACGAAAACCATGGTCATACCAGCTCTTCCACCACTCCTTGTGATAGAACTTCGCCCCGTGTTCGGCCTCCTGTTCGCACATCGTCTGGTGCACGAGGGAGCCCGGATAGATCCGGAAGGGGTCGATGGAGAGCCAGCCGCGGGTGGACGGCATCGACAGGAAGAGCTCACTCACAAAGCGGTGGGTCTCTTCGAGGGTCTCGAGGGTCTCGCCCGGGTGTCCGACGATGATGTTGGTTGCCCAGTTCAGACCGTGCTTCTGGGACAGTCGTGCCAGGCGTTTGATGGCGTCGAGGTACTTGCCGGCGACATTGCCCTTCTGCATGATCTGCAGCATCCTCGGGCTGCCGCTCTCGAGGCCGATCCCGATGGCAAAGCGCGCCTCGGCGAGGAGCTCGACATCGCGTTCGTCGAGGTCATCGGATCGAGTGAGTGTCCAGTATTGACGCGGAAGCAGCTTGTTTTTGACGATGCCTTCCAGGACCTCCTGCCGCCACCTCCGCCGAAACCCAAACAGCGGATCGGCGATGTTCACCACCCACTGCGACAGATCGGTGTGGCTCGCCAGCCGCGCCAGCTCATCGACGGCTCTCGGAGCGCTGTAGGCCCGCCAAGAGTAGTCGCCCTTGACCCTCTCCATGCAGAAGGAACAACGATAGACGCAGCCACGTGACAGATAGATCTGGAACTTTCGGCCGATGCTGTGGGCGTGGGGCCAGTAGCGGTCAAGGAGATCCCACTGATAAGGCGGCAGGTCATCGAGCTCGCCCAGCGCGCTGGCGGACAGGATCTGCTCCTGGAGTTGGCCGCCGCCAAGCAGGGTTTCGACCACGTCGCGGAGCGGGAGCTCTCCCTCGCCGACGATTGCGGCGTCGAATGCAGAACCCGGGTACACCACGTCCCGCGGAAGGGCACTCGCGTGGTATCCCCCAGTTATGAGCGGTACTTTGGGGTAGAGATCCTTCAGGAAGCGGGCCAGGGCCATGACCCGCATGTAGTCGAAGCTCGAATAGCAGGACAGGCCAATGACCAAGTAGGGACCGAGATCTTCGAGGGTCCTGGTCAGGTCGCCGTGATCTCCGCCCTCGTAGTTGAGATCGAGGAGTTCCACCCTGACGCCGGTGTGTTCGCGCACGTAGCCGCCCATCGACACCAGGTGCGGCAGCCCAAAGTCCATGTCCGTCCACTTCAGGATCCCCGGAGAGATCAGGAGCACGCACGGTTCTCTCATGTCGCGATGTCCAGGGCCGAGAACAGGAGCGGCTCCGGGTGGTCCAGGCTGCCAAAGGTCGCAAAAGCACTCTCTTTGCAGCCTCCCTGACACGTCGTCTCATAGGCGCAGCCCCGGCACATCTCGGGAACGATCCCGCGGAACTCGGTGGGGTATGGATTGGCGAAGACCTCGGCCCAGTCCTGCTTCACGAGGTTTCCGAGCACGCCAGAGGAGAGGTTGCAGCTGCGCACATTGCCCTGGGCGTCGATGACGATGTTCGGAGAGCCGCTTCCGGTGCTGCAGAGCCCGAATCTCACCCAGGGATACCGCTCATATCGAATCAGACAGGGCGGAATCGGCATCGCTGTGCCGACGCTGATCCCGTAGGCCCGGCCCATGCGGTCGGCGATCTCGAGGTCGGCCTCGATGATCTCGATGGTCGGTAAGAGGTGTTGGATGTGGTGAATCGCCCCGCCACTGGGCGCCATGCGATTGTAGGAGAGGCCTTTGATGCCCAGGGCGACGCACAGCTCCATCACCCTCGCCAGCTGCCCAGCGTTCTGCTTCATGGCCACATAGCAGACCTGCACCGACACACCGGCATCGCGGAGATCGACGGCTGCACGCAGGGTATCGTCGAAGCACACTGCGCCCTTGAGAGCGTCGTGTAGCTCCCGGTTGCCCGCCAACAGGGTGAGCTGGACCTGCCTGACCCCCATCTCTGCCAGCTCGGCGGCCGACTCGGGAGGGATGTGGCTGCCGTTGGAGATCAGGCTCACCGTCTTTACTTGCTCACAGGCACGGCGAATGATCGCGAGCGCATCCTTCCGAAGCAGGGGTTCTCCGCCGGTGATGGTGATGTGCTCGGCACCGGACTGAGCGACGACCCGCTCGATCAGCTCGAGCAGGGCCGCCGTGGGGAGTTGGTCGCGGATGCCGTAGCCGGCCTGAGCGTCACCCTCCTGGGCGGTCCAGACGTTGTAGCAGTGGGCGCACTTGTGATCGCAGGCCGCAGACAGCTCCAGATCAATGCGAGGAATCGTGACATCCTCACCGGCACCGAGGACGCTCAATCCCCGCTGAGCATGTTGCGGAGCCGCTCGACGAGATCGTCGGGTAGGACTCCGCGGTCGAGGACCTCTTCGGTCACGGCCGCGGCGGCGGGGTTGCCCGTGTCGGTGGTGCCCGTGTCGGTGGTGCCCGTGTCGGTGGTGCTCGTGTCAGTGATACCGGTATCGGTGTCACCCGAGTCGACGGAGGTGAGGCAGGTAGAGAAGGTGAGGCACGCGTTTGTCGAGGTATCCCCGCTCTCGTAGTACGGGCTCAGACACACGCCCAGGTCGGTGCTCAGGCAGGGGCCACACGCAGTGTTGGTTGCGAGACCCAGCGCAATGACCAGAGAACTGGGCAGCGGCATTCGTAGAGGATCCATCATTGTTCCTTGTCAACACCGTGCCTGCAGCAATCGTAGCACCGCATCTCGCCGTTGGCGATCAGGCTTCTTGGATTCGCTCGGCGACGTCCTCTGGCAGCACGCCTCGATCCAGCACCTCTCGGATCAGGCGGGCCTCGTCGTCCTCGCCCTTCCTCCCGTCCTTGAGTTCGTCCGCTTCTTCCTCGTCCTTGTCCTTCTTGTCCTTGTCCGTCTCCGTCTCTTCGGCCGGCACGGCGTCCTTGGGAGGCAATGCGACCTCCGACAAGCAAGGCCCCAACTCTATGACCGTCGGTCCAAGGCACGGCTCCACTGCGACCTTCAGGCATGCCCCGATGGGTGGCGGGGCGTCGGGATCGGGCACGGCCTCGAGGCAGTTTGGAACGGGATCGGTCACCGGGTCCTCGGGTTTCGGGTCCACCAGGACCTCCTCCGACAGACACGGCGCGACGACACTGAGACAGGGTCCGCAGCCGGTGGTGGCGGTGAGCCCGAGGGCGAGAACGAGTGGTGGAGGCAGCGGTATCTTCGGTGGAGCCATGTCTTCCTCGGCCCAGAGGCTACCATCCGGCCGTCCGGAGAGGGTCGGTCAATGTTCTGGGCGGTTCACGTCACTCAGGGTGAATCCAGAACGGCGAGCCGTCCGTGCTGATGACCTGGAAGTGGCTGGGTCGATTCCTGGGCGTGGCGACGAACACCGTCTGCACGTCGGCTCGAAGACCGAACAGCGGCGGGTGATCGTCTTGGAGATGCAGCGTTGACTTCGCACCGTCGGGGAGCAGGACATCCACCCGGGTCACGGTCAATTGGCCATGTTTGTAGTGCGGTTCGGTGGACTCGACGTCCAGCTCCGAGATGTGGACGCCCTGCCGCAACACGTGCCAGGTCCAGACAGCACGAGGCAGGACATCGACGACGAAGACCAACGCAGCCGCGCAGATACCGCCGACTCCAAGCAGCAGGACAAACACCGACGTTGCGAGACTCTCAAAGGGCGCCGGATCCCGAATCACCACAACGATGGCGAACATCCCGGTGCCGTAGATGACACCCCAGGCACCGGCGAACAGAGCCTGACTCAAGTACCACGAGGAGTGGAGTCGATCGTCGAGCCTGGCCAGCACCACGTCGGGTGTCGCGGCGCGATCCGGCCGTGTCAACAGGAGCCCCATTGCGGCAGACAGCGCCAAGAACCCCGAGAGGATGCCAAAGAGCACCATCGGGCGGTCGAACGGTGCCAAAAGCGGCTCGGGCACGGGCTGCTGCCAGGCGTAGACCATCAACCCGACGCAGAACACCCCAGCCACAAAGGCGTACAGCTGCGCCGCGCGCCTGCCTACTGTGACTGGGGAGCCCGCGGCGCTCACTCGGTGTTGCCTCCGTTGTCCACGCCATACCCCACCACTCACTTTCGAGCACCACTCGACGCTAGCCCTGGGGAAACAGCTCGAGCGCGCCTTCTGGATTGGCTACGAAGTGACAGAAGGCCGTCCGGGTGATTCCCAACACGAGGGCGCCAAGGTGGGACTCGATCTCCTGGCCTCGCACTTGGGACATCCCCAGTGCAAAGAGGTTTTTCCAAGCCTCGTTTCCCTCGCACATCGACCGAATCCGAGCGACAGCCTCCGCCATGGGGCCAAGTCTTCGTCGGCCATCGCCGCCAGGCGTTCGTCCGCTCGATGACGTCGTCGCGATGAGCCAGATAGGTCGCACGATCCAGGATGGTGTGCCAGGAGAGGATGCCGACGCGGGCCAGAGGAAAACGGCCGGCGGGACGTTGAGTCTCGCCGACCATTGGGGTTCGGTCTAGTTGAGCAGCAACACGCCGCGCACGGTCGGGTTGCCCGACGAGGAGCCAATCAGCATCTCTCCGGTGCCCGTGCCGCCATTGACCGTGATGTGCACTGATGAAGGCGGCCCCCCGCCGAGGACCGTCGAACTGAGGATATCGCCACTACTCGGGTCATAGCTGTAGGCGCTTCGGACGGCGGGCACATAGACCCCTCCGGGACCAGTCGTATCTGCGCTCGTACCGGCCCCGACCACGGCGTTGCCCCACGCATCGACGTCCGTGACATCGCCACTGTCCACATCGAGCTGAACGGAGGAGAGCAGAGCCAGCGAGTCTTCATCGCGGTGCTCGAGGGTGAAGCCATCGCTGAGGAGGATGTAGAGCTCATCGGAGTACAGGTCGTGGGCGATCCGCGCGCAGCCATCGCCGCCGAGCACCATGTCCAGGCCCCAGAGGTGGGTGCCTCCATCCTGACGCCACAGCTTGGACACTCCATTGTCAAGGGTGGTGGCATAGAAGTCGCCGTCGCTCGCCTGATCGATGTCGCAATGGACACGCGTCACGTTGTTTTCGTAGACGGGCACCTTGAAATACCCGCTCTCGAGTGTCGGGCCCTCGGACCAGTTGACTACCCAGCCGTCCGCGTGTACCGCCCACACCCGACTGGAGTCCAGACCGTCGGAGGTCATGGCGACCGCATTGGCAGCTGTGCCGGTCCACAGGAAATAGGTCGATTCGATTGCCCCGGTGGCGGAATCGACCTGCTGCATCCTGCCTCTCGCATCGGCGACGAGCAGGAGGTCGGAATCCGTGTTGGTTGCCAATGCTGGGACTGAGGGAATCGCGGCCGAGTACACGATGGAGCGAGCAGAGCCGAGAGTACAGGCGGCTGCGAGGCAGATGCCTAGGCACGCAAAGATATATTTTGAAGTCATTAGTTTGAGTCCTTTGTGGATTGTCACGGGCTTCATGCGCCGCTGCATCCATGACGAGGACCGGCTCTCAAACCCCTCAAACATTTCTCGACTATGTGCCTATTGGGCATCGGCGCTGAAAGATCAACGGAGATCCCACCGCGTATGAGCAGGCCTGCGACAAGGCCAGGGAGAAACGCGGCAATGCCGGCACGCCACATTCTGTAACCTTTATGGGGTCTCGAACGAGATAGGACCACACCTTGTCGTGGAGAACGAAAGCATGAACGAACACCGCCGCACCCCAACCCCCTCCGCCCTCCTTGGCTCGACAGGGGTACTCGCATTCCTCGTGACGTCCCTCCTGTTTCCGGTTCCGGCGAAAGCACTCGACCTCACATTCTATGTCGCCGCCACGGTGAACTTCAGTCAGGCCTCCGTCTATCGAAACAACCATCAGGCCGAAGAAGCCGACCGGGCGAACCAACGCGGCTACGTCTTCCTGGCGCTCGGGCTGCTCGTCGACGTCGTCTCCATCGTGGTCCTCGCGGCCACTGGCGCAGATCGGGTCGAGCGCCTCGATGCCGAGATTGCCCAGGGTGGAGGTCCTCTGACCGACGCCTATTCGGCGGCATTCGGGCTCTCGACCGACGAAGTCCTGTCGTGCATGGCAGAGGCCGTCTCTGTGACAAGACACGCCGAGACCTCTGAAGAAGTCGATCGCGTGCTCTTGGGCCGGATGCTGACCGAAGCGCGCATGACGGACGAGAACGCCGCACGCCTGCTGTACGCCTTCTACGAGGAGAGGAGCTCGCTAGGCACCGGCACCGCCCAATGGCACGAGTCGCTGTCCGAGCTCTCGTCGGTGCCCATCGACAAGCTGGCGCCCTCGATCGCCGGACCCATCGACGATCGGCTCAAAGCGGCCATGAAGCCGGGCGAGGTCCTGTCCGCGCGCAGCGTGCTCGCCGAGGACGCATCGAACACACTGCGCCTGGTACTGGAGCGAGTCTATGAAGACCACGCCGCCACCGTCGATGCGCGGATAGCCGAGGCTCGTCCAGCTGCGGGCCTGTAGTGTGGCGTGTCTGGCTCGCGTTGCTGGCCCTTCTGTGGGCGCCGACAACGATGGCAGGTCGCGACCTACCCGCGATCCCGGGCACCACCTGGTCCTATGACCCCGGAGAAGGTTGGACCGAGGCCGAGATCCTCGCGCTCACGGAGCTTGGTGAGCGACTGCCCGCCTCATACCAAGAACCGGAGGGAGGCGTGCGTCTCCTGCTCCGGGATGCCCACCCCATCGGCGATGGACGCGGTCACACACTCGCCCGCATCCACCCGACCTCACCGCGGATCGTCCTGTATACGCGGGGTCTCTCCACGCAATTGGAGAAGAGCCTGCTCGGGCAGCGTTTCGACGACGCTTCAGGACAGGCCCGAGTAGCGTCGATCCTGCTGGAGCGGGCAGTCATCCACGAGCTGACTCACCTCGTCGACCGCAGGGGCGGACTCTCCAGAGCCCGCGCCTGGCGCGAAATATCCGGGTGGAACTGGTGGTCTCGGCGGATCATCCCTCACACTCCCCACGCCCAGGGAGAGTTCGCCGCACCGTGGGGTGCACACTCTCCCCAAGAGGATCTGGCCACCTTCGCCGAGGTGTACTTCTCCCCGCCAAAACTGGGGCCATTCGACGCAGAACACGCTCCACAATGCAAGTTCCCACGGAAGTATCGCTATCTGCGAGACAACCTGCCGCCCCATGGTGAGCCGACCCCCAACGTCGTCTGCTCCAACCCGTCGGATGGCGGACTATCGCCGGATCAAGTGGGCGAGATCCACATCCTGTACGCCACCCCGACGCTCTCGAGCGCCTCGACCATCGGCGGCCACATCCTGCTCGCCATCGAGCATCCAGCCACCGACACCTGGGAGACGTTTGGGCTCACCGTCGACACGTCCGGGCAACCGGCATCGGGCCTGGAGACCATGCTCCTCGCCACCGCTGGCGGATACAGCTTCCGGCTGGATCGGCAGCCCTATGAGACGACCCGCCTGCGCTATGTCGAGACCGAGAACCGCGATCTGCTCCGCTATCGCTGGCTGCTCTCCCCCGACGAAAAGCGCGCACTGCTCGAGCGCCTCGACGACATCTTCCTGCACTGGAGTCGCCCCTACCTCTTCCTGCAACAGAACTGCAGCGCACTCATCGTCGAGCTTGCGCGGGCGGTGGAAGACAAGCGATTCCCCTCCCCCTTCGTGATCGCGCCGGATCTCGTGTTGTCCGAGCTGTCTCGGCGCGGATCTATCGAGCCGATCGAGCCCGACCCGGAGCGGGACCTGGCACCCATCACGCGGGCGCGACTACTCGCCTCCGAGATCTCAGAGCTGGAGAAGTCCGCTTGCGGAGGGGGTGGACGATCGGCAGGCCACAACAGGGCACGGGACCGGATGTACGCGGCGTTGGTCGAGAAAGCCGACGCCGAGGACTGCTGGAGGGACGTCGCGGATGTCATCGCTGCGGCGGCCCCCCTCGATCGCGCTCTGGCGTCGATCGGCAGTCCCATGCCCAGCCGAGATGCCGCCCTGACCGGGATCTCCGCCCGGGTGCCCACGGATCAGAGGACGGCCTCCTATCGAGAGGCGGCGGCCCTCACATCGGACCTGTACGTGCAGAAGCGACCTCGCAGCAAGGCGAGCCAACACACGCCGTACGCACCCGTCACCATTGGCATGGCGGTCGATGGGCTCCAGTCCGACCCTGTGCCACAGCTCTTTGTGCGGCGGATGCTGATCGACGTGGTGAACGGCCAGCCCCGTCGCTTTCCGTCCGCTGCCGGGCTCGATCTTCGGGTTCTAGACACCCGGATCGCCGCGACGCCGTCGACCCGGCCACAGCCCAACGCCCGCTTCGACTTTGCGACCTTCGCCTACCACGGCGCGCCCGTGGCGGGAGGACCCGGAGCGATGCTAAGGCTGGATCTGCTGTCCTCCGAGGTGTCATTTCGGCACGGGAGAACCTGGGTGCAGTGGGGCCAAGCCGACGTCGGACTCACCATTTTACAAGGTCTGAAGCGCCGAAGTCACCTCTCCATATCGGCGGGCTTGGACGCGCGCAGTGCCTTTTCAGCGGGACCCCTCACCGCCCCGACCTGGGTCGGCACGCCTGGAACCGCACGGGCGGTCGTGCACACCGACGGAGCCGTGGCCCTCGGGCTCGATGCCACCTTCACTGCATTGCCCGCGTGGGGGGCGGGTGGAGCGGCATTTGCGACTATGCTTCAGGGCGATGCGTGGCTCTACATCGGCCGGTTCCGGTCGACGGGCGTGAAGTTGGCGGTCGGCGCTCGAACTGCACAGCTGACTCGGGGTCAGCTCGATCTTCCGGCCCCGGGTGCACAGCTAGGCCTGCGTCTGGAGCGACGGTAGCGGAGGTCGTGGGGATGCCTGCGAATTGTGCGGGTTTCACCAATATATGTTCGTCAGCTTGCAGGTCAGGGTACAGCTACGGACTTGACCGCAACTGTAGAGCCTATCGGCGTCTAGCGCTCGCTCAACTCGCCGTACGCGCACTGAACTGCCGTGTAGCTCTCGCGGCCGTAGCTCTGGATGGCCCCGCTGTTGGCGTCGATGTTCCAAGTGTCGGCGCGCCCATCCACATGGTCAGCGCTGTAGCAGTGCTCTTCCTGGATCATCTGGACCCACCAGTCCTCGCTGCCGTTCCGGTTTGGATCCCAGATGGCGCCATAGGTCGACAGACCCGGCTTCATGCCGTTGCTCGCGGCGATGCAGATGACCGTCGTCGCCGAGAGGGCGTGCGCCGGAACTGGGCCCCCAATGCCCTCTTTGCCGCCACGGCCGCCCACTTCCGTGCAAGCATCGACGGCGTCCTGGCCATCGCATTGGCTGATGAACACCTTTTGACCGAGGTGCTGAAACGTCTCGCAAGCGCAGTCGGATCCGCAGCCGATCAGGAACGGTGTGAGGGCGAAGGGCGCGAGCAGCAGAGCGCGTGCCCCCTGCTCTAGGACTCTAGAGGCCATACACCCACTGTAGCGCGTCCACGTCGACTGAAGCCAGGTTTGTCGGAGCACCCTGGTCTTCCCCGACGGTGCTCTCGGTGATCGAGCCGATTCCATCGTTGTGGCTGAAACCGATCGCGTGGTGCAGTTCGTGCGCAAAGGCCATGGGCATGCGGTAGGCACCACTGCTCGAAGTGTTGCTCGTGGTCCACGTGATCACGCTGGTCCGTTCTTCGTTTTGCGGGGTGTTCGGATCGTCGACCGCATCCAGGAAGTCGGAGAAGATCCGCGTGTCGCAGTCGTTGGCCTCGGGCGAATTCCCGCCTTTTGGATGGCAGAGGGTGGCCGCGAGCCAGCCAATCTGTGACGGGTGGTGGTCACCGGGCAGATAATAGACCGCGTTGTGGCTATCGTCAAAGGTCGTGGCGATGGCGCCGCCCGCCCGCGAAATAGACAGGTTGGCGGTTGCATTGTTCCAGGGGAGATGTCCGTCGTCCCACGCACCCTCGACCGCCCCAGCACCCTGAGGAAAGGTGCCTGTGTTGAGTTCGAAGTCTCGACTGATCGGCGACCCCTCGCAAGCCCAGTGCGTGGCGTCGAAGCTCCAGCCGGCCGGAAGCCCCGACCCATCCTCATGGAAACAGTCTTCGTAGGTGGCGGCGCCGCCGATGCCGCCTTTGTCGTTGCCCGTACATCCAGCAACGATCGGCAGGACTAGCGCGAAACACAGTGTGAGCCTAGAGATATGCACTGCACACCCCCTGCCACAGGTTGATCATTTCTTGCTCGGTGGGAAGCTCTGCTTCTGGGTCAAGCCGGCGGGCGCCGTAGATGCCGCCGATGAGGAGCGGCTTGGACGCTGTCGTAGCCTTGTTCATCAGCAGCAGGTACTTGGAACCGATGGGCATCGCCGGCTCATCGCCGACGTGCTGGACGGTGTCCCCGATCTTGCCACCCAGAGTCCGCACCTTGACCGTGTTGCCCGGGTTGCCGGCGATCACGTGATCGACCGAGAGTGTCACGGTGGTGAGGATGGTGGTGCTCTCGTCGAGCCACTGTGGATTCCGGTCCTCGACGGTGCCGATCACGATCAAGTTCGACAACGTACACATCTCCTCTTGGCTGAAGGCGCGGATGGCGCCATCGGATGTAGAGGGGATGGTGAAGGCCAGCCCGGCCAGGATCCAGGCAAGGCCGTATGTGCAGGTTCGTCTGAACATCTGTACTCCGGTGTTGGAATATGAGAAAGATGGCGCGTAGGCCAGGAGCGACTAGCACCATAGGACGTCTTCCGACATGCGTCAATAGAAATTTTCGCTATCGGACATCTCTTCAAGAGGCAGACACTGGTCACGGTACTGGCCTCGAATCCAAGCCCACCGGCCAACAAGTCGACCTCTACCCGGCACTTTGCTCCAGATCGCGATCGGCGCGATCTTCAGTCCAGATCTCCGCGCAGCCGTGACGCCACGCAGCTGGGCTCTAGCCCCGAGCCGATGACTACTGAACGGTGATGTTGATGTTCACATCGGGCTGATCGAACCCAACACAGCCGGCCTCCGTGATGACCAGGGTCTTCTTCTCCCCGGCCGCCACAGTCAGTGTGCCCTTGCACGTGATGATCTTGCTGCTGACGTCATCGGCGACAATGAGCGCGTGCTGTCCGGGAGCGAGGTCGACGGTCAAGCCCTTGTGGTTCGACACGATGGATCGCCCGCCATCTACGCCAATCCACTGCCCACTCACCGCCGGCCCGCTGACGTGCAGGGTCGCTCCTCGGGCTCTGGTCCCCGCCGGGGAGTCGCCAGCTTTCAGCCCGTCGCAGCCGGAGTCCTTGACCAGGAGTGCCAGACCCGAGGCGCCGACTTCGGCAATGCCCCGACACCTCACGAACACGCCAGCCTCGTCGTTGCTGACCCAGAACTCGTGGGGACCGGGCTCGAGCTCGGTAACCACCGGCGCCTTCTTGGTGGTCTTTCCGTGTGCCACGCCGTCGATGTGGACGAATGCGAACTCCAGGCCCTTCTTGTTGATCGTTACCTCGGCGGCGTCGGCTGTTCCGGCCAGCCCCATCAGGATCAAAGCAATGCTCATCTGTGAATCTCCCATTGGGCGCCATGTAACACCAGCTCAAACGAGCGCCTCCCCGGCCAGTCGAGCGCTATGCCTCTGGTTCGGGCGCCACCACTGCCCACACTTCGAGCAGCTGGGAGCGCAGTCGATTGGGATCGCCAACGGAATACGGCGAGAACGGGATCAGCGCGATGCTGGCTTCGATCATGTCCCTGACGCCATCCACGTCAGCGGACTCGAGCAGTCCGTGGAAACGGATCTCGTACTCCCAGCCCCGCTGCTTCTGAGCGCGACAGGCGCAAAACCAGAGAACACCGTCTGGCCACAGACTCAGTCGAATCGACGCGCCCAACCGTCGCAGGCTCCGGTTATGCCCATCGAAACTTCACTTTAAGTGACACACTGCGTGCGCCACACCTGAAGTGATTCTGACCCGGTCGCTGCACAAGTACCGTAGAAACTGCGTTCCTACGGTACGTTGTGGTCGACCGAGCGCAGAATCTGAGCTGGCGGACGCCCGCCGTACTCCATGTCCAGATTGAGGCGTTCGTATGGTAGGAACTCGGCGATGTCGGCTTCGACAGAGAACTCGAGGCCATCCAGCTTGTACTTGAGTGCTTTGCGTCTGCGAGCCATGCTCGCAACCATCGCCCGAAGAAGCGGCGCCTGCACCTCGACCGCGTAGGACGTCGCCATTGGAACCTCCCCAGACAAGGTGTACCCTAGCCGACGTTCCAGACCCGAGCCGCCACTTCGGCGATGGCGCCCCCGGCCATGCGTTGCGACTCCAGCGTGACGTCGGCAACGTCGGTGACGGCCTCGGTTGAACCGGCCATGGCAAATGACAGACCGGCGGCCCGAAGCATGGGGATGTCGTTGAGCCAGTCGCCGACAGCAACGGTCTGTGCCGCGGTGCAGCCCCGCTCGGCGGCCATTCGGTCCAGCGCAGTGCCCTTGTCTTCGCCCATGTGGCGCAGCTTGAGGAAGCGCTCGCCCTCGAAGGTGTCGAACTCGACGATGCCGATGGTCTCGGGAAGGAGGGGCTCGAGCTCTGCCCGCGCTTGGGCAACGGTGGCACGGGTGCCCACTACCCCGATTGCGAGCGTGTCTTCGGCCTCTCTCCACTCTGCGGACTCGAAGACAACAGGGTGTTCCTGCAGATGCTCGGTCCAGATGTCGAGGTAGGACGCGTAGCGGGCGTCGCGCGCTCCATAGTGGATCCGGCGGGAGTTGAACTGAAACGTCGGCAGCTCGAGAGGGGCGAGCACTGCACCCATGGCGAGCCGCAGCTGGGGGTCGAGATAGCGCCCGAGGCGGGTGGTGCCGCTGGTGACGTCGACCAGCTCGGAGCCGTTCATGAGCGCCACGGATCCGGTGATGCCCAGCGCTCGCGCGACCCAGTCCGTACCCGAGAACAAACGACCCGTGGCGATTGTGAGCTGGACTCCCCGCTCGCGCAGGGCGTGGGCCGCGGCGATGTCGCGAGCTTCGAGCTGGCGATCCTGGTTGAGGGTGGTGCCGTCGAGATCGAGCACGAGTACGCGGTAGGTCATGGGGCTCCGGAGGTGGCGCGGACCCCTATCGTCAAACCCGACCCAAAACTGTCCCCTCTTTGCTCAGGGGTCTGATGACAAAGTGGGACCACTGCCCGACAACCCCTCTGCTACTAGGAGACATGAGACACACCCTCCTCCTCGCCGCTTTGCTTCTGACCGCCTGTGGAGCGCGAAAGAACAGCCAGTCACTGGTGCTCTCCGGAGGTGTGTCCGACCTCCCCGGAGACGGCCCGCCGGTGTGCCCCTGGAGCCCGATCAGCTCCGTAGAAGCCCGCGAAAAGGCGGTGTGGATCAACGATGTCGAGTACGATCTGGGCGACGAGCTGCGAGAGGCGAGTTTCCTGCGCCTGATCGAGCCGTGCAACCTGCCGGATGCCCGATCGACCTTCGAGGCATGGCGTCTGCACCTCGCCCAGCCCGAACCGCCCGACAGCCCCCTGAGTCACATCTCGTTGGGCGGCCACCACCAGGACATGGTGCCCGTTCTGGACCGGGAGGAGCTGGGCCTCCAGAAGGCGCCGCTGGTCAAACCCAGAGAGGCAGGACCCGACACCGAAGAAGAGCGCCTGCGACTGGCCTTCGAAGCCGCACTCCGCCCAGATCCATAGGCGCGGTCACCGTTCGCTACCCGACCCCTGTTCACCACCGATACCGCGTGGCCGCACAGCCCAGCAGAAGCACGATCAAGAGCACACAATCCCCCAGCGAGTCGCCGGAGTTCGACTAACTCATATCCGCTGGTTCCGGCTCGAGATGCTCTACGATCTTCTGCGGAGTAATCGGCAAATCCATACAACAGAACCCAGTGGCCTGCGCCACCGCATCCACAATCGCCGGCGCGGTCGGACAAGCCAGCCCCTCTCCCACTTCCTTGGCCCCAAAAGGCCCAGAAGGCTCGAAGGTGTCCACTGTCGTAGACTCCGAAGGCGGCATATCCGCAGCCACCGGCACTTTGTAGTCCAAGAACGTCTGGTTCAACGTCCTGCCCTTGTCCATCACCAGTTCCTCAGAGAGCGCGTACCCCACGCTCATCTGAATCGAGCCCTCGAGTTGCCCCTCCACCGCCATCGGATTGATCTCGGTGCCGCAGTCGTGTGCGGTGTACATGCGCTCGACCTCGACCACCCCCGTCTCGGTGTCGACGTTGACCTCGGCAACCTGCGCTCCGAACGAAAACGCAGGAGAAACCAACCCGACATCCCGAGGCGTGTAGTAGCCATTCGCCTTGATGGGCTCACCGCGATTGGCTTTCTGCGCCATCGCCACCGCCTCGCCGAAGGGAATCGACCGAGACGGCTTGTTCTTGCAGTAGATGACCCCGTTCCCACACTCGATCTCGTGGATGACGTTGAGGTCGAACTTCAGCGAGACCATCGCAAAGAGCTTCTCTTTCACCTGCTTGGCAGCACTGCGAACGGCGTTGCCAGCCATGAGCGTGACCCGGCTGCCCCAAGTCCCCAGATCGGACTGAGGACAAGCCGCAATATCACCGGTAGTGAGCCGAATGTCGGAGACCTGCAGCCCGAGTTCCTCGGCGAGGATCTGCACGAGCACGAGATCGGATCCCTGCCCAATGTCCGCAGCCAAGGTGAGCAGCTGCGCTGTCCCGTCGTCAAAGACCCGGACCTCCGCCGAAGAGAAGGGGTACTTGGTATCGAACCAGTTGAAGACCCCGCCGCTGATGAAGCTGTAGCAGGCGAGGCCGAGGCCCTTTCCCTGGACCGGATTAGCCTTCTTTTCGTCCCAGCCGCTCATGTCGCGGACCTTGGTCAGGCACTCTTCGAACCCGCAGCTGCCGACGGTGGCCACCCCTGGGATGGCGTCGCCGGGCTTCATGGCGTTTCGCAGGCGGAGCTCGATGGCGTCGATTCCGAGCTCCCGGGCGGCGAGATTCATCTGGGTCTCGCCGGCATACAGGGCCTGGGGAGCGCCAAATCCGCGCATGGCCCCAGCGGGTGGGTTGTTGGTGCGCAGATAGAGACCCCGGTATTTATAGGCGGGGATGCGGTAGAGCATGGCGCCGAAGTTCCCGATGAGGAAGGTGGCGGTGGGTCCCATGCCGTTGTAGGCGCCGCCATCGAGCTTGGCGTGCAGCTCGCGGCCGGTGATGATGCCGTGGCGGGTGAAGCCGGTCTTGCAGGTCAGCTTCACGGGGTGACGGCGGCGGCC
>PJEL010001790.1_pt1 | contig 20723 bp, 37 predicted proteins | sample 1853271 | NCBI WGS metagenome assembly PJEL01 (sample SAMN08108733, study PRJNA415343) | Invertebrate metagenome, whole genome shotgun sequencing project. | host: Globobulimina | place: Sweden: Gullmar Fjord | collected 2015-08
CATCAGTACACCACTTACAAGCTTCAACAGAGTAGTCCCCGTTACTTAGAAAGGGTTTTTTAACCTCAACTTTATATGGATTAACAATTTCAAAATTTAAATCAGGCCTCACTTTAGCGTATATCTCCCCCTTCTCAGAGTTCAGATCATCCACATACTGCTTAGCCTTGGTGATGTCAAATTCAACACCATTGATTTCTTGTTGAGCAATTATCTTTGCGACTTTTTGTTCTAAGTCTAAAGCTCTGCTCCAATCAATCATTTACATACCAATCCTCCTTACGTCTCCGTTTCTTATAGAGGTTTAGTAGAAACCCAAAAGAGTGTTTAATAAGCATAGACTTATTCCACCCCTGTCCTGAGATATACCAATTCTTATCAACATCTCCAGGTATAGGGTCAACACCGCCTCTAATCATATTGATGATATCAATCTTGTTCAGATCGGTGGGTCTCATCTGAGGCATATACTCTCACCTCCAATTTACCATCTTTTCTATCAATTTCAAACTTAGTACTATTCCCATGCTTTTCAATCATCCTATAAGTTAGTCTACGGAAACTCCAAGCCGTGTTTACTGATAGTAGTAAGAAGGTTTCTTTTAGTTCAAATTCCAATATTAGCCTCCTTTAATAAAGAGAGGTATACCAGCTCTTGTATCTCGACATCCTCTGTACAGCGATGTAACATACCAGCATCAAAGGTTGCCCAATCGAAGTATTCAGGTTTCCCTCTGTTAACCCTGTAGCCCCACGCAGCTATCGAATGTGGGCCAATCCTGTCATACTTCTTATCTACTGGATTCCATATAACAGGTGGACATTCCTTTGGCATAGGCCTATCAGGATAAAGTGTCTTAGACCAAAGGAGAGTGTCATGTATTTCGAACGACTGTTCAATTCCATAGAACATCTTCAAAACACGAAGATCGTATCCGACAATATCATGTCCAACTACGAGATCTGCCGCATTAAATATCCTAGTAATATCTTTCAGAAATAAATCTGACCTAAACCGTTTTCTTCCAATGTCACCATCATAGAATTTAAAAATCCTACTAGTATCTAAGTCTTTAGCCACTAAACAATGCACCTGAGTAATAGTATCTAAGAGGCCGTCTGCCTCTAAACCAAATTCTATTCTCATAATGCCTCCAGTCCATCTTCATCCTGTTTCTCCCGCCATCTACCAGTTGGATGATCATACCATAACTTGAAAGTTCTACCAGTCCCTAATCCTGTATTACGATCTTTCAATATTCTGAAAAGAGTTGTATTCCTTTCTGTATCATCTTCCGCCTGTTGATTACGTTCAATTCCAAATAAAAAATTAGACCAATAAATAATTGCTCCAGATCCTTTGAACTGATCAGCACTTACTCGACCTCCCTCCTCATGTGGCGTACCACCAGGTTTTCTGAGGTGAGATACATAGAATAGTGTAAAGTCCAGCTCTTGCGTTAACGAAGCCATCTCCTCCATTATCCTATTGAGTGCCTTATATTCATTATCTTCTTGAGCAACCAGTGCTGTTAAATGATCAAGAACAATATCTTTAATTCCAAGAGATATTACCATAAAACGAATCTTTGATTTAATAGATTCCCAGTTTTTACCACCAAAGTGGTTATATAGGTAAACTTTCCCTTTAAGATCATTGATACCGCTCTTTAACTCATCAATTGTCCATCCACCATCTGGAACATGAAATCTCTTGTTAAACTTTTTGCCAGCTAACACTTTGAGTGTCTTGGCCACTGGTTCTTCCAAGAAGATTACACCAACTGGATTATGATGTACATTAATGATATGATCAATCAACTCTTTACAGTATTCAGTTTTACCTCCTCCAGAGGCTCCTCCGATACCGTAGATCTCTTTACGCCTGTATCCGTATGTAGCCTGTGTTAGAGTGTCCCAAGGCCATGAGAGGCCCCATTCCACAGGCTTAATGGCTTCTTCATAGATGTCGTCGACACCTACAATTCCATCAGGTCGATACTCCTTGGCGCTATACAGAGCACCAAAGAACTCCATATCCTTCCCATTTAGAAGCATATCACTTGGATCTTTCTCGGAAAAATGCATGATCTTAATTTTGCCGGGCGTAAATAGATCTGCTGCTGCCAGGGCACACTTTTGTCCAGCATCATCTTGGTCGAACGCAAGGAAAATGGTATCAAATGTTTCTAACCACTCTATATTTGTTTTTATCGATCTTGTATTCGCTCCATCTAAGAGTGAGCACACACGATAGTTCTTACCACGAAGTCTAAACATATCCCAAGCTGCTGCAGCATCTAGCTCCCCTTCAGTTATAACCAGCATCTTGCCATTCACACCGCAAGTGTTTTGTCCGAACAGATCACCTCCTTTAGAGTCACCTATACTTCTGAAGGCCTTTGTGGCCACTATCCTCTCTTTATATGACGCTACCTTACCATCCTTATGTCTGGGGTAGTAGTGTTTGTCGATTTCACCAGTAGTTTCATCAATTGATACTCTAATGCCGTATCTTTCAACAGCCTCCTTAGATATCTTCCGCTCTGGTATCTCTCTCACAGAAGTTAACCTTTCAATCCAGTCAAGCGAAAGAGGCTCAGGGGACTGATATTGTTCCTGTGTGTGTTTGACAATCGGTTTATGTTCTCCATCTAGATGATGGAATGGTTTTTCGCAAGCATAACAATATCCCCGTAGGGTGCCATCTGGACGCTGATAAATTTGCATAGCGTCCGAAGATGAACATTCAATACACGACGTCTTATATAACGGTGTATCGTTGGTCATTTTCCTCCTTTATATTATGTACATTTAGCTATATCTTCTTTGGACGCATCTAAGACAAAAAAGTTCCATGCTAGTTTATGTCCAAAGTATGTTTCATCTTCACCGGCCTTCTTTTTAGACCCTTTTCTGTAGGATATGATATGTTCAAAAAATCTCAGCATTCCTCCATGGTCATGAGCATTATGAACAGTCTCTTTATTAATTTCGGTACCCACCTCTCCTACCACATCTGCATCTTTATGTATGGCGTCGTGTTCCTGGAGAATGGCCCAAAGTGGGACTTTAGAGTCAACAATAGCTGATGCTAGTCGTCTATTATTTGAGCTATTCGGCAGGGTAGAGACATACTCCATATGTTTTTCTATATCGGATACATCCTCTTTATTATCTTCACAACATGCTCTAATAAGGAATGTATACAACGATGTCATAAAGATAGAAGTAGTCCATCTTTTATCTGCCACTACGGAGTAATACGTAAGTCCAAGACCTGTTTTCTCTGGCTCAACTTTTTCTAATTCAATAATTTTCCAGTCATAATATTCTTCAAGAGAACTAATAAGACCTATATTTTTTTCCAAAACCTCTACATATTTATTCGGCACACACAGCAAGAATGAAGAGTCTTCTGTAATATCCCATTCTTCAGTCTTACTAGGATCAAATAGAAATCCATATTTCCTCTCCATTAAGATTCCAGAGTAGACTGTTAAGAGGGCATCTGAGAAATAGTCCCTACATTTAAAATAATCACTTATTCGTCTAGGCCCCTCATCAGATTTATTAGCCAAAGCGAACTTAAGGTCAACTTGTTGGTATATTTCACTTAAAGGATCTTCATGTATTTTTACCTTAATAATCTTTCTCATCCAATAGCTCCTAATGTATAGTTATGCCGAGATTTGGGTCATTAACGCAAATGGGGCAAATAGGCTCACCATTAGCTGTCCATCCTACTGCTTCATGTTCTTCGGGAAAAATAACTCCTGTGCAATGACAGCACCCATCTTCAACAAGACCATCAAACTCTTTAGATGTGAGGGGATGATTTTGGGGGCCTTGAAACCTAGGTAGATCTTTATCCCCCTCCTCTGAAGGAGTCATAAAAGTATTTAAATCTGATATCTCTGGTTTTATTGCTGTGAATACGGGATACTTACCAGAGGTTTTACTTGACTGACAAGACTGTGTCAATTGAGCATTTACATAACGTTTCTCACCTTTTTCAGACTCACATAACCAAGCCCATTCATCTTCACGTACACCAGTTATTTGAACAGAATGAAATTTTTGTTTACCCGATAGTCTTCCATCAAGGTATCCAAAAATAGTTCCAGTAGTCTGGTGAGAGTTGTAAGGAACGAATTTAGTGACTTCAATGTCATAACGCCTCCCTGCAGTGATTTTAAACTCTTCGAAAACTTTGAGCTTTTTCTTTGCAATTGTATTTGCATTATTTTTAGAAGATCCAGTGTTATGTGAACCTTTGTTTGAATAAAAATTATCATTGTAGTATACTTTCGGGGACTTTAAAGTATGTTTAATAAATTCAAATTCTTTTAAATTCTCTGAATCAAAAATAATCTCATGACCTTTATTGAGATCATATACTTTATCCATAATTAGTCCGTTTCGTAGAGCTATCCAATCAAGCATTCTTTTTTCTGAAGCAAATAACATGGTATTTACCCCCTTCACGAATCCGAATGAAAGTGGTCTTTCATCATTACGTACCATATGAAGAGTGTCAGAATTATTATTATGCCAAACCAGCGCAAAAGCTCCATCGAGCTCTTTAATAGTCTCCTCAGATCCTTGTTCATTGATAGCATAAGTAATCGCCTCTGAATCAGAAGTAAAAGTACTTCCTTTTGGAAGATAGTACTGAGTGTTTAATGTTCCGTTATGAACTAATGAAATATCTCCATGATTAAATGGATGTGCCATTCGAGAACTAATACCCCCCTTGGTAGCATGCCTGTTATGGCCTACAACATATTTATATTTATCTATATCTTTAATTATATTATCAGCTGAACGGGTTTCCAAAAAATCATAAGAAGGCATAGCTTTTTTATGGATGATAATTTCATCTTCATATTTCGTAGGTACGGCAAGTACCCCGGTTGAATGCATCCCTCTCAAAGCATCAGCATAAAGGCCATCAAAAAAGAAATTACGACGTTTAGCAAATTCTTTAAAACCTTCAGATGATGCAACTCCAATAATACCGCACATAATATTTCCTTTTAAGTAATATACACATTTCGTGAATTCTTGTTCGCCCATCTATGAAGTATTGAATCTTCACCGGCCTTCTCACCACCAGTCATTCTTGAAAAAGACTTGTCAAGTTTTTCAAGATGAGTTAATTGGAGGATGTCCTGGGCTTGTCGAACTCCTGATAGTAGTAATGCTTCGTCCAAATAATCAGCTATAAGGGGGGTATACTCCTTAAAGATAACTCCAACAAAATTCACTAAACCTATATCAGATGCATGGGCAGGGTAGTCAATAAGATGTATCTCTTTATCTACTGCAGCCCTTCTTAAGCATAGTAAAGTGTTTACCCAAGTTAGCATCTCCTCAGTATTAGTGGTACCATGGTGTATACGAAATTCAACGCTTCCTCTTTGTAAGATTGAACGTATGTTCATACTTTCGTATTTTTGAGAACTTTGTAGAGATTCTTGAACCTCTTCCTTTGAACTACTGAAGTTAACTAATCTGCTTGCTCTTACTTTTCCCATAAAATTATTGAAAAAAGGCATGCAGTAAACCTCCTCTTCTCTATTGTTATTGAGAACTTTGAAGAAAGTTGGTTCAAAGGTTGCATATAATAGTATGAATTTAGCAATCTCATCCACATCCATTCCTCTTACATCTATGTGGACATGTATAGATGTTCGTTCAGTAGCTTTAGGAGGAGAATGGTCACTAGAGTATTGTTCATGCCATCTATTCCATTCATCAAGAGCTTGGATGAAATCCTCTCCACGAACAGGAGTATAAGTATCCCCATATTGAGTTTTACTCATATAAGAGAGTATGAATTCATGCCCATGATTACGAAGAGACCCATCCTCAACAACATTCCAAAATGGATGATTTAATGGAAATGAATTATAATTTTCGAGACCTTCTAATTCAACCTCCAATCCTAGATCTATCCCACTATCCACTAATCTTGGGCTTTTATTGAATGTGCGAACATCGGCTGCCATACCTGTTATTTTACTCAGTTTCATTTGGCTACCTTCTTTATAGTGAGTCCCATTTCTTCCAGTTCTTCTGAGTATGGATGTGCTACTGGTTTTAATAGAACTACATTATTGGCCGGATCAACCCTACCAATCATATAATTACGTCGAAAGAGCATAATCGAATTAGTACAAAATTTAATACCAAAATAATACTCTTTTGAAAAAGCTGATGCTATCCGTTCATATGAACTAACAGTCTCTAAAGCCTTTTCAGCGCTATAGTAGGAATTCTTTATCCATGATTTAAAGATCAATGGATCATTAAATTTCACAGGTTGGGAGTGTAAGTATTTACGTTCTTTTTTAAATGGATCGTATACCTCCGTATTACCAGGATGAATAGCTCTTTTATATTTTTCAATTCCATTAATAGATCTTTTTAAATTAAAAACAATAACGGAGCTTCCCAGATTAATTACTGATCTAGAAAAACAAGAGAGGTCTAGTTCAGGATCATTGATACTGTATGTTCCTCTATCTCCCCATTTATTTTTCTTCAATAGACATCCACGGATCTTTAGTCCTTTGTCAGAATTATTAAACTCATTGACATTAAACGGAATACCATTATAGCTAACTATGCACCCAGTATACTTTAAATTATAATCCTCAACTGTTTCAACATACTCTGGCATTCTACCCTCCTATCGCAATTCCGAATTCATCACAAAAAAGCTCAGCTTCTCGTTTATCAGAATTATTAATAATATTAACTACTCGTGATTGTTTAATCTCCCCACTATCTATTTTCGAAGAGAACTCATCAAACCTGCAAACAGCTTCACGAACTGTATTATAAGCCCATCGAATAGATTGCTCCGATCTAATCCAGAAATTAGAAAGAGCTCGATACTCTATACCGTCAAAAGCGTCCCCAGATTGTCTCATCTTAGGTCTATGACAAGACGCTTTCCCATATAAGGACCTTCTTTCAACACTATCGTCCATTAATATAGATGGAATTCCCGCTGTAATATCCATCACTCTACTGAGGGTCGCCCGATGAAATGGATCTTCATTAACCTTATTCCAACTAATATGTATATGGCCGCCTCCACTACGTTTTTGAGTGGAAGAAAGATCGGGGGGGTCATTAACAATATAATCCCACCCATCAAAATCAGGATCACATCCAGCTGTCTGGGCTAACTCATGTTTCAACTCTTCTTCGGGAAAAAGAGCTATAGGAGATATATCTATAGAGAGATTCAATGGAACAAGAATTTCTCTAATATCACCCATAACATTTAATATACTTTCAGTAAATTCATCTTCAGAGTAAGCCGGATGTATATTAAATTCACCAGCTACATTGTCTTCTTGAACAAACCCGTGTTTAGTAGGAAGTGGGTCTCGTTTAGATCCTCCCAATTTACCAATCAAGGATCTATAAATTCCATTTTTATCTATTGCAAATATTTCGGGGTCAGTTCCTACACCAACCCCCTCATCTTGAAGGATACACATTCAATTCTCCTAATTAAACTCAAATAAGTAGACGCCAATGGCTGTTAGTATAGCTATTCCTGTCATATACAGCCAAGATATGGCCTTATACCCCCATTTACTCTTTCTCATAAAAAGATTTAATGCAACCATAATAAAAAATACAAACACTATATACTGGTCGAATGTATCATTCACGGTATCCTCCTACTCTACGTAATTAGGGGCATCATGGAGTTGTTTGGGCTGTTGAGGGGCGACATAAGAGATAATCACTATTCCGTCTGTACGAGCAATTCTTCCATCAAGATAATTCCAGTATATGTCCTTTGAAAGAAGTTCCCACCCTCCTAGACAGTCTTTGATGTACTCCTTAGTGTCCATAGCTGGTTTCTGTACCACTTCAGGCTTATGACCCTCATGGGGATCAAGGTAAAATGGTTCATCCTCAGCTTGTGGAGCAGCAGCTAATTCAACTGCATCATCAACAAAACTAGTACCACCTGTAGCCATTAAAGCCTCCAAATTCGATGTATACGCATTAAACGTATTCTTATCCGACATACCGGGAGCACTATTAGTCTCACAGACTACGGCATCAATAAACTCACCGTTATCACTAAATCGTGCAAGAATATCCACAGCGCAAAGATCTAATCCAACTACTGAAGTTGCTTGAAGGCCCAGCATCTCAATTTCTTCTAGACGATAGATATCATTACGAGCAAATACCCACCCACGCTTATGATTTCGTATTAACAAATCAGCTTGCTCAAGCCCAAGGTTATTCAGTTTAGCTTTTCCCATTCGTTTCTTTTGTACGTAATCGACAACCTTCCCGCCTAGTACGTGGACACGGAATTCATGTGTCTTCTCATAATGTAGGGTGTAGAGGGGTGCCTGGACAAAATTATCCATTGAAGTTATAAGTTTTATACCTTTCCCTTTCTTACTTTTTACTAGAGTACGTGCCACAACTTTTTTACCAGCCTCAATCCATCCTTGAGCAACTAGAGGGTCTGTAGTGCTCTGTAAGCACGGAACACCTGCTTCTGATAGTAGTCGTAGGGAGGTGCGTTTATCAACGCTACGCTTAACCGCCTGAGGCTTATTAAGTACCTTGAGATCCTTCGCTTCTACTTGATCATACCATTCTGGTATAACACTTCGCCCATAGTTAATTACATAGGCTCCTTGAGATAAGGCCTTTTTAGGCAACTGAGTAGTGATTTCATTACAATCAAAGTGCCTACTCAGCTTTCGGCCAACACCAGGTACATTTTTACGAACCCTCCAAATAGCTACATTGGTATTCATGCTGAAACTCCTAAATATTGTTCAATAGTTTTAAAGAAAAACTTCATATATGGACTTCCGTTCTGCCACTCTGGGTGCGGCTGATGACAGAGAGAATTTGATTCTGGGAAAAACACTACTTCAGGTTCAATAACACTGCCGTCAGGGTCTTTTTTCAATACATCGTCTTTGATCTTATAGGCTACGTTACCTTTTGTAGCTCCCTCATATGTTGAGGAACGGCTTAAAGTGTATCCTATTAAAGTGTGACCAGTGTCAAAAGGATTCATCATTTGATGATGAGATGACGTAGCCTCGAACTCCCCATAATCCGTAGTAATAGGATGTTTGAAAGAAATAGCATGATCTGTTACATGTTGAACCAACGTTCCATTATTTCCAACGCAAAGAAATTGGGCACCCCTACATATACCAACCATAGGTATACCTCTTTTTTCACACTCTAGGAAGATCTTTCTCTCTCTATCATCCCTACCTTTATCAGGTGATTGTGATCTCGGATGTAATCCTTGCCCATAAAGGCTTGGATCAACATCTGTTCCTCCTGTAAAGCATACCAAATCTTCCTCTTCTATTAGATGTCCGTCTAATACATCCCACCCCTCTGATTCAAACATTGTGTGATAAGCTGAACCGGGGGAATCTAAAATACATACTTTAGGCATTGATGGCCTCCGCTGTTTTGTAAAAAATATCTTCTGTTAAATTTACATTCTCTCTAATACTACGAATAATCTCACCAAAGTTAGGATTTTTGGGACTTCCACAAGAAGAGATCAGTTCATGGAATGTTGACCTTTCTGAACAATCCTTAACACTTGGAACTTTTTCAGCTATTTTAAGGGCTGACTTAATACATTTTAAATAACCTTCCACCTGATGGCAGGTTCTATAACAAAAATGATTTCCCCATCGATATCTCCCACTTAAATTACTACTTGACTCAAACAACCCTGCCATCACTATCGCTGTGTCAATATCAAAGTCATACTGTTCCATAAACTCCAAAATATTCTTCGTATAGAGGGGGTCCTCCCACAAGATCCTGAATGGACTTAAGTAAGCCATCACTGATTGGAACGACAATGAGGGATCTAAACAAATATAGGGAGTTTCACTAGCAAATAGATTTGTTCTATAATAGCTACCATATACTTTACTTCCAATCAAGGTTCTAGTATATTGTTCTAATTGAGATGGAGATTTTCTATTTATTTTTCTATTATGTAAATCTTCACCAACCCATATCTCCTTGATACCCTCCATAGGGACAGAAGGTTTTCGATACCCTCCATGATTAGAGGGATAGCTTGCTAGGTCACCTCCTTTTACAAATTGAGATAAACAATTTGTATCCCTTATCGGGGTTATTATTCCATTATTATAAACAGCTTGATAAGCTAACATGTTTCCTCCCAGGCCCCGTTTAGACATTTTTTAGCTACAGGAGGTAGTATGTTTTTAAATAAATACATCCATGAATCCCCTACATGTGTTTTAATAAGCTCCCTACGATACCATTTAGGATGACCCTCTAATTTATCGAGTTTAGTAAAGTCGCCTATTTCATAAACTTCACCAAATATAGGAGTATCTCCTCCTTCTACTACAGCTGGGTACCATCCTAAACTATACATAGAATATATGGGTTCAGATATAAAATTATCAATAAATATAGCTCCTTCATCCTTCAATAATTTATGGTTATAAAACCCTTTTTTCAAACTGCCATAGACAATCACCCTCATGCTCCCACCTTCAAGGCCATATTACATCCAGTAGTATTTTTGCAAATAAAAACTTTTTGACTTAGAACCCCTTCAGTTCCTTTCAAAGAAAACTGGGAGACTTTTCCATCACACTTAGGACAAATTCCTTTGTATAGTAAATCCTTTTGGCTATCACTTAAATCTGAATTCGTTATACTCATCGTATCTGAAAGCTTTATATGGAAATGTTTTTCAATAAACCTACATTTTCGATCATTAAAAGAAAGGACATCCCTTTTAGAAAATGACTGATCATTCGATAATAATAAGGGGGCCCTCTCTTCCGCCTTATCTTTGATATTGAATAACAAGGAGGTATTGAATGTATCTGTAAGTATAGTTACAGGCCCCGTATCTCCAATATTCTCTTCTTTGTCTGAATCCTCCCTATTTAATTGTGATAGGGTGGAATTTTCAACATATTTCTGATATATCGTACATAAATAACCCCCGCAAGTCATACATGCTCCACATGTAAGATAAGGGGGCTTTGTTATTGCAGCCATATCTACTCCTTAAATAAATACCAGGGTAGGATTTGCACCTACAAATAGATATAAAGTCGGTGTCTACCTATCTAGAATACATCAGCAGTTAGCGTCTCTATTCGTCTGGGATGTACCGCTTTATAAGAATCTCCACTAAAAACCTGGCAATTAGGGCGACCTAGGCCCCTTCCCCTAAATTCCCGAAGTAGTTTAATCAAGGGGCACAGATCCATCAATTAACCACCCTCTCCCTTCACCATGAAGAAACCTAGGTCTATTACTCAGTCTTCTCTTTACTAACCGTGAATCCCGATTTCACTGAGGTAAGTTTCCCTCCCCCCATGTAATCACGAACCTCTTTTGCTTTCATTTTAGATTTCCAATATGCCGTCGTTTCGAAAACACGCCCATCTCTAATATGATCTGGTAAATCCTTACCTTTTAAAGGAGACCCGCTGGGGTCTTTAACAAAATATAAAGCCATAGTTACTCCCTGAGCGGTTAAAGCACTTCAGAATCCTCAATTTCATATTCTACATATTCTTCATATAATTGTAAATCATATTTGTTATAAGAATTACCACAAAGATTATCCCATTGCACATTAACAGGTAAACATCCTTCCTGAGGTAGTATACTAAGTATAGTTCCTTGGACCATTTCATCTGGGTTCGAAGGACCTTTATTATAGTATTCACTAGAACTTTTTATAACTACCCGAGATCCTATTTCTAATCCCATCACTATCACCTCCACTCGATGAACGTTCTGTTTGTTTTGAAAAATCTAACCTGTCTTCCACATCGGCTATATACCCAATAGTGCCATTGCCAAGGTCTACTGGTTTTCCTATACGTGGATAAAAACACTTAACAGATGGACTACCTTCGAAACTTATACAATATCGATCATACCCGCCGTCTTTTACGGTTATGGAACCTAATTGATCACATCTTTGGTTGATGTGAGGGATCTTAGCATCTAATCTATGCTTTTCACACTCTTCAGTGACTCCCTCCTTAGGAGTACCTATGTGTATCACTATGTCCTTAGCAGAGACGCTCTGTGAAGCCCCCATCAAGACTATACATGCTACTGCTGATAGTAGTAACTTCTTCATCGGATATTCTCCTTTCTACACATTGATGTGGCTAGGAAGCCTCCTGCCACCATGGAACAAACAATAAGAGGAATAAGCCACCAGAATGATAGGACAGCTCCTGTTAATATAACTGTACTAGCTGCCGTCACCTTTCTTCGTAGTGGCATCTAACTTCTCCTTAATCTCTGTGACAGTGTTAAACATTTTTTCAATAAATCGACCTGCATATACCATTACGATGAATACTAGGACTATTGAGCCTACAAAAGTGAAGAACGGTATAGCGTCCGTAGCTAGATCATGAACAAACCCCACTATAGTATTGCCAGCGCTATCAACATTAACAAGTATAAGGAGTAGAATCACTGCTGACATAAAGCTCCCAAGTACAAGAATAGTCTCATGAACTCTCAGTTTATTAAAAATAATGAACCAATTATGATATCTTAGTCGTTCTTTCTTTACGCACCACTCGCAGAACTTATCCCTCAAATCTCCAGAGAATGTGATTAACCCATATTTCTTCAAAATAAAGGGGACGACCCCTAGGACCCAGAAGAGAAGGACAAACGTAATCACACTCACTGCAGTCCAATAGCCTATTAAATCTAACATACTAATTACCTCCAAATATAATTTTAAGACAATATCCAGCGCTTAACATAGCTACAATCAATACGGTGGCATTAAACCAGTCTCCACTACCCTTTTCAAGTTTCCACAGATGATATGCTGTTAAGGGAAGTGATGATAACAAGACAAAGACAGCCATTGGAACTTTCTCCTTAATTTGATGTCTAATCTTCTTTCTTACATGAAGACGAATGAAGGGAGTAGAGGATATGAAATATTCAATAGCTATATAGACTAGGTAGCTCTATTATAAATCATCTCTATATTCAATCAGGATTAACACCTTTCTTCACAGCCTCAGCAATTTCCTTAGCTACGTCAGCGGTAGGTTTAGTTACTCCTCTCGTAAGATCCACAACTACTTCTACTGGGGCGGTAGCTATTTTAGCCACGTCCTTTACTACTCCAAAAATACTCTTAATTACAGTCATTTATCCTCTCCAAATGAATCAAAATCCATAGAAGCGAAAGTAACTCTCTCAAGTTCTTCCTGATGAATCTCATTAGCATTCTTCATACCGTTGTAATAATCTTCATCCTTACGAACTGAACGACCTATCGAGTATCCAGTAAGAAGTGCTCCAACTAATACGAATAAAAGTATTCCAAGATAGCTAACAATCATTATAGAAGTCATCATATCACCTCATCATCATCTAATTCTACAAGGTCTAATTTAACTAGTGTATCCAAAAATACACTAAAATCAGAATCACTCAGCCTAACCATTACGTTATTAAAATTGATTGAAGGGATTTTAACATGCTCCATTGTTACAACTGTAAAAACATCAACCTCTCCAAAATCGTTAGTCTTCCCTACCACGTCACCTACACTAGGCTGATCTGAAAGGCTATAAAATTCTAATTCAGACACTCTCACCTCCACAGTCTGATAGTAGTGACTAGCCCCATAAACGGGAGCGTATCTCTTGCAATGTAGTTCTATTGGCATCTATATGGCCATCTAAATAAACAGTTTGGAGGACCCCTTGCTCCTCTTGTTCAACAGTTTGTTGATCATGGAGAATATAATCATCACCCACTTTCTCTACTCTGAGTAGACCTTTGGCAGACTTTTTTGTTCCGTTATCCGTTTTAGGATCTTTGTATATCTCAATACCTTTGCCATCTACACGACCATATGTAGCCTTCATAGCCCAACCAAAGCTATCCCGTGTGTTATACTGATAGGTATAGGAGCCTATACCGAATACGATATTACTACTTGCAAAACCTTTATCTTTTAGTCTCGATAGGATTACATTAGCACGATCCAGTGTGATTGAATCTCCGTAGATAAGGCCGATATGATGGTCAAGCTCTTTAAAGCCAGCTGCATTGACCGTACCCCCGAAGGTGTCCCACAGGCATTGAATAGAGCCCTTCTGTTCAGGGGTCAGATCTATCTGCACAAATTCACACTTACTCAAAGTTGATCCATAGTTATCAATATAGTAAAAAGTTTTATCATGACGATTGAGGTCTGGGGTATAAGTGACCTTGTAGTAATCGTCAGCATCATTTTTCCATAGACACTCCTCTGAGCAATGGGGAGTATCAGCAATTAGATTATTACGGAAGGATTCATCCATCTCCTCAGCAACCCATATCTTCCAATCCCCAAAGTCCAAACAAGGGTTCTCTAATACCCTGAACTCATCGCCACACACAATATCAACAGGATCACCGGAATCGGGGCGAATGACTACCTTATTCAACCCAATAGCATTAGGCTTACGTGCCAGTATATCTTTCTTAAGGGCTGGGAGGTATTCAGTAATAACTTTCCAGTAATCCCAGGTGTCAGAGACAATGCTAATAATTCCTGTTGGATATTTTTCAGTAATAAGGGTCTTGAATGTCTCAAACTCTCCACCCTGTTCGCCTAAACACATTACAGCATGTTCGGTGGCGGGTACGCTGCAACCTATTAGTTCTTTCTCAGCGTCAGCACCATACCATTCCTCTAAAAAATCAATAGCGGGAATAGAGTCGGTGCCTACAAAAGATGTAAGATGGCCGGCCCCTGACATAGCAGCTGCATGACGACCAAACATGCCACGCATAGAGAAGTCATGTCCTTGTAAAGGCACGAAGTCTAGGGGAGCTCCGGTATCCTCAGCATATTTGGAGAGTATTCGCCTATATTCATAGGCTATGGTAGCTGATGTCGACATACCCCATAGTTCAGTGGACAGGACTGTTTCAAGGCTGTTGGGAAGCCATCCGAAATCATCGTGTGTATTTGTTATAGTAAGAGGAGGTACCCCTATATTAACCCTCGAGCCTTCTGGCAACGATTTGATATGTAAAGGGAGATGCCCAAGCTTGTGAAGTCTTTCAATGTTGCTAATATCAACAGCGCCTTCACCTAAGGAAGTATTAAGTCTCCGTTTGTAATACCTGACGGCCTCTTCAATTGGCTTAAGGAAGAAATTTTCATTAAATTCCTTGATTAAAAATTCTTCAATGAAATACTGGAGACCAAACCAAACTATTTTTTCATCATAGTATTCACGAAGTACGTTAGCTAATCGACTTGATCTTGGAGTGAAGTTTGAATACACCTGCTCAGTTTTGGCAGGATATTGAGAATGATGGTCAGTCTTGTAGAAATCTTTAGAGCACATCGGGTTCATTCTGAATTCCTTTTATTAAAGTTAATTGTGGGTGGCTTTTCTGAGGGAATGAATCAGTGGTGTATACGGCATCAATACCAGAATTAATAAGTATCTGTATTCCCTTAGAGAAGATACCATGCGAGACTATTAGAGTAACACGGTAAGCTCCTTTTGCTTTTAGAACTTTAGTGAGTTCAATGAATGTACGTCCACCATCACATATATCGTCACAAATAATACAATGTTTATTTAAAACGCTCCCATGTACCTCTGTTCCTGTGATATCGCCTGTTAGGGGATCACGGATTTTATTAGCACTAATCATTCTTATATCGAACAGCTGGGATATTTTAAGAACTCTCTTCAAAGCACCAGCATCAGGGGATATTAATAGACACCTTGCGGTTGTGTTTTGTGCATCAGCCACTGCTCGATATAGCACCTCAATCTGCTCTCTATGTTCAACCCGATCAATTAATGCCAAGGTAACATCACTGTGAACATCATTAACAAAAACCCTTTTAAAGTTCATAGAGTTAATTAGATTGGCGAACATCTTAATAGATAACGCTTCACCTGGAGAGCACACTCTATCCTGTCTAGCATACGGAACATAAGGCATATGGAGATCGATAGGTTATTCAGGATATCTCATATCAAGCGCAGCCTTTAATTGCATTAATGATAATATACCATTAGAATCAGTAAGACGGGCAACTATACGAAGGACAGAGGATGGTTTGCAAGTCTCCTTTAGTCTAATATGTATCTCCCCTCCAGGGAATATTGAATGATTGAATTCCAAAGGCTGCCAATGGTTTTCGTACAGTTGTATGGAGCTCATATCTACACACCTAATAGTAGTGAATGGAGGCAGCGCAAGAGGTCTACAGAGAAATTAATCAACCCTCGCCCTCACGCCACCATAAAGGGACTATATTACGGCATTATCATCAAATTCTACGGTTTCAACAACCATAAGTTCACTTTCTCCAAGCCACGTTCCAGTTTCTTTGAAGTATACCCTATTACCATAATCTTCAAAGCGATCTACAGTGACCTCCATCCTACCTCCGTTGAAGGCTATGCCGCTCTTCTTCCTAACCCTGTCTCCTATAGAGATTACACCCATCTTCCTAGACCTGGGGAATTGATATACTTACGTTAGCTTTACCGGGCCACTCTAATCTTTTGACTCTACCAGAGAATTCGATAAGTTTACCAAATTCTTCAACCCCACAGAGCCTGATTAGATTTTTATTCCCATCACAAATGATAGACGGAAGATCACCAGCTAGTCCTAACACTGAAAGAGCTTTTATCTTGTCTGTAAGGGACGTATGTAGTACAGCATAGTATTCCACCCCTCCCTTGCGTGGATCGACTGTTACTAAAGCTAGCGGATTCTCAGCAGTTAAGTCGCTAGCAATGTCCCCGTAGTTAATCAGAGCTGTGTCACCTACGGAGAAGTTGTAGGACTTAGATGAGTTATTCAAGCCTTTGGAATCATGAAGCACAAAAGAACATGCACCATATCTATTACTATTATTAACTAATGTGACAATTTGTTGATCAGTATGCTCATCCTTTCCGTAAACAGCCTCGATTTCATAGATCCCATCTACTGCGAGGGATTTACATTCAGTCAAACGTCTCACTACCTGACCTGCCTTAAACATAATTATTCTCCATTAATGAATTTAGTGAAAGAGAGTAGGACTCGAACCTACGATACCTGCCTATCCGGCGAGACGCTGTGTCACCTGCGCCCCCCTTCCTTTATGTTCTCTACGATAGTACCCCAGGAGAGATTCGAACTCCCAAGTCTACGGAGTAGAGATCCGTTGCCTTAATCCAGTTTGGCCACTGGGGCTTGAATACAGTTGCATGTGTTATAGAATGTTTCTGTAATAGATATGCAATCCTCTGTGATATACATAGTCCTAGTATTTTTCTGAAATATAGGGGGAATGCGCGTTATAGATGTCCACCACCATTTATTAATGTACCCTCCTGAAATAAGGGAATAACCATTATACATAATCTCAACGCTTAGGCATCCTTCACATACCTTCCAATTACCAGTGAATACGAAACTTTTTGTCCATCCTTCACACATTCCTACAGGCTTGCCGTCATCTGTGAGTTTCTTTATGTCAGGAAGATACGCTTTAACCACCACTTCCTTACGTGTCATACACATAGTGCCTCCTGATAGTAGTAACTAGTCCATGAGATTATCTAGCTTACGTTTTAAGTAGGCTATCTTTTCTGCATCCCTTGCCTCTATTAGGGCTTTAGTAAGGATCTCAGCTTTCTTAAAGCGTCTATAGCCTTCTGAGACTCACTTTCTATCGATGAAAGACCCTGCTGAACTATCCTGTAGTCCCACGTTGTACACGGCCTTGCCTCTTGAATCAAATGTAATTTGTCTCAGTTCCGGGTACTGTTCCATAATGAAAGTACAGAGTTGTACATGCAATAGTAGGGTAGACACATCCACACCACTACATGAAACTTTAAGCAAATTAGCCTGTAATGTCACCCCACTAGAAATAATATTGATATGCTTATCATTGCCATATCCACCAACACGTACATACACCTCAAAGAATTTGTTAGATAATTCAACAACTAATTTGTACTCGTCAAAGTCACCTTTATTGACTTCGGTACTAACCTTGCATATAATTTTCATATCTTTCACCACAAATAAAAAGGCCCCACCCACCTACAAAGGTGAATGAGGCAAGGGTGGGTTTTTGTTAACGGAAGCCTTACCGGTGAGGTGCCCCCAACCCCTTGCTACTGGACCAAATCATTCATTGTCTTCACTCCACCCGTCTAAAATACTTCATCCATAGTAGTACATTTACTGCGTATACGATGATAGATAGTTATAGGGTTATAACCAGTACCTGCGTCACACACTTTCCTCCACGTAAAACCAACGACCAGGTGTGTGGCCCCTAGCTGTCATACTATAGGCCCATCCATTCCTCACCACCCTACGGCCCTTACAGAGCCCATATACCTTCCCATCATCATGATTAGTATGGATAGACTTAACCTTCCTCATATCATAGCCCTTGGCAATCTCATGAGAAATGATCATTTGATTATTTAGAGTAGCTCCGCGCTTACGGGCATGAAAACGTAGGGATTGTGTAGACCAGTCAGCCTTGGGTGGCTTACCTTGGGCTACTGTATTCTGACAAGAGAGTCTAAGATTTGACATGACATACCTCTATGTATATTATACAGCGATTGAATGTTTGAAAAACCTATTAGTTTCCCCTAGTTGTGAAATGTGCCGTTGCAACACTTCATCTGTAGAATCACAAGGGAGCGCTACATTTTTATCGGGATATAGTGCTTCAGATCCAGGGTATCCACAATAATGACACTCAATACGGTGCTCTATTTTATTACATACCTTCGTTTTAAATAAAACTACTGGGCCTGTTACAGTAATTCTCCCATCCTTAGTGAATGTATGAGCTGCTCTAATGTCTTTGTAAAACTGGACTCGGACTAGATAGATATTAGGCCTATCAATATTTCTTATAACCAACCCCCATCCAAGGGTTGGATTATACACCCTGTCGCCCACATCAAAGGAATCTACTGATTTATCCATAAGAGCCTTCCTCGTTGAAAGAGCTGAGAGGCTTGGCTTCACGCCACGGGACCCCTTTTGCCAGGTTACACTGTTCACACAGGTACATGCCGTCCTTCATTCTTAAAAATCTTCTGATAGTCCATCTGTGCAACCCTACGGCAGGGCTCACAGCAATCCATTCACCCTGTATAGGCTCCCAAGGTTTGGGAGAATACGTTTGCTCTTCATGGAACAAGCATACAGGGCATTTTTTGACATGCCTGCCATCTAAGGTAAAATATCCCTTCAATACCTCCATAGAACCTTTGGTAAATGTTACTAAAATAGGATAATCGTCCTTTTCATGATAGTACTCATCATCATCGCCGTTCTCTATCTCCTTAATAACACCCCATCCCCATGCAGGGCTCCATACCTTACAGCCTTTTTTGAATTGACGGCTAGGGACTAATGCCTTTTTCTCTTTGTTTGTTACACACATAATGACATACCTCGTTTTGAGAGTGTGTAAAATTACCAACCATGCCCTCTATATTCTAGATGACCTGTCTTTAATGCATTTACAATATCTACACCCTCAAGATATGTGTAAGGCCCATTATCAATAAGATTATAAAACCACAGAAATTTATGCTCATATATCTTACCATTATCATAACGGTATTCACCTAGATTATATTGCATAAGAGCCTCCGCCGGTTATCCAGCCTTGAAGTCTATATCGGGTACGATGGTCTGCGGTTTAAAGATAACTTTATAGTGATAAACGCTCACATCAACTGATTCCAGCTGTTCAGCAAAATAGGTAACATTATCTGAAAGACCTAGGAAATGCTTCTTGTAACTTGAACTACCGGTCTTACAGGTCACCTCCAGTTGATTACGTTGATCAGTAATGGAGCAGCGTCCTTCAATAGTCAGTAAATACGAATCAGTTATTCCATTGTAGAACACTATACGTCTATCTATCTGAAACATATCTGCTGCTTTAGAAAGATTATGAGACGCTAATGTAGCATCAGTTACACATCCTGCGAGTGCCACGGATAAGGCTAAAACCACACCTGTGCCTAACATTGCTATCTTTTTCATAGTTAAATTACCTTTATAAGGAGAAATGGTGGGTTGAAACCCCCTAACCGAGTAACCCTCTGAGCTACCAATCCTATGTGCTACATCCTTTCTTTAACACAGTATTCGTCCGTGAGATCTACCCAGCCTATGTAGTCTCCGAAAGTAGAGTCATTAGAGAATACCTTCCCTGTCCTTAGATTAAATAGCCTAAAATGAGACGAAATACTTCCACAGAAGTATATATCTCCCATGGCGCTACCATATCCGTAGATATGTCCTTCGATAACTCTAGGGTGTTCATATTCCTTCGTCTTAATCGTACACACCTGCATAATAATACTCCTCTATCCATTATACCAAAGAGAGTGGTGCCTCCTCTAGAATAAATGTGTCCAGGAAGCACGGACGGGCGATTGTAGCTATTCCATTAAATGCCTAACTTCTTAATAATCAATCCACACACATGCACCATTAACCGTCCGTTCTGCGTTTCTGGGTCAAAGTCTCTGGTGTCAGGCCGAGTCTCATATCCAAATATGTGAGCATCACGTTCATACGTATCATGGAACATACGTGCTAAATCTTCGGCACTTAAT
>PJEL010001791.1_pt1 | contig 20716 bp, 16 predicted proteins | sample 1853271 | NCBI WGS metagenome assembly PJEL01 (sample SAMN08108733, study PRJNA415343) | Invertebrate metagenome, whole genome shotgun sequencing project. | host: Globobulimina | place: Sweden: Gullmar Fjord | collected 2015-08
TACCCGGTAGTCAGTTTTACTTAAAACTGGCGCAAAAAGTAATGCATTTATTTAACACACTAATGGCTAGCGGTATTTTGTATGAACTCGATATGCGTTTGCGGCCCTCTGGTAATTCAGGTGTCTTAACTATTCATGTCGATGCTTTTGATAAATACCAAAAAACTGAAGCTTGGACATGGGAGCATCAGGCGTTGGTGCGCTCACGCATTATATTTGGTCATCAAAGCCTCACCGGAGCATTTGAACAAGCCCGACAGTCGACACTATCGTTAGTAAGGGATGAAAATAAACTAATGTCTGATGTGATCGAGATGCGCAATAAAATGCGTGATCATCTAGATAAATCTACACCAGAGACTATAGATATTAAGCAGGGGGTGGGGGGACTGGTTGATGTCGAATTTTTGGTGCAATACTTAGTGTTAAAATTCAGCCATAAATACCCAGAGCTTAGTCAGGTCAGTGACAATATTCGCTTGATTGAAAAACTCAACCAGTACAAGATTATTTCTGACCAAGATAGCGATGTCTTACAGAAAAGCTACCAACAACTGCGGGCTTTTGGGCATCGGCAAACACTTCAAAACCAGCCTGCATTAATGCCGGTTACAAAGTTTAATGAATATGGTGAATTAGTGGTTCAAATTTGGCACGACTTTTTAGGGTAGTGATAGTGAACACAACCTTATTGGTTTATCGGCGTCTCGTTTGTTGTTTAAGGGTTTCAGGAGTCAACACTTCGCACTCTTGTTGCAAATAATCCATACCCTCTTCGATCAGCACAATACTGCGTTGTTTGTAACAAAAGTAAGAAGTTACCCCGTTAGGAAAATGGCCTTGAACGGCATTAGCAATCAAATATGCAGTATAAAGTAATTCTTTATCAATTCGGAATGGGTCTTTTATAATGAGATCTTTGTTAAGCCACCAGATAATTTCTAAGCCTTCATTTTCAGAATACTCTGATAACTTTTGAAAGAGTGTTTCACCAGTTCTAAATGGACGAGATTCTGTATTACCTCTCCAACTTGGTTTAAGTGGACGAGTTACCTTGGCTTTCTCTTCTAATATCTCAGTTAAATTGCCTGTTGGATCGGGCAAGAAAACAATATTATTTCGGATCTTAGCTTGTTCACCATACTCACCATGCAGGTTGGCGTAAAACCTAGAAAGACCTTGCGCCGCTGCATTTTCTTTTTTAATAGGTCTTTTTTCAAATTTTGTTGGTTGATCGATAACGGCTTCTTTGTCAGTTGACGCTTGACCATTTGCAGTTGCATTAGAGTCACTCATTTCTGTGGACTCTATGATCGCAAAAAGGGACTCTTGGTTAGCAAATAAAAAATAAGCTAAACCAAAAAGAATGACGCCAAATATGCTACTTCTGATCCAAAAATTCATTATATTAATCGTTCGTCTTGAGCTGAATAAATTAAACGGATTATTCAGTTTATTGCCATACCATACTTAAAAGGACTTATTTATACAAATCTGGGTCGGTTTTATTCGGCCTTGTTTTGAATCGACGATGCAACCACATGTATTGCTCAGGCTTTTTTAAGATCGCTTTTTCTAATTCTTGATTTATTCGAAGTAAGTCGGCTTCGTCATTCCTATCTTTTGACGGGAAACCTTCAAGCATAGGACTTATCTCAATAGTGTAACCACTGCCATCGTCATTGCGCGTGGGGATGGCCATATGAGTTTGGGTATTTTTTTGTCGAGCAAAGACTAATGTGCCAATAGTTGTCGCAGCAGGAGTGCCAAAAAATGGAATAAATAAACTGCTCTTACGACCATAATCTTGATCAGGTAAATAAACACACGTTTCTCCTTGATGTAAGGCTTTCATTAAACCTTTGACATCTTTTTTACCTAGCATGTATCGATTAGAGCGACCACGTCCTCTAAATTGAAAATACTCCATTAACTCATTATTGTGTGGTCGATAAAATACTACCATGGGATGCGAATATCCTACCCCACGACAATTAATTTCCACACTCAAGTAATGCATAGCTAGCAATAACACACCCTTCCCTTGAGCTTTGGCTTCTTCTAAATGTTCTTTGCCGATAACTTTGACTTTGCGTTTAACGCGCCAATCTGGCCACCACCAACCCATACCCGTTTCAAGTAGGGCGATACCTGCATTTTCAAGATTCCTTTTTAAAATACGTTCCCTTTCTTGTTCATCTTTTTCAGGAAAGCACAAAGCTAGATTCTTCCGAGCAACTTTAATTCGGCTCGAACCTGTTTTTGCCAATAATCGGCCAATAAGTCTGCCAAGAGACAGTTGCAACCGGTAAGGTAACCATGAAATGGTGTACAAAATAAATACACCGAGCCAAGTAGGCCAGTATTTAGGAAGCAGATATGATATTTTGAAATCGGGCTGTAAAACTCTATTTTTACTCACAGGGTAAATTCATCTCATGTTAGACTAGCCAGTATTATATAGTTTATGGAAGTTAGGATGAAAGTAGATATTCCCACTTTTAATCAAGCACGTGTAATTGTTGCTGGTGATATTATGCTAGATCGCTACTGGCAGGGGCCGACTGAAAGGATTTCTCCTGAAGCGCCAGTACCCGTGGTTAAAGTTAATCAACAAGAAGATAGACCTGGTGGCGCAGCAAATGTTGCCTTGAATATAGCTTCTTTAGGCGGAAAAGTGACTTTGACTGGGATTACCGGCCATGATGAAGCGTCAGCGACACTGAGCTCTCATTTATCATCATTAAACATCGCTTGTCAGTTAATTCAAACCGATGTGGCACCGACGATTACTAAACTGCGAGTGATGAGTCGCAATCAGCAACTTATGCGATTGGACTTCGAACAATCATTTGTCGCTGTAGATAAAACTGAACTTAATGATACCGTCAGCGCTTTATTGGCTGATCATGATTTGTTGCTGTTATCTGATTATAACAAGGGGACCTTATCTGAGGTACAAACCCTAATTCAGGCAGCTCGTCAAAAAGGCATTCCAGTGTTGGTCGATCCTAAAGGCGATGATTTTAGCAAATATCGTGGTGCGACCTTGTTAACACCGAACATGTCAGAGTTTGAAGCGGTCGTCGGTGATTGTTCAAATGAAGCCGATATCATAGACAAAGGGAATAAATTATTAGAAACGTTAGACTTACAAGCGCTGTTAATTACCCGTAGCGAACATGGCATGACGCTATTACGACGTGATCATGAAGAATTTCATTTACCGACTAAAGCTCGAGAAGTTTATGATGTAACTGGGGCCGGAGATACTGTTATAGCCACTTTAGCGCTTGCGGTAGCAGCAGAAGCGCCATATACACAGGCTAGTGCTCTAGCCAATATCGCTGCAGGTATTGTCGTTGGCAAGATAGGTACATCGACGGTGAGCGAAGCAGAGTTATCAGCGGAAGTGCTTTCTGGACAAGAAAGTGGCTTTGGTGTCTTAAGTGAAGATCAATTAAAGATCGCAGTAACAGCTGCTAAAGCCCGTGACGAGAAAATCATCATGACCAATGGTTGTTTTGATATTCTACATGCTGGCCATGTGTCTTATTTAACTCATGCCAAAAAGTTGGGAACAAGGTTAATTGTAGCGGTAAACGATGACCCCTCGGTAACTCGATTAAAAGGTGTTGGACGACCTGTAAATCCAGTTGATCGACGTATGGCTGTGCTTGCGGGCTTAGGCGCTGTAGATTGGGTGGTTAGTTTCAAAGAAGATACCCCACAACGTATTATTGCAAATATTCTACCGGACATCTTAGTGAAAGGTGGTGACTATCAGGTTGAAGATATTGCCGGTGGTACAGAAGTGATAGCTGCAGGCGGCGAAGTCAAAGTACTTAATTTCGAAGCCGGTATCTCAACCACTGAAATTATTAATACAATTCGCTTGGAAGATTAGTTGCTTCATAACTAGAGTGGGTTGAACTATTGTGTAAGTGAATAGATCACCATTGGTAAACTGGAACGAAAAAGGCAGTCAATTGACTGCCTTTTTTATTGTAATCTCGCCTTATTAAGTGGCGTTTAACCCAGTATTTATATCGGTAACATCCTTTTCAGATAGTGTACCACCTGCACGTTTTAAGGCCAGAATAGAGCGAATATAACTATAACGAGTTGATGATAAGTTACGTTTCGCATTGTATAAGTTACGAGTGCTATCTAGAACATCAACAATAGTACGAGTGCCGACTTCAAAGCCTGCTTCGGTTGCCTCCAATGCTTTTTCAGCACTTAAGGTTGATTGTTTTAATGCTTTAAGCGCAGATACTGCGGCCAGTACTGTGTTATATGCATTACGAGTATTTTGCACTACATTGCGGTAGGCGAACTCCATGTCTTGGCTTGCTGCAACATAATTGTGTTGTGCTTGACGCACTTGGCTTGATATCGCGCCACCGGCATAAATAGGAACGGAAACTTGTAATGTAATAGAATGGCTATCTAAACTAGGCTCATTAACCTTAGGTAAACCGGTAACATCAAACTCGTCGTCAGATGTTGTATAGTTGCCTATTAAATCAAGGGTCGGCAAATGACCGGCCTTGGCAATATTAATGTCTTCTTTAGCGATATCCATCGAGATTTTTGTCACGATTAAATCTAAACTTTTTGCTTCGGCGGTTTGTTGCCAGTCATTAACGTTGTCTGGGCTTGGATTAGATGCGCTGAAACGATCTGTATTTAAGGTACTAATATTTCTTGGATAAAGATTAGTAATTACTCGAAGCGCTTCTTCAGCGTTGTAGATATTGTTTTGGGCAACTATTACTTGAGTCACCGAGTCATCATATTGTGCTTGGGCTTCATAAACGTCAGTAACCGCAGTAAGACCAACTGAAAAACGTTGCTTTGTTTGTTCTAATTGACGTTCAATCGCTGTTCTTTGTGATTCCGCAAATACTAAGTCATCTTTAGCCGCGAGCAAATTGAAGTAAGCGTCTGTAACACGAATGATTAAATCTTGTTTTGCAATTTGATAGGCGATGTCAGCTTGATGAGCGATTTTTTTCGCATTGTCAAAGTTTAACCAAGTATCGTGATGATACACTTCCATCGATAGATTGGCACCGTATGACGTGTTTTCTATGTCAGTATCGATAACCGAGCCTGCAATTACTGATACTGACTCACGCGAGGCGTCAGTATAACTACCAAAGGCACTAAGTTGAGGTAATAAAGCCGAACGGGCTTGAATAATAATCTCTTGAGACGCCATATATTGTGCTGATGCTTTAAGCACAACAGGGTCATTGGTCAGCGCTTGCTGATACATTTGTAATAAGTCTTCAGCTTTGACAACTGCGCTATTAGCTGCACAGGCAAGTCCAACGAAAACAGAGGCGATAGTTTTTTTCATGGGCACGCAAATCCTTAAATATGCACTTGGCTTCAATGTTCTTTTTCTAATTACAGTCGATAATACGCTAAATCAAAAAAAAATGCTGTTTTTCAGCGTTATACTAATGTAAAAAAATATTAACTGACTTAGGAGTTGTTGAACTTTTGCGGTTAAATTTTGTTTGAGATAAAAGCGTTTTAGTTGCGGCGAGTAGTGTGTAGCCTAGTCATTCTAAACAAATACTGCTCACAGGCTATATGCTCCTGCAAAAGTCCTCTCAAAAGATCAACAGACCCTAGGGATAATAGGATAATTAGTATGAAAAATGAAACTAGTACACTGAATTTTACTGTTGATGATGTAAATATTATAGAGACTTCAATTAATTATGATGGCTTTTTTAAAGTCCATGAATATCATCTGTCCCATAAGCTATTTAATGGTGGAGAAAGCCCTGTTATTTCCCGAGAAATATTTGAGCGTGGCGATGCAGTTGTCGTTATGCCCTATGATCCGAATCGAGATACGTTAGTGTTTAATGAGCAATTTCGTCCAGGTGCTTTGCGAACTCAAAATTGCCCGTGGCTATTAGAGTTTGTTGCGGGCATGTTTGGCGAGCACGAATCACCTGAAGAAGTAGCGATCAGGGAAGCGAAAGAAGAAGCCAATTTAGAGCTTGATATTGACGATATTGAACCGATCATGACCTACTTGTCGAGCCCAGGAGGTACCAGTGAACAAATACATTTATATGTCGCTAAGGTCAGTGCCGAAAATATAGGTGGAATCTATGGCTTAGACGAAGAAGCAGAAGATATTCGAGTATCAGAGCTTAGTAGAGTTGATGCCTTAGCGCTGCTCGAACATGGAAAAATTAATAATGCCTCGACAGTAATTGGGTTACAATGGCTGGCACTTCATGGCGAAACACTGCGAGCTAAATGGCTAAGTAATGACGACAACAGCGAATAAAGTCACTAAATATCGTCCGAATTTACCGGACTTGATGAGCTTGTGTGCTTCAAATTATATGTTGTCTCTTAAGTTGTTAGCCGATAGAGAACAAGAAGGCGAAGAACGTCACTTTTTTATATCAGACCAATTGTCCTATGTGCTTTGTGTTAGAGAAGTCACTAAGTACACTTCAGTGATCGAAATGACCCAACAAAATACAATATCGAGCGAAGTTATTGGAGAGCTAATTAACCCGAAGATGCTGGTTCGTTTGTATCATGACGCGCAGGTTGCTGAAGTGATCAGTAGTCAAGGGGTTAGACAAGTAAAGCCACGCTATGATTATCCCAACGACCGCATGCATCAGCCTGACGAAAAGCTACAAATTAATCAATTCTTAAAAGAATGGTTACAATTATCTCTTGAGTACGGGCAAGCAAAATATGCTTTTTAACGCTAGTTTGTTAGCAATAACCAAAAATCAATAAGCCTATGTCCTTGCTAGTAGCCCAGTTTTCAGATTGCCACCTTTTTTCCGACTCATCCAAGCGACATGTTGGTGCCAATGTTTATGACAACCTCAAACGCGTCTTGGCTGAAATTTCTCAAAATCATGCGATCGACCTTATCTTATTTACCGGTGATTTAACTCAAGATCATACAACACAGTCATACCAACTTTTTGCCAATCTTGTTAGACAAGCAGGCATTAAAAAACCCTTATATTATTTAGCCGGTAATCATGATGAACCTCAGTTATTAAACCAGTATCTTGTCGGCGCTCCGTTTAATGAGAGTGATGTCATTGAAAGTGATTATTGGCAGCTGTTTTTATTACCGAGTAAATCGGAAACCCCAGCGGGATTTATTCAGCCTTCGCTACTAGATGATATTGAGCGATTGTGTCAGCCTACTAAATTCCAATGGCTGTTTATGCATCACCATCCGATTAATGTCGGTTATTTTATTGACCGTCATCCGCTAACCAATCAAGAGCCGCTTTGGCAAATGGTTGGCAACCAAGCCACGATTAAAGGAATTGCCTGTGGACATATCCATCAAGGATTGAATATGCTGGCAGAAAATACAGGAAAGTCTTGCGATGTTTTGACTTGTCCAGCGACCTCGATACAATTTGATCCCTCAATAGATGGGGTTGCTGCACTTCCGCTAGGGCCCGGTTATCGATTGATCGAGTTACATGACAACGGCAGTTACGATACAGATATTATTTATTTATAGGTATATTTTGACTACTCGAATTTTATATATACACGGATTTAACTCGTCACCGGGGTCGATGAAAACTCAATTAACCCAAGCGTATTTCGCTCAATATTTCCCGTCTGTCATATTTCATTGTCCGCAAGTTGCCAGTTCACCGAGTGCTGCAATTGAGCAATTAGATCAGATATTGGCAAGTTACCAAGAGGATAACTGGTTGTTAATGGGCTCGTCTTTGGGAGGGTATTTCTCTACGTATTTCTCTGAAAAATATCACTTACCAGCGGCATTGATAAATCCAGCGGTTCAGCCGTACTTATTGCTAAGTGACTATATAGGCGAGCAACAAAACCCATATACTGGCGAAGTCTATCGTGTTGAACCTGAGCACATGGCTCAGCTAAAAGCATTGGAACAGAAAAAAATTGAACAAAAAAATTATCTAGTCATGGTACAAACAGGTGATGAAGTGTTAGATTATCGTCATGCGGCAAAAAAGTACCATCAAAGTAAGCTGATTGTTCAGCAAGGCGGCGATCATAGCTTTATAGATTTTCAAAAAATGCTGCCAACTATTGTGAAATTTTTTCAATTAACCTAAATACCATCTAAAAATAAGAAATAGAATAGACCTATGAGCGATCAATATAATTCCGAATCCATTGAAGTCCTTAGTGGTTTAGAGCCCGTACGTCGTCGCCCTGGCATGTACACCGATACTGACCGTCCTAATCACTTAGGTCAGGAGGTCATTGATAACTCCGTAGATGAAGCGTTAGCCGGTTTTGCGCAAAATATCGTTGTCGTGTTAGATAAAGATCAGTCGTTGGAAATTACTGATGATGGTCGCGGTATGCCGACAGATATTCACCCTGAGCAGGGCGTTTCTGGGGTGGAACTGATTTTCTGTAAACTGCACGCTGGTGGTAAGTTCTCTAATAAAAATTATCAATTTTCTGGTGGTTTGCACGGTGTGGGTATTTCGGTCGTTAATGCGCTATCTAAGCGTGTTGAAGTGATCGTTAGACGTGACAGCAAAGTGTTTGAAATGGCCTTTGAGCACGGCGAAAAAGTTCAAGAACTGACTGAAACCGGTACTGTAGGCAAAAGAAATACCGGCTCTCGAGTAAAATTTTGGCCGGATGAAAAATATTTTGATTCAGCTAAGTTTTCGGTGTCAAAACTTAAGCGGCTGTTAAAAGCAAAAGCGGTACTTTGTCCCGGTCTGACCATAAAGTTTCAAGACAAAAATGACGGTTCAAAAGAAGAGTGGTGTTATGCCGACGGCTTACGCGATTACATCAAGGAAGCCTTGAAAGATAATATTTGTCTGCCAGAAGAGCCATTTATTGGCAAGTTTACCTCACAAAATGAAGTCGCTGACTGGGCGGTAACTTGGTTACCAGAAGGTGGTGAATCGGTTGGTGAAAGTTATGTTAACTTGATCCCAACCATTCAAGGCGGAACGCATGTTAATGGTCTTCGACAAGGCTTGTTAGAATCAATGCGTGAGTTTTGTGAATTTAGAAACTTAATTCCGCGCGGCGTTAAAATTACTCCAGATGATATCTGGGACAAATGTAGTTATATCTTGTCAGTGAAAATACAAGATCCGCAGTTCGCTGGTCAAACCAAAGAACGCTTAAGTTCACGCCAATGTGCAGCATTTGTTACTGGAGTGGTTAAAGATTCGTTTAGTTTGTGGTTAAACGAACATACTGAAATAGCAGAAGGCTTAGCGGAGTTTTGTATCTCCAATGCTCAACGACGACTGCGCGCCGCCAAAAAAATTATTCGTAAAAAAATCACCCAAGGGCCCGCATTGCCCGGTAAGTTAACTGATTGTGGCAGCCAGGAAACGGCTCGTACCGAATTGTTCTTAGTTGAGGGTGATTCAGCTGGTGGTAGTGCTAAACAAGCACGTGATAGAGAAATTCAAGCAGTGATGCCACTTCGCGGAAAAATACTCAACACTTGGGAAGTGGAATCAGGTCAAATCTTAGCATCGCAAGAGGTGCATGATATTTCCGTAGCCTTAGGTATAGATCCCGATAGCGAAGATTTAAGCAGCTTACGTTATGGTAAGGTGTGTATTCTTGCCGATGCCGACTCTGATGGTCTTCATATCGCGACCTTGCTCTGTGCTTTGTTTATGCAACATTTCTTACCTTTAGTGCAAGCCGGCCATGTATATGTTGCAATGCCACCTTTGTATCGAATTGATGTTGGCAAAGAAGTGTTTTATGCATTGGACGAAGGTGAAAAAGACGGTATTTTAGACCGTATAGAAGCTGAGAAAAAACGTGGCAAAGTTAACGTACAACGTTTCAAAGGTTTGGGTGAGATGAACCCGCTACAATTGCGTGAAACAACCATGGATCCCAATACCCGTCGATTAGTGCAGCTAACGGTTGATGAACATTCAGAGACTATAGAAACTATGGATATGTTGCTGTCGAAAAAGCGCAGCGGCGACCGTAAAGATTGGCTTCAAGCCCATGGTGATAAAGCGTTAGTTGAACTGTAGGTTATAGTAACCACAGTAAATAGCTGATCTATTTTACAGGTTAAAAACTTACGCCTTCAATTAAGCTTTTTTTCCTGCATAAAGTTTAGATAATATACTTAATGTAATTGGTATTAACCTGTTCAAGGCTGATAAATAATTGGTATGTAACCATTTATTTGCCAGCCTTTTTTATCGGCCTTAAACTTGCGTGTTAGGCTTACGGAGTAGATTTGGTCGGTGAGTTGAGGAACTTCACCTCTAGTGGCGATGACGTATCAAGGTGTACATCTCTTTGTGGGAATGCAATGCCAATGCCTGCTTCATTTAATGCATCATAACACTTAGTATTAAGTGTGGTTTTAAGCATTAAAATTTTATCAACTGAGTTAAAATAGACTCGTGCGGTAATGGTTAAGGCGTTGTCGCCAAATTCTTCAAACGCAATAGTCGGCTCAGGCTCTGCTAAAGTATTTTCATCTTTGTCACAAATATCTTTAATAATCGCCATCGCTTTTTTCACATCACTACCGTATGCGATACCAATAGTAACGATATGACGATTGATCGAATCAGATAATGTCCAGTTGAGCAACCTGCCAGTAATGAATTCTTTGTTTGGTACCAGTAATTCTTTGCGATCCCAGCGACGAATGGTCGTTGCCCTAATCTCTATCTTGGTGACAATGCCATCAGTATCACCAATGGAAACAACATCACCAATACGAATGGGGCGTTCAAAAAGGATAATTAGACCACTAATAAAGTTGGCAATAATTTCTTGTAAGCCAAAGCCGATACCAACACCCATCGCCGCAACTAACCATTGCATTTGTGCCCATTCAAAACCTAGCGTTCTGGTTAACCAGACAACGGTGATTACGGTGATGGCATATTTGGTTAAGGTAAGCGACGCGTAGCGTGTACCTGCTTCAACCTCTAAGTACTGAAAGATCGTCATTTCGAGTAAAGATGGCATTTTTTTCAATGTGACAAATGACAAGGTAGTAACGAAAACGGCAAAAAGCACATCACTGAGGGTGATCGGTAAAATGACTTCTGCACCGTCGACAAGTGTTGAATGTTGCCACAGCGATACGGTATCTAAAATGCTTAACGCTGGCAGTAAAGGAGCCCATATGAGTACTAAACCAAAGAACATGATGATGATAATAAAAATGTTGAGCAACTCGCGGGTTTCAGTGCTAATAGAGTCAACATCTATTTCTGGCTCTTCAATCGCTTCAGATATTTCATCTAATTGGCCTTCTTGTTTGATTTTTCTAGCCGCTTCAAGTTTTTCAATTTCTAACTTCAATGTCAGTTTTCGTTGTGACATCCAAATTAAACGTTTTAACATTTCATAGATTAGTTTGATGGGGATCAGAAAAAATACACTATCAATGAGCAATTTGACCACTGTAATAGCGCCATATAAATAACCGAACAAAGATAAACCTATAAGTGTTAAAGGTGTAGTGACTAAGACCAGTTTTATGAAGTAGGTACTCAGTTGAGATGTCCTTTTTTCATCAACCATGTAACTAAAAACAATTCGGTTTTTAAGGTATGCGCTTACGGAAACAGAGATGACGATAATACTCAGTAGGCCAATTGAGTTATCGTATTCAGTTGACGGTGCTTTCGATATTAATAAGAAAAGAAAATGAAAAGGAAAAAAAGCCCAAGCAAACTTAACTAAACGTGACATGCCTTGCTCTGTTCTCGCTTTTTCCCAACGAAAGTGGGCCTCACAAAGGCCTTTATTTTGAAACGCGTTATAGACCAATAGAAAGTAAAATAAATATTCGCTAAATTCTAACAGTGCTTCCCCTAATACGTATGTGGCGTCATTGTTGCTTGGGATAGTCAAAAACGTATAAGCAAAGACCAAGCATAAAATAATCCATGGTAAGGTCATCATTATAGTAATCATTAACGCTTTTAACGTATTACTATAACTATCTTTACTGACTTTCTTAATGGTAAGGCTGGTTTCTGCTAAGCTAGTGAGTATTGCTTTTTTCTTCACCCAATAAAAAAGCAATAAACATAATGCAAGAACAATACTTACCAAGTAGGTTTTATGAAGAAAAATGGTTTCAATGAGTTCTGGTTGAAATAAAGGTGAAAAAAGTGCCTCTAGTTGGTCAGGGATCGATGTAATGCTGCTGATACTGAACGATTCGCTGCTGCGCATCCACACTAATTTTTCGTTCAATAACGCGTGATATTGAAGTAACGTTTCACGTAAATAAGAGTTCGCATTGGCTACTTCATCTAGCCCAGTGATAAAGGTATTGTCGAGCACAATGGCTTGTGTAAGGAGGAGTTTTCTCGCTTCTATCAGGGCGAGGTATTGTGCTTGTATTTCTGGAGCATATTCAGAAATGTTGCTCGTTTTTTGGGTGATAATGTCGGTTGTACTTTCGAGGAAATTGCTTTCATTTACTTCTGAAAGCTGAGTGAATTCTTCCTGATGTTGCGATCGTAAAATTGATTGTTTGGATTGTAATTTCTTATTAAAGCGAATCTCGGAGTCGAGTTCTCTTATATCAGGTAGGTTTCTTTTGCGTGCTAATAGCATTTGGCCAGTGCGCTGATTAATACTCTCGGTCGATAATTTTTTTACCGTACTTTGAAATTCTTTTCTTAGCTTGTCGTTTTCTTGTTCTTTTTGGGTATCTGTTGAGCTGTAATATTGCAGCTGTTCAGCAGACAAAGATAACTGCTCGATCAGTAAATCATTAAGCTCAATAATGTTTTGAATTATGGGTTCTTGATTGTCAGTCAGTTGCTTGGCTGCATGGTTTTCATCGATAGCTTGTTGTATATCGGTTAAGCGTCTATCACTTAAAAAACCATCTAGTTGTGTGATTTTGTTATTGACATAATCTAAGTCTAATTGAGTCAATTCAATATTTGCAACAATAAACTTTCGACGTATATCATGACTGAGTAACTCTTCATCTATAGCAAGTATCTCGTTTTGAATGCGCTGAGAGGTTACTTGTTTTAACCATTTTTCTGCTTCTAATAAATCCGCAGATTTAGTGCTGTCATTCTCTGCGATATTAAAATTACCTGAAAGGGCATCTTTGTTTTTACGAGCATTTAATAGCTCTCGTCTTGCTTGTTCTGGCCTATTAGTTTCAAAGGCTAATTTATTTTGATTTTCAGTTAGTTTCGCTCGAACCGAGGCGAAATCAGCTTTTAATTTATTTATTTGCTGCTCTGCTTGGCGTAATGAGCTATTAAATAATTTGGGTTTAGCTCCTTTTTTAAGGTTTTTCTTTCGTCTTTCAATCGAGTTTAGAATATCTTCAGTTTGCTTAGGGTAGGTTTTGGTAACCTCTTTATAGAAAGCATACTTTTGTTTGTAATCTTCACTTAAGGACATTTCACTGAGGGATTTTCGATATAACTCTATTAAAGTGTTTATTTCTTGTTGAGTTAAGTAAGTAGATGACGATACTTCTTCTATTTTATTCTTGAGTTGCTCTTCTGAGACTACGACTATATTTTCAATACTTTTAGTCTCCATCGCTAAAGAAGGTGTAGCGAAAAATCCTGAAGAAAAAATAGTGAGCATTAAGACAAAGAGAAATCTGCGACGGGAAATATCACTGTTGAGAAAATTCATCATCGATTAAAACGCCTTTTTTATATGGTAATGACAGATTGAGTATACCTGCAAGCACTGAGGGTTTTGTCAAAAGCTGTCAAAAAAATTAAGAGGCTTTGAATAGAGTACTTTAACCAGTATATACACTCCATAGCTAATAGGTTATCGCTCTTTGATTTAGAATGCACGAAATTCGCTTGATCTTGCCTAAATGGGGTAAGTTTTGCCGGAAAAACAAACAATTAAGGTTGCGCCGCTGGTGAGTATTGTTCGGCTCATTAATTCATGGAGCTATTTACTCAATTAATTCAACGTCTTGACTAATCGCTTTAAACCTTATTTCGTTGCCATTTCTTATAATAGGGTAAGAAAAACAAGTACATACCCGTTAGCCATAATAAGAATAGTCCAATAGCTACGGGCAGCATTAACCACAGATTAGCTGATTGTTGAAAAAATGTCGCATCGTGTAAGCTTTCTATCCATTCTGAACGGCGATAGGCAACTTGCAATACGCTTGCGTTGCTGCTGTCTATTTGAATTTCCCAACTATTGTTTGCACGTATTTTAATTAGGCCTTTGCTCGGGCGTACATCTAAACGGTCAATATCTTGCCAAGATGAAACTTCAGCTTCTTTTACCGATTTTGCCGCTTCTAATATTTGCTCAAAACTGATTGAAGGTGTGGCAGAAATACCCTGCTGTGAAGGAGGTTGGAGTGCAGCAAATTCTTTCCTAACCAACAGTAATATGCCCGTGATAATAACAAGCAATAATGGCAGTGCAATGATAACACTGGCCCATTTATGGGTGGTTCTGTTGAAATGCGCAAACTTCATTAATGCTAGTATCACAAGGTGGAAAATGGTCAGGCAGGGAGTGTAACAAATATAGAGAACTCAACTCAATATTTGCGATGAATGTCTATCGCAAGATAAGTGTTATTGGTCTTATTTTTCCCTGTCACTAGTGTCAGTTCAACAGGTTCTAACATAGCTCTATAAAAATACTTGTAAGTAGAATCAAAATATATGAAAATCCATATATCTGATTTTACATATATGACAATGATGGACTCACTCAATTTTTTCAAACAGCTGGCTGACGAAACTCGGTTAAAGTCACTCATGTTAATTGAACATGAGCGGGAGTTGTGTGTATGTGAACTTACTTATGCGCTGGGTCTTTCTCAACCGAAAGTGTCACGACATCTTGCTCAACTCAAGGCGGTGGGTGTTTTGTCTGATCGACGAGAGGGAAAGTGGGTTTACTACTCGATAAACAATAATTTATTGGCGCAGTATCAGCAAATAATAAAGCTTACCTGCGAACAGGAATCGGTAACATTACAAGCATTGCTGAATCAGCTAAGTCACATGGGCGAACGCCCGATTAGACAAAATCAATGTTGTTAATACAACAAGGGATAACAAAATGACAATTAAAGTAGGCATAAATGGTTTTGGCCGTATGGGCCGATTGGTGATGCGAGCTGCATGGGATTGGCCTGAGGTAGAGTTTATTCAAATAAACGACCCTGCTGGCGATGCAAAAACGTTAGCACATTTAATTAATTTCGATTCGGTGCATGGTATTTGGGCTCATCAAGCGACAGCAGATGACTCTCATATGTATGTTAACGATAACGTCATTGCGATAAGCCATAATAAAATGATAGCGGAAACAGACTGGTCTGCTTGTGATGTGGTTATTGAAGCATCTGGTGTGATGAAATCTAAAGCTAAGCTGCAGGCGTATCTTGAACAAGGGGTTAAGCGAGTTGTCGTCACGGCACCGGTCAAAGAAGACGGTGTATTAAATATTGTTATGGGGGTCAATCATCACCTGTACGACAAAGATAAATTTCCTATTGTTACTGCTGCGTCATGTACGACTAATTGCTTAGCACCAGTGGTGAAAGTACTACAAGAGAAGGTCGGTATTAAACACGGTAGCATGACCACTATTCACGATATTACCAATACCCAAACTATACTTGATGCACCACACAAGGACCTTCGTCGTGCTAGGGCTTGTGGCCAAAACTTAATTCCTACAACAACGGGCTCAGCGACCGCCATTACCCATATATTTCCTGAATTAAAAGGCAAATTAAATGGTCATGCAGTGCGTGTGCCGTTAGCGAATGCGTCGATTACCGATTGTGTCTTTGAAATGGAACGCAAGATCACGGTTGAAGAAATCAATCAACTGATGTCAGATGCTGCTTCAGGGGAATTAAAGGACATTTTAGGCTATGAAGAACGTCCACTCGTCTCAGTTGATTATAAAACAGATCCGCGGTCGGTCATTGTTGATGCATTGTCGACTATGGTGGTCAATGATACACAGCTAAAAATGTATTTGTGGTATGACAATGAGTGGGGATATGCCACTAGAACCGCAGAACTGATGAAGTTAGTGGGTTTGAGTGATGTCAGTCAATAACCCATGAAACCGGTTGCAAGGTAAAGAAATAGATGAGCGCGTTACAAAATTTATCTAGTGAAGTGAAACAGTATTTATTGATTACTTTTAATTACTGGGCATTTACTTTGACCGACGGTGCATTGCGTATGCTCGTTGTGCTCTATTTCCATCAACTCGGCTATGCTCCATTAGCCATTGCCATGCTGTTTTTGTTTTATGAAGTGTTTGGTGTTGTGACTAATTTAGTTGGTGGCTGGCTTGGTGCTCGTATTGGTTTAAATAATACCATGCAAATTGGGCTGTCTTTGCAAGTCATCGCTTTGATAATGCTGGCAGTGCCGAGTGATTATCTTACGGTGATTTGGGTGATGCTCGCGCAAGCACTGTCCGGTATTGCCAAAGACCTGAATAAGATGAGCGCCAAAAGTAGCATTAAAACCTTAGTGCCGAAAGATCAGCAAGCGGCCTTGTTTAAATGGGTTGCTGTACTGACTGGTTCAAAGAATACCCTAAAAGGCGTCGGTTTTTTTCTTGGTGGTTTATTACTGACGGTATTAGGCTTTCAATCCGCCGTTCTTTCCATGGCCGCTATGCTGATAGTCGTCACCGTACTCAGTTATATCTTGTTGAATAAAGATTTAGGTAAGGCGAAAAACAAACCTAAATTCACTGAACTTTTTTCTAAGCATGCATCACTTAATTATTTATCTGGAGCTCGGTTATTACTCTTTTCAGCGAGGGATATCTGGTTTGTCGTCGCGCTACCGGTATTTTTAGCGAGTCAATTTGACTGGTCTCATCACTATGTTGGCTCATTTATGGCCGCCTGGGTTATTGGCTACGGCATAATACAAGCACTAACGCCGAAGTTTATTAGCTTGTCTCAAAGTAATACGGTAAATAAAACAACACGTTGGGCGTTAGTTTTAGGTGGTGTTTGTTCAGTTTTGACTCTTATTCTCTACGTTAGTGCTGATTATCCCAAAATATTAGAAAGCCTTGTTGTTTTTGGCTTACTCATATTTGGTGCAGTGTTTGCGGTTAATTCTGCATTGCACAGCTATGTTATTGTTGCTATTGCGAAAGAAGATGGCGTGTCTATGGATGTCGGTTTTTATTATATGGCCAACGCACTTGGCCGTTTAATAGGAACAATATTATCAGGGTATATTTACCAAGTGTATGGTTTGATTGCCTGCATGCTTGGCGCCACAATTTTGGCCATAGGCTCTGCTTTGTGCGTTAAGCATGTTAAGTTACATCACTCGATGAATGAAGAGTAAACCATGGATAACAACCACCAACGATCTTTGTGCCACGTCTCTATTGGTACTAATAACCTGCAACAAGCAAAAGCTTTCTACCTACCATTATTAGCGACTTTGGACATTGAACTGGTGTCTGAATATGAACATGCACTCGCGTTCGGCAAGGGTTACCCTGAGTTCTGGGTGCAAATTCCCTTTGATAAACAAGCAGCGAGTGCTGGAAATGGTACTCACTTTGGTTTTGTTGCAAAGAATAAAGCACAAGTCCACGCTTTTTATCAACAAGCAATAGCAACTGGAGCGCAATGCAATGGCCAGCCGGGGCCTCGTCCTGACTATGGCGAACCTTACTATGGCTGCTTTGTTATTGATGTTGACGGTAACAAAATCGAAGCAAGTTTTTGGGATTTTGAGCTTGCCAAAATAGTCTATGCTAAATAGCTCTATTCGAGATTATTCATCTTATTAGGCTAGTCTTTTTTTCAGCTCAATTGCCGAAACAGGTAAGGCATCCAATCTAATCAAATATTGTAAGTAGTAGGGGTAATAAAAGTAATAATTATTCTTATAAACGATAGGTTTTCAATAATCACTCAGCTTATTTTAATCATCCGTCAGGTTTTTTTAACTTTCCGTAAGCATTGAAAGATACAGACTCATATAGTCAAGATAGCAATTATAAAAATCGCTATGGAAAGAATAAAAAACAAGTCGGGATGACAGTATCGCCATAGAGCAACATTGATTAGGGGAAATGCATAATGAGTCGTATTAATGAGCATAATCACAAACGTTTAACGTCTAAATTCAATCCGATAACCCAAGCCATAATTTCAACATTATTAGTGGTGCCGTGGTCGTTATCAGCAGCACAAACACCAGAGAAAATCGATGAAATAGAAGTGGTTACCGTAACGGCCCAAAAGCGTGTGCAAAACATTCTTAAAGTGCCGGTGACTGTCTCGAGTATCAGTGCTGACACTATCGAAGAAAGCAGCTCGATTTTACTAAGCGATATTGATAAATTTATACCCGGTTTTAACTTTACCGACAGCAATATGACTCAAGCAGGTATTACCATGCGTGGTATTTCAAGCCCAAACATCAGTGTTGGTGGAGACCCTTCATCAGCAGCATTCTATGATGATGTCTATATGCCACGAGCAGCTCAAAATGTTATTTTCTCAGATATGGCTCGTGTAGAAGTACTTAAAGGTCCCCAAGGGACACTTTTTGGTCGGAATGCGGCAATGGGGGTGGTCAATATGGTGCCCAACTCTCCTATGGCTGACTTTGAAGGCTTTGTAAAAGCAACGCTAGGCTCTGATGACCTTCAACGCTATGAAGGGATGATCAATATTCCCATAGCTGATAATTTTTACATGAGAGCTAATGTGCTCAGTAATTCTCAGGATGGCGTTGTTGACAATATTGCTCGTCCAGAATGGAATGACAATAATAAAATTTGGGATCTGGGTGAGCGTTCACACGATGCGGGGCGCATTGCCTTTCTTTGGGATATTTCTTCATCAACTAACTTTCAAATTGCGTATGATTTTGATGATCTAGAGCAAGGCCCCCCCATGGCAATTGGTTTTAGTGAATTTGCTTATAAAGGTGGTAAAGAGCCATTTTCATCAAAAGCAGAAAACGATGTTCGTAAAGGGGTAGAAAAACGCGATATGTATGGCGTTACGGCCAAATTGAATCATGAATTCGATGAACACTGGTCGATGAAGTATATTGCTTCATATCGAGATTGGGATACGGTCAATCGTCAAGACGAAGATGGCACAGCTGACATCACTCGTTACTTTGATACATCAAATAATGAAGATTCAGATATTTTTTATACCGAATTACAAGTTAATTACACGAGCGATAAAATAAACGCGGTGGCAGGTTTTTCTTACTCTAAAGAAGATGTAAAACAAACTACCGAGTTAAACTTAACGGCTGACACTGCAGCTCGAATAATTACCGGTGAATTAAATGGCTTCATTTATGGTGGTGTAGCGGAACAGGTTGCAGGCATGATTGGTGGTAATTCAGATGCAAACGCTGAAGCTGCATTTGGGCCAGGCGCAACTTTTGATGGGGTTGTTGATTCATTCTATAGTGCCAGTGGCTTCCCGATGGATCATATGTGGAATGCCGACGAATGGGCTGGCGCACTTAATGCGCTTGGTTTTGCCGATCCAATTATGGCCGCTATTGGTATGCCGGGGGTGCCGTTAGACGCAGGCATTGTTGAAGCTACTGGAGATGTTACCTATGATATTGTTGCTGCTCAACTAGCTATAGCAGAGGTCATGGGGCCTAGTTTCTCTGGGCAATGGTGGCAAGAGTCTGTTAACAACACCGGCGACTTTAAAAACTGGGGAGTTTTCGCAGACGTTGATTACAAGATTGATGACAAATGGAGCGTTATCGGTGGTTTGCGTTACTCTAAGGATGAGAAAGATTTTACTTGGTTAATTCCTACAACGACATTTGCACAGCTGCGCCCAGGTGTTGGTAACTTACTATTCCAGCCGACTGACTTAAAAGCGTCTGACAGTTGGGATAAAGTTACTGGCAGGTTTGTTGTTAGCTATCAAATTGATGATGATCAAATGCTCTTTGGTTCATACTCTACGGGTTATAAGTCGGGCGGGTTTGATTCGCTTACACCAAGTACAGAGTCGTTTGAACCAGAAGATACGACTAACTTTGAATTAGGTTATAAAGGGGTACTTTGGGACCAAGTGATTGCAAACCTAAGTGCTTACTACTTGGAGTTAGATAACTTACAGCGTTCTATTGATTCGAAAACGCCAGATTCACCACAAGCAGTTCCCACCATTATCAATGAAGATCGTGAAATTACCGGTTTTGAGTTGGATATCAGGTGGATGGCGTCTGATAGTTTAACATTAGGCATTGTGTCTGAGATACGCAGCACGGATAACATCTCACCGGATTTCTATAACGGTGAAGGTGACCTCATTGAAGCGACGACAACAGACACTGATACCAAGCTAAATTATACGCTAACATTAGACTGGGCTCCTGATTTTGATTACGGCACAGTTAACGTACATATGGATTACGTCTTCCTTGAAAACAGTAATGACGAACAGCCAGGTTTGGAAGACTATAAGAAAGATGTAAAAGCTTATTTTAAAGATACTTCTTTACTCAATGCTCGGGCTTCTTGGGCAAATGATGCCGATAATTTAGAAATAGGGGTTTGGGGCAGAAATTTATTGGACGAACGATACGTTCTTAGTATTGGTGGGTTGACCGCCGATGTACTTGGTATGACTATTGGACGTATTAAACGTGGCTTAGAGGAAGGGATAGAGATTAAATATTAA
>PJEL010001792.1_pt1 | contig 20712 bp, 18 predicted proteins | sample 1853271 | NCBI WGS metagenome assembly PJEL01 (sample SAMN08108733, study PRJNA415343) | Invertebrate metagenome, whole genome shotgun sequencing project. | host: Globobulimina | place: Sweden: Gullmar Fjord | collected 2015-08
GTTTGATCCAAGTTTACCTTTAGCGTTTAAAGCAGCAAGACTATTTAAGTTACCCATTGAAGATATCTTTGATGATGAAGTTGAAACAAAATAACCTTGGCTAGTGATAAACTAGCTTGCCAAAATTCTCGCGCTAAGCAAAGTTAACCGCAACATCAAGGTATACAAGGCAAGTATTTATCACTACCCTATTGCCTTTGTTACCTTGCAATAACTTGATATGACGGGCGCAAGCCCCCATCTAACAGCAATATTTATTAAATACTCACTTATGCCCCACTCAACTTATGCCTCATTCACTTATGCGCTTACTTAAATCAACTGTCCACTCTGACATCAACGATCTGTCAGCCAAACAATTCACCCGTAAGGCAACCAGAGCGATTGTGCTTAAAGGTGACAATATATTACTGCTATATACCAAGCGATATCACGACTACAGTTTGCCTGGCGGCGGTATTGATGAAGGCGAGAGTAATATTGATGGACTTATCCGTGAATTAAAAGAAGAAACAGGGGCACATAGCATTCAAGATGTTAAAGCGTTTGGTCTGTATGAAGAATTCAGACCATGGCATAAAGAAGGCTTTGATATCGTTCATATGCAATCATATTGTTATACCTGCACCATCGATGATGAATTACTTGAGCCAGAGCTTGAAGCCCATGAACTAAGTAACGGTATGCACCCGGTATGGATGAATATCCATCAGGCCATTGTTCACAACGAAGAAACCATCGCTAAAAGCGACAAGAAAGGCCTATCAATAGAGCGTGAGACTTTCTTACTCAAGCTGATTGTTAGTGAATTATTAAATAAAGCGGTGCCTTCTGTAGTTAGTTAATTAGTGAATTAATTAACACCAAACAGTACATCTTCATGATTATCTACCCACAAAGGATGTTTCGCCATCACTTTAGTAAAAACAGGACTCTGCAAATAACTATTTAACCATCGCCTTACTTTTGGGTAAGGTGATTGCAAATACCACTGACGCTCAACGCGCGCAAATTGTCGAATAAAAGGCACTAGCGCAATATCTGCCAAACTTTCTTTATCTGACATCAAAAACCTATGCTCAGTTAACCGTTGCTCTAATTGTTCAATGTATTGCTGACAAACAATTCTGCACTCGTCAACATTATCCTCTTGATAACGCTTTGCGCACTTATACGCTTCTAAACTCGTTTTAAAATCATTATCGAATGTACTAATAAGTGAAAGCATTACAGGTAATGCACCCTCATCATCACAGTGAAACAAATCATCTGGATCTGTTTGCTGTAATGCCCATAACATTACTTCTAAACTTTCTTCAATTACCCTGCCATTAGTTAGCACCAATACAGGTACTGTACCTTTGGGTGAAACGGCAATCATTTCTGCTGGTTTATTACTTAATACCAAGTCTCGTAATAATACCGTCTGCTGCGCTTTAAAAATAGCCAGTCTTGCCCGCATGGCATAAGGACAATTTCTCAACGAATAGATAATAGGTAAGGCACTCGTATCATTAGATTTTTTAGTAAGACATGTCTTCATTGGCAGGGAATTCCAGCACAGTAATTTTTAACGTGAACAATAATCACCATAAATAAGCGACGTAAACGGTATTCATTGCCTCATTTTACCAGTAAAATCCCCCCTTTGAAATTTAACCGCCGTTTAATTGGCTAAAGTTGTAAAATGAGTCCTAAAATAGAATTATTAGCCCCCGGTGGTGATATCGATGCGATCAAAGCCGCCATTATTGCAGGCGCAGATGCAGTGTACTGCGGTTTAGATACCTTCAATGCACGAAATCGTGCATCTAATATTTCTTTTGATGAACTCGTCGGTATTATTAGACTTGCCCATGAATACGAATGCCAAATATTCTTAACGCTCAATATCATTATTCTAGAGCGAGAGTTTAAAACTCTGGCTAAGTTATTAAGTAAATTAGCCAACACCACGCTTGATGGTGTTATTGTGCAAGATTTGGGTATGCTTTATATCTTAAATAAACATTTCCCTACCTTAGATATTCATGCCTCAACGCAGTTAACTACGCATAATATTGGCCAAATTCCCTTTTTGAAAAAATTAGGTGCCTCGCGCGTTAACTTATCGCGTGAATTAAATTTAAAAGAAATAAGTGCCATTACTGCCGTATCGCATCAAGAAGACGTGCTCACTGAAGTATTTGTGCACGGCTCATTATGTGTTGCCTTCTCTGGTTTATGTTACTCCACTTCAGCAAGTGTAGGTAACTCAGGTAACAGAGGCCGTTGCAGCCAAGCGTGTCGAGAAGAATATAAACCGACCGAATCTGGCAATAAATTCCCATTAAACATTAAAGACAACTCCGCCTTTTTTGATTTACCAGCCCTAATCGACGCAGGTGTTCATTCATTTAAAGTTGAAGGCCGCATCAAAGGGGCTAGTTATGTGCACACCGTTATTGATAGCTTCCGTAAACAAATCGATGGTTTTGTAAATACCGGTGAGTTACTTGAAGATGGCGAACGGCTATACAAAGTATTCAATCGTGATTTTTCTAATGCCTTTTTACGTGGTGATTTAAACCAATCAATGTTTATTGAAAATCCGCGTGACAATTCTAAATATCACGCCATTGATAATAGTAATGCTATATCTGTGGTACAGATTCAAGCGGTTGAACAAAACTTAAATGATGAAAAAGAAGCAATACACGCCGATGTATTTGATAAAATAAAGTACCTCAGTATTGAAAAGCGTACGCTTTCCTTGAAGTTCACCGGTGAAGTAGGCGAACCGTTAACCGTCACGGTTAACATTAATGAGGCGAATACTCAGCAAATCCTCCAAAGCAATAGCAAAACGGCAGCTCAAGAACAAGTGCATGTAATGCAATCTGAGCGCACACTGAGCACAAGTGATAAAAACTGCCTTGACCATAGTGCCATTGAAAAGCGCTTTAAAAGCTTTGATAACGCAGAGTTTAACTTAGTTGAGCTAAGTACTGATAATATTCCAGCAAATGTCACTATTCCTTTTAAAGAACTTACTGCGCTTAAAAATAAAATAGCGGCTTTACTCAATGACGGAAAATCGGTATTGCCTGAAGTAGAATTGCCCAAACTAGTACGTCATGCTAAAAAAGACAAAGGGGCAAAATTATCGCTGTTAATATGCGATGAAAATGACATCAACCTTGGCGAGGTAACTGATGCTGACATTTACTTCAAACTGCCTGATGCTTATAAACGAGGCTGTACTAAGTTCGTTAGCTTTTTCCAAGATAACCCCCGACTCATTCCGTGGTTCCCATCGGTATTAATTGGCAAAGACTACGATGTTGCGCTCAATATTTTAGAGCAAGTAAAACCCAAATTGATCGTCACCAATAACACAGGTATCGCCAATAGAGCTTTTGAATTAGGTATTGAGTGGATTGCAGGACCGTTCTTAAATACCACCAACTCATACGCATTATTAGCGATGAAAGAAGGTTTCAACTGTAGTGGTGCTTTCATTTCAAATGAAATAAACCGCCAACAAATGAAAACTATCGCGCGTCCTGATAATTTCAAAATGTTTTATAGCGTTTACCACCCTATTTTATTGATGACCAGCAGACAGTGTTTCTTCCAGCAAAGTGTCGGTTGTGAAAAGCCACGTATTGATAATGGCTGTATGTTGTCGTGCGATAAATCAACAAGCATCACTAACCTTAAAGGGGTTTCTTTTGCTATTGATAAGCAAAAAGCCGGTTACCCAAGTATTTATAATAAAGATCAGTTTTTAAATACCGAAATTATCCAAGACTTAGCGCCGTTATTTGATGGCTTCATGATTGATTTAACTAACATTGGCGCTGGTGATAAAGAGTCACCTGATAAAGCCATGCTCATCAAACAATTCGAACAATTACTTAACAATGACAGTAACAAAGAGAATAGCGAATCGGTTGGCTACTCAAACGCATTATCAAACGAGCACACAGAAGCACAGTCAATTGCAAAAGAAACACTAAACTCACTAGTGCCAGATTCAACCAATGTGCAATATCATAATGGTTTGTAATTAGCTCTGCTGTAAACAATCGAGTGTAGCGTAATTTGACAATAAAAAAGCCGCTAACAGTTAACTGTTAGCGGCTTTTTAGTTAATGGGTATAGGAAATAAACTATTAGTGTGGCTACTAAAGTGACTATTTCTATCAAAGTATTAGTCCTAAATACTAGATTAATATCTTCTTTGGAATCACATCTATAAAGAAAGGAAAGTTATTGATCACTATTGCCACAAATCTGACCTAATCATCAGAGCGAACAACTCTATTTTTATGTCAGCTATCTTCAGGGATAACTGACATTAGGGTATATACTCTATAGCGCTTTCGCCCCCGTAGTGAGATAGAATTGAGATTCAAAACGTTATTCAAATAATATATTTTTAAACTATCTATCGTCTTAAGATAAATAAAAAGGGATCTGTAAAAAAGATCCCCTACTATATCTATTAATTTAAAACTATTAACTAGTGATACAAGAACAGTCTTTTTTCTGTTAATAATAATTAACTAAATATGGGTGTCTTAGGCTCATCACCACGACGAGTGATATAAGCAACGCACTCTTTATTTGATAAATTACTGAAAGATCTTTTTGCAGAAAGAGGTGTTGTAAAATTATCACCAGCTATTAGCGTGACTTGTTCACCATCAACATCAACGGTAAGTTCACCTTCGTGAACAAAAATAACTTCTTCTTCTGCACGAGTATGAACTGGAACTTCAGCATTAGCTTGTAATTTTAAGCCACGGACAACAAAACCATGTTTCCAACATAATTTAGATGCTGTGATACCCTCAAGTTCGCTATCCCCACCAACAAGTGATGTTTCTTCAACGCCTTCAAATTGTGACAATACTGTATCATTTCGCCAATCAAAGTCTTTCGTACGAATAACAATACCTTCTAAAGCATCACTTCCTACAACTCGATGTTCGGCAATTTGTTCTGATGAAGTTACTGGCATTGGTTTTTTATCAGAAGGTACTTCTTCACCTAAAGTGGTATCTACTAAAGAGCCATCTTCCATTAAAATAAGACCAAAGTCTTTTGCCATTTCAAATACAGATGGCGCCCAAAGTACTCTACCTGGTTCATCTCCACCTAGCACTGCATGCAAGTAACCTAAGCCTTTGTGCTCACCTTGTGGTAAGCCTTCAATACATTCAAAACCACGAAATATATCCATCGGAATAGAGATGATATCTCCTGATTCTAATGAAACACGGCCATCATCAGCTTTAATACCTGAAATAAAGTCCCATTTACCGGTATGAATAACAAATACTTCTTCCGTTAAATGCGAATGCTGTGAGTTTAAGCAGCCAGCAGGTTGGCGAGCGCCACCAATGTTAAAGCCATGTGGAATTGAAATATGTACATGCTGATCAGGATTTTCAGCTACACCAGGACCAATAACGGTAAAATTTTCTTTTTTATCTGAGCCAGGGCTTCGTGTATCAATAAATGCATTGGTACAAGGCTTTAAATCTTTATAACGAACTACTCTGTTTTCTATGGTCATTTTTTTATTCCTATTTTAATTTTATTATTGTGCGGTCCAGCCGCCGTCGACTTTAAGAGATGTTCCTGTGATCATTGACGACAGGCCACTTAATAAAAATATGCATGAATTAGCTACATCATCTGTAGTCGCCAGCTTTTTCATTGGGATCATATTAAAAACGAATTTTTTGAATTCTGGCTTTTCCAGCATGGGTTTGGTCATTGGTGTCAGTACGAATGTTGGCGCAACGGAATTAACCCGAATATTTTTTTCAGCTAACTCAACACCCATAGATTTTGTTAGTCCTTCTACCCCATGCTTTGACATGCAATACAAGGTACGTCCTGGCGAACCGACGAATCCCATTTGAGAAGACATGTTGACAATTGAGGCTTCCCCCGACTTAAGCATTGGTACAAGTGCTGCACGTGCCGTTCGATAGAGACTTTTAAGGTTTAAATCAATTACAGTATCTAAATCCTCTTCGGCTTGTTGCATAATCGGGGCGACTTTATTGGTACCGACATTATTTATTAAGCCATGAAGCTCATTTAGTGCTTTCACTTTCTGCAAAAACTCTGCTGAATTGATATCTGCCACCCATGGCTCAATATTTTCAGGGTACTCATTCTTTAACGAGTCTAAATCTGACTTAGTACGAGCAACAGCTATGACATGAGCACCACATTTAGCAGCCATCACAGCGCAAGCTCGCCCGATTCCTTTCCCTGCGCCAGTAACTAAAATTTTTTTATTAACCAGTAACTGAGAGTTAAAACCAAACATAAACAACCTTTATTTTTTATTTTGCATTCGGAGTCATTATTCAGTACGATGGATTCATAATCAAGAAGTTTTCTTAATTCAGATCAATAAAAGTGACTTATAGGAGTATAAAAATGATCAACTATTTAAAGAAGGGGCCTACTCAAGAAGAGAAGGTTGAGTCAAATAAAAAAGTACAAGGTATTGTAGAAGATATCATTTCAGATATTGAAAGCAATGGTGACAATGCCGTTAAGAACTACTCTGAAAAATTCGATAAATGGACTCCGAAGTCATTCAGAATTTCTAAAGAAGAAATTGCAGCATGTTACGCTGAACTTGATGAACAAGTCATTTCTGATATTCGTTGGGCACAAGAGCAAGTACGAAACTTTGCACAAATCCAACGCGATTCTATGAAAGATGTAGAAGTTGAAACTATTCCTGGCGTTACACTTGGACACAAGCACATTCCTATGGAGTCTGTTGGTTGTTACGTACCTGGCGGCAAATACCCATTAGTTGCATCGGCACACATGAGTGTTGTTACAGCAAAAGTAGCAGGCGTTAAACGTGTTATTGCCTGTGCTCCACCATTTGATGGTAAGCCATCTCCAGCAATTGTGGTTGCTATGGATATGGCAGGTGCTGATGAAATTTACTGTTTTGGCGGCGTTCAAGCCATAGCAGCTATGGCAATTGGTACTGAAACTATTGCCCCTGTTGATATGATTGTTGGCCCTGGTAACGCTTTTGTTGCGGAAGCAAAACGTCAATTGTTTGGTCGTGTCGGTATTGATTTATTCGCTGGCCCTACTGAAACACTGGTTATTGCCGACGAGTCTGTTGATGGTGAATTATGTGCAGCCGATCTGTTAGGTCAAGCTGAGCACGGCCCAACCTCTCCTGCCGTGTTATTAACAAACAGCGAGAAGCTAGCTAAAGAAACAATGGCTGAAGTTGAGCGTCAGTTAACTATTCTTCCTACTGGGGATATAGCTGGTCAAGCATGGAAAGACTTTGGTGAGGTAATCGTTTGTGATACCTATGAAGAAATGCTTGATGTCGCGAACGAACTTGCGTTTGAACATGTGCAAGTAATGACTGAAAATGTCGATTATTTTAAAGACAATATGCAAAACTTTGGCGCCTTGTTTTTAGGACCTGAAACAAACGTTTCTTATGGTGATAAATGTATTGGTACTAATCATACACTTCCAACTAAAAAGGCAGCGCGCTATACTGGTGGCTTATGGGTTGGTAAGTTCATAAAAACTTGTACTTTCCAAAAGGTTACAGAAGAAGCGTCTGTTGTCGTAGGTAACTATTGTTCACGTTTATGTGCTGTAGAAGGTTTTGCAGGTCATAAAGAACAAGCTGACATTCGCTTGAGACGATACGAGAAGAAATAAATTGCAAAAGAAAAAACAAGTCACCTCTTATGACGTAGCTGAAGCAGCTGGCGTTTCACAGTCAGCAGTTTCACGTGTGTTCATTAAAGGACGCAGTGTTTCAAAGAAAACCAGAGAAAAGGTTTTAGCAACCGCAAAAGAATTAGGTTATAAACCCAATGCTATTGCGCGTATGCTCATTTCCAAGCGTTCTGGTATGGTGGCTGTTATTCTTTCTTCCAGAGCTAACCTCAATTATCCGGAAGTATTATCTTTACTCAATAAAAGGCTTTCAGATAAAAATGAAAAAGTACTTTTATTTAATTTAGATGATGCTGATGGATTAGAAGAAATATTAGAACAAATCTGGACGTTTAGAGTCGATGGTGTTATTGCGCTAGCGGCTCATTTCGATGAAGAAAGTATCACTCAATTTAAAGAAAACAATATCCCTGTTGTACTCTACAACCGAAAAGTGACTGGTGATAGCACCAGCTCTGTATGTTGTAACCATGAACAAGGCATTGATCAACTCGTAAATTTACTTCATAACAATAATCACACTAACCACTTAATTGTCTCAGGACCATTAGATTCTGATGTTGCTAAAGAGCGATTAGTGTGCGCACAAACCTCACTTTCTAAAAGAGGCTTTAAAGATGTACCCATAGTAACGGGTGATTATAGTTATGAATCAGGTAGAAAGGCATTTTCTTCTTGGGTATCATCAAATAAGTTCCCTACTGCTGTCGTGTGTAGTAATGATACGATGGCAATTGGTGTTATTGATGAAGCAAGAGAAAACTTTGGACTTAAAGTGCCAGAAGATCTTTCTGTTGTTGGCTTTGATGGTGTCAGTGCTGTTGCATGGCATAGTTATCGATTAACGACAATTAAGCAACCTTTAGAACAAATGACTAAAGCTGCTGTTGATATTTTGCTTGAGCAAATAGAGACACCTGAAAACCCTGCACAATTACGAGTTTGGTCCGGTTCCTTAGTAACAGGAAATACCGTTGGACCTGCTAGGAATGAAAAATAAACCTACATTAGTTTTTTTACCTGGAACACTGTGCACAAGCGCGATGTTCCAACCATTTATCAATAGCCAACACTACCACAGTGCTACTATTGATTTCATAGAGCACAACTCTCTCGCTCAAATGTGTGCGGCGATAAAGGAAAAAGTCGGCGACACAGCTATCATACCTGTTGGCTTTTCGATGGGCGGTATGGCTGCGCTTGAATTTATTCGCACTTTTCCAGAGCAAGTTCAAGGTCTAATCCTACTCAACAGTAATTGTCATGCTGACCTAGCTGGTAGAAAAGCAGGTCGTGACGAACACCTAACCATCGCCAAAGAAAATGGCTTATCTTCATTAATGAAGAATACCTACTTACCTATTTATTTTGCTGAGTCAAATTGCCCTGAGTCTTCTGTAGTACTTGCTATGGCAGAAAAGCTTGGCATCCATACATTTGAGGCGCAACTTCAAGTACTTGCTGAGCGACCTGATTCATTATTGACATTATCTAGCTTTCAACAGCCAACACTTATTATTGGCGCAGAAAATGACATTCCCTGCCCTGTTCAGCATCAACAATTAATGGATAAAGCAGCACAAAATAGTGAACTACATATAATAGAAAATGCCGGTCACTTTGCCGCGTTAGAACAACCAAAAAAAATTAATCATATTATTAATCAATGGGTAGAAAAACATTATGTCTAACTTCAAACAACAATTAGCAAACAAAGCACCATTATTAGGCACCTTTATAAAAACACCACACCCACATAATACTGAAGTGCTCGCTAAACTTGGTTTTGCTACCTTATGTCTTGATGCAGAGCATGCCCCTTTTGATAGGGGTGATTTAGATACTTGTATTCTTGCTGCAAAAGCAAATCAACAACATACGATTATTCGCATTCCTAACGATCATCACGACACTATTCTTAATGCACTTGATTTAGGTGCCGACGGCATCGTGGTTCCACATGTGAAAACAGCAGCGCAATTAACCACAATCGTGAAAAATAGTTATTATGGACACAATGGACGAGGTTATGCAGGCTCCACTCGTATGGCAGGCTATACTACACATAACATTCAAGAAAACCTGACCCACAACAAATCCAACACATCCATCATTGCACAGATAGAAGATCTAGACGCGCTCGATAATTTAGATGCAATTTGCCAAGTAGAAGGATTAGATTGCCTATTTATTGGACGTATGGATCTCACCGTAGCATTAGGCGAAACCAATGCTAATGCACCTAAAGTTATTGAAACTGTTAAGTATATCGTCAATATTGCTAATAAACACAATGTCACTACAGGTATGTTTATTGCTAATTTAGATGAGCTAGAAGACTGGATTTCTCAACATGTTTCATTATTTTTATTAGGTTCTGATCACAGCTTTATGCTCGCCGGTGCTCGTCAATTACAGCAACGATTTAATCAAGCAAGTGCAGAGTCATAATATGAAAAAGTCTGCCTTTATCAATCTTATTGCTATTGTAAGCTGTATTCATTTACTCGGTTGTAATACCACAGAAAGTACAAATAAGATGGTTAAATCGAGCCCGATGAATTGGTCTACACCTGATATTCCCTCGCTTAAAACGTTATCGATCGAAAATTTACGTGCAAGAAACTATGGCAGTGAGTTTAAACATTTAAAGCAAGTAGAGAACAACAGTACAAGCTACAACTCCTATATGGCGAGCTACCAAAGTGATGGTTTAACGCTATATGCTCGCATTGACATTCCCACAGCCGAACCAATGGTAAATGGTTATCCAGTAATGCTTTATACACACGGCTGGGTAGGTATAGAAAAAGCGCCACAATTTGATTTTTTCCTTGATCAAAAAGGTAGCCAAGCTAAATATGTAGATGCCTTTGCTAAACAAGGCTATATCGTTATAACACCTGGTTGGCGTGGACACGGCACAGTAGATGGCGTATCCGCTCAAGGGCTAGAGTTTATGCAAAGATGGGATAACGCTAGCTATTTAAGCCCTATTTTTTACAGTATTGATATGCTCAATGCCCTCGACAGTTTAGATTCTCTAAATCAATTTTTAGAAAATAAAAAAGTGTCACTCAACAAAGAAAAGGTGTTTTTAGCGGCACACTCTCAAGGGGGCGACTCAGCACTACTAGCCCTTTCGATTGCAGGTGAAGGTTCAGCAGTTAAAAATAGCATTACCGCTTCATCAATTTTCGCAGGCTGTTTCTTACCCCGCCTTGAGCAAGGTAAATTATACGGTGCAATGGCATTGACCTCACAAGCCTTTATGTCTGGTGACGACAGCTGGTCTGCCAGTGCGATGAGTGCCACTGGTATTGAGAATACTGATTTTCAATTTCATTACCCGCCAGATTGGATTGGCACAACAAACGTTCAAGAATGGACTTGGCAACATGATGTTTGGAGATTTGAAACGGTTGAACAAGTATTTAGGCACAAATATGATGAAATGTATCAAGTACTTCATGAGAGCCTTTTAACCGATAAGCACTATAAAATTGTTAAAAACAAAGGCGAGCGTACTAACGTTATTCATGCAGATGAAATAGTCGATGCCTATTTTGAGAACTCAGCAATAAACTACCCTCAATATATAACTGAACCTATTGCTTTACACTATTCAGACCGTGACTATTACTCTCCTTCACATTGGAATGAAGAACTGGCCAATCGCATTAAAAAGCATAATGGCGTAGTTAAATTAAACGAATATAGAGGCAATACTCACTCACTGACACTAAGTAAGCATCAGTGGTTTTCAGGTCAACATTCGCTTATTGGTATTGACGAAATGATCAAAAGAGATAGTCGTTGGTTTAATGCGTTATGAGTAAACAAACACCCGATTTAGCTATCAATCACAGTATAGTGGAAGATATTGTCGCTATATTTATGTCGGCAATAATGATTGCCATCGGGATTTATTTTTTCAAATTAGCAGGCATGCTCAGTGGTGGAATTACTGGGCTAACATTACTATTTGGTCAATTCACTGACTTGCCATTTAGTGCTATTTTTATTGCATTAAATTTCCCCTTTTTTGTACTCGCCTTTTTTAAACTTTCAAAAACGCTAGCAATAAAAAGTCTACTCTGTGCAGTGTTAGTTGCCATGATGTCAGAAAGCTTATATTTAGTTTTTAAAGTGGGGTTTATTCACCCCGTTTTTGCCGCAATTTCCGGGGGCTTTCTTTTCGGCATGGGATTATTGGCGCTGATCCGACATCAAGCGTCTCTTGGCGGTTTCACGATTCTGGCACTAATCATTCAAAACAAATATCACATTAGTGCGGGAAGAGTACAGCTGGTAATAGATAGTTCGATATTGCTACTGAGTTTCTTTTTAACCAGTTGGAACATCCTAATGCTTTCACTTATTGGCGTTTTTACACTAAACCTGGTTATCGCGCTTTACCATAAAAAAGGGCGATATAGAGGCCTTAGCTAATAAGAATAACCCACAGTTTTCCAAACTAACGTATACTTAGCACAAAGAAAAATAACTTCAGAAAAATAACTTCAGAAAAATATACAGAATGGATGTTAAAAATGAAGAAGCATTGCTTACTTGCCATTGTATTTAGTTTTTTAGTGCCTGCGACATTGGCTAACCAGGAAAATTGTAACACTATTACCGTTGGTGGTGGAAATTGGCTAAGCATTCAAGAGTTAAATAACTTAAGAGGGTCTGCCGCTGGCTCAAGTATTTTACTACTGCATAAGTTACCTGAGTTATTAAGTGTTAACATTGAATATGATCACGCAGCTCCATTCGCTCGCCAGCTACATCAATTAAAGAAAGGAGAGTTAGATGTAGTGGCTGGTATCTATCCAACCCTAGAGCGTCAAAAACATTATCTATTTACCGACAACTATTACTACGAAAAGCTATTTATTTTTGCCAAACCAGAAAAAATTGAACAATTAACAAACATTAATCAGCTAAAAAATGCTGTTGGTGCAATTATTCGTGGTGCCAGTTACGGTCCAACTCTCGATAAGCTATATAAAAACAAAAGTAGCTCCATTCAAGTAAATAACCAAACTCAACGATTAAACTTACTGTTGCGTGACAGAGTTGACTATTTTGTTGGCACGATAACCGCTGTAGGTTATAGCCAAGAAATGACAGGTATCGCAATATCAAACAAACCAATACACCGACAAGGTGTTGCGTTAGGCTTTTCTCCAAAAACCGCCTGTAAGCGTTGGATTCCTCAAATTAATAACGTAATTGAAAGCAACTTTATTTCAAAATAAAACTGATTACACTTTAATCTTTGAATTAACAGACATTGACTGTAAAAACTGCGTATTTGGCACTAACCATAAAACCAGCGCCCCAATTAAACAGCTAACTGCAGCCCAAGTAAATGTAAGTTCACTACCAAGTCCATTTTGCCAAGTTATTCCCGTCAGCCATGATCCAATCGCCGTCCCTAAGCCAAAAGCTATACCGAAATACATAAACTGTCCTCTTCCTTGCTGTTTAGGTTCAAAATATTGACGTAAGAACTGAACACTAACGCTATGCATTAAGCCAAAACTGAAGGCATGTAAACACTGAGTTATAATAGCTAATGGTAAGTTATCAATATATCGACCTTGCAGGTACCAACGAATAGCTGTGATCAAAAGTCCAAAGATCAGTAGTCTTCTAAAACCGAATCGAGCAACAACGGCTCCAGCGAAAAAGAAGAAGACAATTTCAGCTGCAGCGCCGAGACTAAATAAAATACCTACCTCTACGCCCTTATAGCCATTTAATGCTAAATATTGAGTAAAGAAACTTATAAATGGTGCAAAGCTAATATGCAATAAAATAGAAGAAAGTAAAAAGGCTATAAATACAGATGAACAACACTTATTGACAAAGTCAGTGACGGAGCTTTGTTGTGCTTGTTTATGTGGAGCGTTTATCATTTTTAGGGATATTAAAAATCCAGATAAAAGAACGACTAAGCCAAGATATACAACGGCAATAGCAGAGCCTATTTCTAAGAGTTTTCCCATAAATATTGCGCAAATAACAAAACCAAAGCTACCGAATAAGCGAATTCTGTTATAAACCTTTACATTACTCTTTGCCGCATCTAAGCACAATAACTCAACTTGTGATACGACTGACATAAAACAACCTAGGCTCAATATAATCAGTAATAAAAACCCATAATTGTTAGGAATAAACAAACAAGGTAAAAGAAAGAGGATGGCCCCCATTAACCCAAGGCGATAAAAGCCTAAATGCTGTTGCTTAACATCTGACAAATAGGCAACCAGTTGCCCCAAAACAACACGAGCTAGTGTACTAATAGCAAATACAGCGCCTATTTCTATTGAATCAAACCCTTTATCTATTAAGTACAAGGCTAGATATGAAACAAAGCAGCCAATAAAGCCATAATACAAAAAGCTAGCCACGGCATAAGGCCAAAGATACCAATATTTATTCATTTCACTAAAGCGTCACACGAAGCAGTTACATTTATCATTTATTGTCTAATCTTTAGTTAGCATCACAGTAGTTAAACTAGAAAGTGTCGTATTGATAGGCGTATTAACGACGAGCCTTATTAAACTCTCGCATGCGCGCTAATACATCAACGCCAAGTTGATCGTAAACAGAAAGCATATCAATCAATACCCAATTCTCTCTGATTAAATCACCTTCAACTCGCCAAAAATCTAGACTACGCATGGTAATTTTTTGATTGCCAGGTGCAATACCTAACCACCCTGAGCCACTTACCGTCATATACATGCCTGGCCATGCGGTAAATGCGGTGTAATTAGCATCAGAAAATAAATGTCCGGCGTGTGGGTCACCTACTCTATCAGGTAAACCATTTAAGAATGGAATTTGATGCCAATTTCTAAATCCCTGTACAGTTCGAGCTGTACCAATCCCCGAAGGACCATACCACGAACAATTCGGGTGCCAATAATCATTAAGGCGCATCGCTTCAACACCACCTTCTGCATAATTCCCCAAAGCCACACACATATCACCAACTACTTGTTCGGTGTGTTTTGCTTGTTGTTCATTCCAGGGTGCTATTGATAAACCATCTTGACTTGCAGGCCCGGGGACGTGCCATTCTCGCCCTAAACTTGGCGCAAGCGGCCACGCATTAGCTTGCATCATTAATTCGGGAATATCCCAAATAGCTTGGTATTCAGTAACCTTGCCATTCTCAAATTTATAAAACTCATGAAAACGCATCGACACCATATGACCAGTAGCGGGAATATCTAACCAAGGTTTATCGAACGTACCGCAATAATAACCAGCACAGCCAACCCAGTCTTCACCTTTATCGGTTGGCCCAGACATAATAATCGTATCTCGACGTTCTAAATCAGGTATCGCCTTACTTAAAGGTAAGATAGCTTGATCAAATAATGCACTTGCACCAGCAAGATCTTCAAATGGAAAGCACAACTGTACTTTTGCATCTCTAGTAAACAAATCAATTAACAGTGATTTCACTGCAACAGCATCAAAATTATATTGAGACTGACTTAACTGATGAATTTTCTTTTTATTTTCTAGTAGGGTTTGTGACATGTTTTTCTCTATTAATTTGTTTGTTGATTATCTCAACATCTCGCTTTACACCTAGCTGCAACATTTCACCCGTTAGCATATGTAAATCTGTTGGGTAAACATAACGATTCACTAACGTCTTTTTATGTTGTGCTAAATAATAATCACTGTTTTCAAGTGGTGTCACTTGGTCATATTTACCATGATGTATAACAAAATTCACGGCATTGTCACTGGCTGCAAACTTATACTTAGCAGAAGACCATAGCGAAGTGACTTTAACCTTGCTGCCTAGTTGTTGTGCGACATTAAAAGCAATAGGACTGCCCATTGAATGTCCAATTATGGCAATGTTTTGGTAGGTTAGTTGTAAAGAGCGCTCTAAAGCATTAACACTGGCAACCACATCACGTGCGTAATGTACTTCAGGAAACGACTCGATTTTTGCTTGATGCGTATATTTCAAACCTTGTGAGTCATTATGGCCACGATAATCAGGCACTAAAACGTTATATCCAGCAAGCGCATAAAGCTCTACCCATTTGCGATAGTAATCCCCTGGGCGAAGTGATTCGCCTGATCCAACTCGACCATAATTGGCTGGGTCAGGATGAAAACCATGTGTCATTACCACTAAATCGTTACTGTGCTTGCCTTGTTTATCATTAAGAATCACAAGGGCGTGTTGTGTTAAGCCTTCAAATTCAAAGGTTAGCAAGTGACGTTCAAGTCCTTGGCTTTTATCAGCCAAAGGTGTGAGGTTTTTCACTGGTTGCGCCATTGCATTATTTAAATTCAAAGCAATCAAAGCAACTATTCCGAGTAACAAATAAAGTAAACGTTCAATCATATTAGCGACTTAAAGTTGTGGATTAGTAATATGAGCAGTGCGTTCTAAAATATCGACACCTTGCTGCTTTAACCAATAAGGAATATCAATTAATACCCAGTTCTCCAGTAATTTGTCACCCTTTCGACAATAAACATCAACTACGCGCATATCAGCACGTACATCACCACTTGGTAGCCCCATAAAACCACCTTTGGCTTTATTAGATAAATTAGGCCAACCAAAGAAGCAAGCAAACTCACCTTCAGCAAATCGACAGACATGACCATTAAATACTTTGTCATGTAAACCTTCTCTAAACGGATACATATGCTGTTCTTGATAGCGAGGAATAGTATAAGTTGCGCCAATACCGGCAGGGCCATACCACACCATATCGTCATGCCAGTTTTTTTGCATTACCTCAGGCCCTGCACGGTCGTTACCCGTTTGATTAAGTTTGCTTAAATCGTCAATCATAGTATTAAGAACATCTAATGTTTTAACACCTTCTTCAGGCTGCTGTTCATCAAACAACAAACCATTGTGATGACGCGGTCCTGGATAAACAAATGACGCCCCTGTTTGAGGTGGCAATGGGTTAATACCGACTTGGTGCATTAAACCAATAATATCTAACCACAAACCTGACTTAGTAATTTTGCCATTTTCAACACAGTTAAATTCAGCATAACGCAACATCACTACTTTTCGTGTTGCTCTGATACCCAACCAATCTTGATCAAAGAGCCCCATAAAGTGACCCATACTCATCACCCAGTTTTCACCGTTTATTTCACTTTTACCCGCCATAAAAACATCTTGGCGGCGTTGAATATTTTTAAATGCGTTATATATGGGCTGCCAAACTTGTTCGCTAACCTGCTCTAAACTATCAATTTTATTATATGGATAGACACCGTAAAACTCATAGTCATCCGCCATATATTGCTTTTGAACATCAGCTAGGGTGTCTGTTGAAGATTGCTCCATAGCGGAAAAGTAGTTGGAAACAATTTCTTTTTCCGATTGAAAATTAGACATAATTAACTCTGTAATAAAAAATTTATGAAATTGATGCTATTTACTAATGACTTCGAAGTCAATAAATAATATAGTTCTTAGCAATACAATTATAAAAAAGATAAATATTGGACATAATTATGACAGATTTTGGAACACTTAACTGGTCTATTCTTATTATTTATATCGTTGCTAACCTAGCGTTAGGCTTAGTTATCGGTAAGAAGATAAAATCTGACAGTGACTTTTATTTAGGTCAAAAAACTACTCCTTGGTGGGCAATCGGCATCTCCGTTGTTGCGACTTATGTCAGTGCGATGACATTTTTAGGTGCACCCGCTTGGGCTTATAAAGAAGGGTTAAGTGTTATCGCGATTCACTTAAACTACCCACTGGTGATCATGGCCGTGATTATCTTCTTCTTCCCGTTTTTTTACAACGCGGGTGTTGCGTCTATATATGAGTATCAAGAAAAACGCTTTGGTAAACGCGCTAGAGCTTTAATTTCATCGATTTGGTTAGTATCACAAACCATGTCATCTGCTGCCGTATTATACGCTACTGCTGTAGTGTTAAGTTATATTACCGGCATTGATGTTATCCCTGCCATTGTTATTGTCACTTTAATAGCGCTTGTTTATACCGTATTAGGAGGGATCACCGCGGTCATTTGGACCGATGTTATTCAATCGATTATTTTATTTGCTGGCGCAGGTATTATTTTTTATGCCTTAACGCAAGAGGCGAATTTTTCAATTATGGAGTCGTTAACTCAGTTAAAAGCAGAAGGTAAGTTAAATCCATTAGTTTGGGACTTCGACTTTACCGCAACAAGTACAGTATGGAGTGGTGTTATTGCCATGGCCTTATACCACACCACTGTTTATGGTACGAATCAGATGATGGTTCAACGTACTCTGGCAGCCAAAAACATTGGTGATGCTAAAAAATCTTACTTACTAATGGGCTTTGCAGCGTTTTTCATCTACTTATTTTTTATCATCTTAGGTGTGCTATTTTACAGCTACTATCAAGGGCGCGTATTCGAGAACGAAAATACCATTATTCTTCAGTTTGCCGCTGATTATGGTATGCCTGGCTTAATGGGTATTATTGCTGCTGCCGTTATGGCGGCGTCAATGTCTAGTTTAGATTCAGCATTTAACTCTTTATCTACCGTATCTACTATCGACTTCTACAAAAAGTATTTCAAAAAAGGCGAGTCCGATGCACATTACTTAGCGGCATCTCGTTTCTTTACTCTATTCTGGGCAGTACTCATTATTTTCCCTGCAATCATGTATCACTTACACAGCACTGGCTCAATATTAGAAGTATTGAGTAAAGTGGGGTCTTACTTTGTTGGAGCACAATTAGGTATGTTTGCATTAGGCTTTTTCTCTAAGCAGGCGACAGAAAATGGACTCCTTGTGGGTACCGCAGCGGGTTTCATCGTTGTTGCAGCAGCGGCACTCGGTACTGACATTGCTTGGCCTTGGTTCTGCTTAATTGGTGCAGGTGTCAACATCATAGTGACCATCATTGCCAGCCTTATAATCGACGGCAAACAAACAGAGCATTCAGAATATACGGTAAAAGGCCAACGCGCTAAATTCGCTCGCGAAGGCTTAGCCGAAAAAGAAAACGGTTGGTACCGAATTCCTGGTGGCGTAGATAAAGTCAACTATTGGTTATTTGGCTTCTTCATTTTCACCATGGTGTTCTTATTCTCACTACAGTACATCGTTTAATCGAGGTAAATATGTCTTTAATTAATAACTTTTATTCGGCTCTAACAGCCAATCAAAACCTTGAACAATTTGCACATAAAGATATGAAACTTCACGTTTCATATCCGATTAACGATATAAATGGTTTAGACGAGGTTAATTCGCACTACTGGCAACTACTGTCGAAGTCTATGGCGAATATTGAGCGTAAAGCTTTTATCGAATTTCAAAGTGAATATGAAGGTGAAGACTGGATTGCTGCTACAGGGTATTTTGTTGGACGTTTTGAAAATAACTTATTAGGCATTCCAGCTACCGGTAAAACATTATATTTACGGTTTACCGAACTGGTGCAACTCGAAGATAACAAAATTACCGACTATTACATCATTCTCGACTTTTTAGATGTAATGAACCAAGCAGGAGTTAATCCTTTACGCAAAAGCTTGGGTCACGATGGGTTAATCATGCCACCTAGTACAATGGATGGTTTACACATCCAAGAAAGTTCCCCTGAGCAAGCAAATGACACTGAAACCTTAGTCATGGAGATGTTAGAAGAGCTTGGCCGTTTTGATGGTAAATCGTTAGAGAGCATGAATCTAGGCACGTTCTGGGACCCTGAATTCATGTGGTATGGCCCTGCAGGCATTGGTACAACGCGCGGTATCGAAGGGTTTAGAAAACATCATCAAGGTCCTTTTGTTTTTAGTTTTCCAGATCGAGTCGTTGATCATAAAGCAACTATTATTAAAAAAGGTAACTATGTCTCTACAGGTGGTTGGCCACATATGCATGGCTCTCATCTAGTGGGAGGTTGGTTAGGTTTACCTCCTTGTGGTAAAGAATTGGAACTAAGAGTTATGGACATTTGGCGTCGAGAAGGTGACTTACTTAAAGAAAACTGGGTCGGCATAGATATTATCCATATGTGCAAACAAATGGGCTTAGATGTCTTTGAAATGATGAAGATAACTTATAACTTACAGTAAACAGAAGTTTTATTTGACAAGAGGTGACTGCGAAGTCATCATTCATATAGCTTTAAGAATTAGAAATATAAAATATGACCCAAAATAATGTTACGCAAGTTTATTGGAAAAATTTACCTGAATTGTTAGAGCCTACGGCAGAAAAGTCTCAAGCCTTAAAAGGTTTCGATGAAGAGTTCATTGATATTGTTGACTATATCATCAGGATAACCCATAGAATTTGGGAACAAAAAAATGTTGGCCTTTGTATCGATTATTACGGTGACTATTGCCCTGTTCATACACTTGGCGGCTACTCTGACGATGTTGATACCGTAGTCAAAAACACCTTAAAAACCATCGGAGCCTTCCCTGATCGCTCATTAATAGGTGAAAACGTAGTATGGCGTGATTTAGGTGAAAAAGCCGGCTATTACTCTTCTCACCGTATAACAAGCATCATGACCAACAAAGGCCCTTCTGAATTTGGCCCTGCTACGGGAAAAACCGGTCGTGTCACCACTATTGCCGATTGTATTTGTTTAGAAAACAAAATTGTTTACGAATGGTTAATGCGCGATAACAGCTTTCTAGTAAAACAGTTAGGCATTGACGTGTTAGACGCAGCAGAGCATTTTGCAACTTTTGCGGCGCCAGCAGAATTTGATGCATGGAAAGCAGAAGAAATTACCCGTATCAAAGCTGGCGAAGAAACGAAGCACCAATGGCCAACCAAGGTCGATGAATCATTAGCAAATTTCGCAAAACAATGGGTAAACACCTTTTTCAACGATAAAGATTATGGTCCAATCGCACAGTTTTACCATGTAAATGCTAAAGCACAATGGCCGGGAGGTGTTGA
>PJEL010001793.1_pt1 | contig 20699 bp, 15 predicted proteins | sample 1853271 | NCBI WGS metagenome assembly PJEL01 (sample SAMN08108733, study PRJNA415343) | Invertebrate metagenome, whole genome shotgun sequencing project. | host: Globobulimina | place: Sweden: Gullmar Fjord | collected 2015-08
CAAGTTTGCTTTTTGGTTTTCTGTGATAAACTGTTTCGTTTTATATAGCTCTTCTCCCCAAATGAAATTTTCAAGTTTAAGTTTTGCATATGATGTTTCATAGATATTGAGATGTGGATTGAGTTTTGTCATCTCTTGATACTCTTCAAAAATCTCTTGGGAGTTTTTAAAGTTAAATTCTTTTTTATATCCTAGTTTTTGTGCTATTAGCTGGAATATCTCCCAGTCTTTTTTACAGTCTATTGAAGTACGTGAGAGTTGCTCTTGTTTTGTGATGGTTCTATCTAGGTTTGTTTGTGTTCCTTCTTTCTCTCCCCATGGAGCAGCTGGTAGTTGTATATGTGCGAACTTTGATGTTTCACTACTTTCATAGGCGTTGATATCTATTACTAGTGGTATTTTTTGTATGAGTTTTTCTACTTTATTACGATTTGGTAGATGATATACTGGGTCTGTATGACAAATGATAAGTATATCAATATCTGCTTCGAGCATTTTTGTTGCTGTGAGACCATTTTGGATTGCAAGATTTGTAGTCTTCCAAAACTTTGATACTTTTTGTATGGCTTCTTTTTCAAAATCTAAATGAACAGCCAGCATAGTAGACAGTCCTCCCACTTCTCTTCCACCCATTGCATTTGGTTGACCAGTCAGACTTAGTGGTCCATTTCCCTCTTTAAAGATTTTACCAGTAAGTAAATGTATATTGATAAGTGCTAAGTTTTTATCTACACCTTGACTTGATTGGTTTAGACCCATTGTCCAAGCTGATATGATATTTTGATTGTTTTTAAAAAGGAGCCAAAACTCCTCAAACTGTTCTTTAGTCAAGCCTGTTCGTTTAAGCATTTTTGTAACTGCTACACGTTTGAACTTATTTTTTAAAAGAGTATAGTTATTTACATATTTTTCTATAAACTCTATATCTTCAAGTCCTTCATCTAAAATTCTTTTTGCTACAAGATTAAAAAAATCTATATCAGAACCGGGTCGAATAGGCAGATACAAGTCTGCATTTTTAGCAGTATCTGTATATCTTGGATCTATAACGATTATTTTAAGTCCATTTTTTTTGGCTTTTTTGATGCGGTTGTGAAAAACTACATGTGCTTCAGAAGTATTCGCTCCTATGAGTATAAGTAAGTTTGCATCAAAGATATCATCCATACGTACTGGAACATAGTCTATACCAAAAGCTTTTTTATATGCGACAACTGCACTAGACATACATGTACGGCTATTTGTATCTATATTTGATGTTCCTATAAATCCTTTTGCTAATTTATTTGCTATATAGTAGTCTTCAGTTAATAGTTGACCTGAGAGATAAAATGCTACTTTTTCTTTAGGGCTGTTTTTAATTTTATCTGTAATAAGAGATAGAGTTGTATCCCAATCAGATATCTTAAAAGGTTCCTTTATATTAGTTCGTAATTTTGGACGTAATAATCGTGTAGATGTTTGTACACTGATAAGTTCAGAGATACCTTTACTACATAGTTTCCCTTCATTAGCTGGATAAGTGATATCACCTATTAACTTTTCTTCATCAAACTCTAGCCCACAACCAACACCGCAATACCCACATACAGATTTAATCATTTCACATATCCTCTTTGTATAATAATGATATTTTACCAATATATTAATGTAATATTAAGAAATTATTGTATAATTAATATACAAGATAGTGTATCTTTAGCTCTCACTATATGTTATACTTTCTGTACATTAAAAATATGAATGAAAATTTAAGGAGAAGTAATGTTACAAAATGTTTTAAAAATTGGATTAGGTATTTCTATAGCTGCATCAACACTGTTGGCTGCTCCAGAAAAAACGAAGTTAAAGATTGGTTTTATTGCCTTAACGGATTGTGCACCATTGGTTATCGCTAAAGAGAAAGGTTTCTTTGCTGCTGAAGGTTTAGATGTTCACGTATCTAAAGAAGGTGGTGGATGGCCAGGTATTCAACAAAAAGTAATTTCTGGTGAATATGACTTTTCTCATGCGTTAGCAGGTATGCCAATCGCAGCAACATTAGGGATAAACGGTAACGCTAACTTACAAGCTTTATTATCTTTAGATTTTAATGGAAATGCTATTACTTATGGTAATAACATTATAGAAAAAATGGAGCAATATGGACTTGATAAAACTGAACGTCCAGTAAGTGCTGATAGTTTAAAAAAATATATTGATGCTAAACATGCAAAAGAGGGTTCTAACTATAAACCATTAAGTTTTGGTATGGTTCATCCTGTTTCTACACATAACTACGAGTTAAGATACTGGATGGCTGCATCTGGGATCAAACCTGATGAAGATTGTACTATTAAACCATTTCCACCACCAACAATGCCATCAAACTTAACTGCTGGAAATATTGAAGGTTATTGTGTTGGTGAACCATGGAATTCAAGAATCGTACTGAAAGGTAAAGGTTCAGCACTAGTTACTAACTACGATATTTGGAATAATAATCCAGAAAAAGTACTTCAAGCACGTGCTGATTTTGTTAAAAAATATCCAGAAACAACAAAAGCTGTTATGAGAGCTGTAATCAAAGCACAAATGTGGCTAGATGCATCTTGGGAAAATAGAGAAGAAGCAATTGCATTTTTAGCTAAGAAAAATTATGTAAAAGCTCCAAAATCTGTTTTAAGAAAATCAATGTCAGGAACATTTCTTTATAACAAAGGTGTAGATTCTGCAAACCCAATGTTTAATACATTTGCTAACTACTATGCATCATATCCATTTTACTCTCACGGTATGTGGTTCGTAACTCAAATGTATAGATGGGGACAAATTGATAAGGCTGTAGATATGAAAGCTTTAATTGAAAAAGTTTATAGACCAGATTTATTTGAAGAAGTTGCTAAAGAAGTTGGATATACACTTCCTCCATCAGCTTGGAAAAAAGATGGTATTGATGAATACAATAAATTCTTAGATGGTAAAGTTTGGGATCCAAACAAAGCTGTAGATTATATTTATGACTTTAAAGTAGTGAACTCTAAAGTTTCTAAAAAAGAATTAATGGATGCAAATAAATGGTCTGTTGAAACAAAACAACCTAAATATACTTGTCCTTATGGACCAGCTGGTTGTGCTGATCCAAAATTTGTTATTACAAAATAGTTAAATAATACAATTGTAAAACCTCAAAATAGTTTTGAGGTTTTATATCATAAACATTATCTATTTATATGTACTTGGAATATTTCCATACTCCCTCCTTGATATAACCAAGTGCATATAAATAGATAACGTAAATAAAAAGGAAGAACATGAATAAAGAAACATTAAAAAAGATATTTTTACCATTGATAGTTTTAGTAATTATCATTCAAGTATGGATAGGAATAGCAACAGTTGTAGAAGATTTTCCAACACCTAGTAGTACTTACACAGTAGCATTTGGTGGTATCAATGCAGATGGTGATGAAGTAGAAGGTTCATTAGCGGATCCATTTTATGTAGAAAATCAAGATGACAAAGGTGTATTTTGGCAAATTATGGCATCGCTTCAAAGAGTATTTGGTGGATTTGCTTTAGCTATTATTGTAGGTGTTCCAGTTGGATTATTTATAGGGATGTCAAAAAGTGCACAGTATGCATTGGATCCTTTTATTCAAATATTTAAGCCAGTTTCTCCACTTGCTTGGTTGCCGTTATTATTGTTTATCTTTAAAGATATCAATGCAACAGCAATATCAACGATTTTTATAACATCGATTTGGCCTATTATTATTAATACTGCACTTGGAGTAAGAAGTGTAAATGAAGATTATATGAATGTTGCAAAAGTTTTAAGATTTACACCATTTGAAAAGGTTGTACAGATTATTTTACCAGTTGCTGTTCCTTTTATATTTACAGGGATGAGACTATCTTTAGGTATCGCTTGGCTTGTTATTGTTGCTGCTGAGATGTTAACTGGTGGTATTGGTATTGGTTTCTGGATTTGGGATGAGTACAATAATTTAAATTATGAGAACATTATTATTGGTATTATTTTAGTTGGATTCGTTGGATTTTTCCTAGATGTAGTTATGGGTAAGATTGCAGATTATTTTGATTATACAAAGAAAGGTAAAGCGTAATGAGTAAAAAGTTTTTAAGTTTAGAGAAAATTGAGAAAAGATTTCCAATACCTGGAAAAGAAGATTATGTTGCTGTTGTTGATGTAAATTTAGAGATAAAGAAAAATGAGATTATCTCTATCATTGGACATAGTGGTTGTGGAAAATCTACTTTGCTAAATATGATTTCTGGTTTAGATGCACAAAGTGAAGGTGCAATTATTTTAGAAAATAAAGAAGTAAAGGGACCAGGTCCTGATAGAGCTGTAGTATTTCAAAATCACTCACTTTTACCTTGGTTAACAGTATATGAAAATATTGAGATGGCAGTAAAAAAAGTTATGCCAGAACTAAATGGTGCAGAACTACGAAGTAGAGTTGAACAGTATGTTTCTATGGTAAATCTAGATCATGCAAAAGATAAAAAACCAGATGAGATTTCTGGTGGTATGAAACAACGAGTAGGTATTGCTAGAGCTTTATCAATTGCACCAAAAGTTTTACTTATGGATGAACCATTTGGAGCGTTAGATAGTTTAACTAGAGCAAATTTGCAAGAACATTTGATGAGAATACAACAAAAAGCTCAAAATACTGTAATCATAATTACACATGATATTGATGAAGCAGTATTATTAAGTGATAGAGTTATTATGATGACAAATGGTCCAAGCGCTACTATTGGAGAAATTTTAGAAGTAAATCTTCCACGTCCAAGAGAAAGAGTTGCCTTACAAAGTGATCCTGAGTATATCAGGTGTAGGGAAGCGATACTGAGTTTCTTATATGAGAAATTTGCTAAAGATGATGAGTAGAAAAGGGATATTTATATATCCCTTTTTTTATAACAAATAAATTTATTTTTTAATGAGTAACAGACTATATTGGTTATTTATTAAAGGATAAAAGATGAGTAAAGAACTACATTTAGATGAAAGTACAATGATTGTATCTGAAACAGATACTAAAGGTAATATTATATATGCAAATTCAGATTTTTGCACACTTTCAGGATTTACAAAAGATGAGTTAATAGGGCAACCTCATAATATGGTTAGACATAATGAGATGCCAAAAGCTGCTTTTAAAGATTTATGGGAAACAGTAAAGTCTGGAAATACATGGAATGGTAGAGTAAAAAACATTACAAAAAATGGTGATTTTTATTGGGTGGATGCAACTGTTTATAAAGTAACAAAAAATAATGGTGAAGAGAGATATATCTCTGTGCGATCAAAACCATCACACGAACAAATACAAATAGCTATTGAGCTATATAAAACATTATAGGAGATTGGGATGTTTTTTTCAAATGATAAAGATATAGATACACTAATAGAAACAGTTGACTCTTTTTATAACTACTTAAATAATCAAAATGGACAATTAAATATTCAAAGAGATGTGAAAAATAAAAAGATGAAAATCTTAGAAGATAAACTTTTCCATTTAATTGATAGGTATCAAGAGGAACGTGTCCAAAATATTAAAGTTTTTGGTGAGATGATGATTGTATGTGAAAAATTGTCTGATGGTTATAGTGATGATAGAATTGTTTTAAAATCAAATGATTCTAAAATAAATTATATATCAAAAACGATTAATAATATGTGTGATAGATTAGATGAGTCTTTACAAAATGTTACAACTATATTAGATGAATATGAAAACAGAAATTTTTTAAATAAAGTTGATAAAACTGTTTTTAGAGGTGGAGAACTTTATAATGTTCTTAATGGTTTAGAGTTCTTACATCAAGGTATGGTTGATAGAGTGAGTATATCATTTAAAAATGGACTTTCACTAGAACGTGCTTCTGATAATTTAAAAAATGAAGTAGGTTTTTTATCTACATCTACTCAAAATCAAGCAGTGGCAATAGAAGAGACAGCTGCTAGTGTTGAAGAGATAACAAATACAATTATAGAAAATAAAAATATCTCTTTACAAATGTCCCAATATGGAAAAGAAGTTACAAAAGCAGCTAGACTCAATCTTTCTTTAGCAAATGAAACTACATCTTCAATGGATGAGATAAATGTAGCAACAGAGCATGTTTTTAATTCTGTTGGTGTAATAGCCCAAATTGCATTTCAAACAAATATTCTTTCATTAAATGCTGCGGTTGAAGCTGCAACTGCTGGAGAAGCTGGAAAAGGATTTGCTGTAGTTGCTCAAGAGGTGCGAAATCTTGCATCAAGATCTGCAGAAGCTGCCAAAGAGATAGAAGCTTTGATGGATCAGTTAAAAGCTCAAACTACAAAAGGTAAAGTCTCTGCTGATCAAATGATAGAAGAGTATTCTAAACTCAATGATAATATTACTAAAACATTTAATTTAGTTGATTCTGTTGTAACTGCATCATCAGAACAGGCAATAGGGATAGAAACCATAAATAACTCTATTCAAGATATCGATAAATCGATTCAAATTAATTCTTCAACAGCTGATAAAGTAAGTCATATTGCACAAGAAGCACACAGTATGGCGCATCATCTTGTAAAATCAAATGAAAGTATATTATTTGAAGGTAAAGAAGATATTTTGAGAGAAGTAAAATCTCTCACTCAATAGAATTATAAAGTAATATTTTAATATTAAATATAATAAAGAGGGAATTATAATGTATAAAAAAGTTATAGCAAGTATATATATTATTGGTATCTTTGTTCTTAGTATAAATTTATATACTAGTTATAATGCATATGATAAGAACAATACAATAACTAAGATTCAATTATTAGGACTTAAGGAATTGGATATATTGTATAAAATCAATATATCTTTGAAGACATACCGAGGTTTAAAACAATTAAAAAAACAACCTAATGATAAGATTGAAGAGGAATATCTAAAAATATCATATTTGCTTACTAAATTGAATGATAAAAAACTGGAAAAAGAAATATCAACGCTTTTACACAAAGATGAATTTTATGTTTTTAATAAAACGATTAATAATATAGAATTAAAAATTATAAAGATAGGAGAAACATATAGACTTTTTGAAAAGTTAAATATAAAAGACTACAAAATTATCTCTTCAATAATATATACATTACCTCAGTTAATTGAGTCGATTGGAGTTATAAGAGGTAAGGGTACATACTATATATCACATAAAATAATAAATGAAACAGAAAAACACTTATTGAATAGTATATTTGACAAGTTTATTCTTTATCACCAAACGCTTATTTTAAGTGATAAAGAATTAGAAATAATTTCTGTTCATTTGAAAAAAATTACACTTCATTTAGAAAAGATTAATAATAATATTTTCTCTACTGATCCAATAGTATATTTTAATGATTTAACTACATTAATAACAAGTTTAAATCAGTATTATTTAACTTCAGAAGAGATGTTAAAAAAACATTTATATACTTATCAAGATAAAATAAGATCTGAGATAACCAAAGAAATATTTCTCTATATGCTGGCTTTTTTTATATATACTGTTTTTGTGTTTTTCTTTTATAGAACATTAGATCGTTTTTTTGTTAACAAAAAAAGAGAAATGTATATTTCAACAATTGAAAATGAATTATATGGTAAGTTAGAATTTTGTGACAATGTAAAAGAAGTATCAAAAGAGTGTATTCAGTTTTTATGTAAAAAAATAGATGCTGTTCATGGTTTGTTTTACATAGTTGATACAAAAAATGAACAATTGAGTTTATCTTCTACTTATAATATCTCTCCCCGTCATGTAAATCATATTTTAGATTTGGATGAAGGTGTGTTTTCAGAGGTATTAGAGGGAAAACAAATTCAAGTAATAAACTCAGAAAAAAAAATGGAAGTGGATTTTGGGTCTTTTAAAACTGGGGTAATGCAAGTTGTTACAATACCAATAATAAGTGAATACAACAATGTAATAGCTATAGCTCAACTCTCACTAATTTCTCAAACTAATCATTATGTTGAGTTAAAAAAAGTTTATGAAATAATGGCGAATAATCTTTTGAAATCTCAAAAGAATGAAGAGAATGAAAAGTATTTTAATTTAATTGATAAATATGTTATTACTTCTACTACAAATAAAGATGGCATTATTAATTATGCGAGTAAGGCATTTCAAAATATATCAGGTTATTCAAAAGATCAATTAATTGGAGTATCTCATAATATATTGAGGCATCCAGATGTAGATATTTTGGTTTATCAAGATATGTGGGATACTATAAAATCTGGAAAAATCTGGAAAAAAGAGTTCCAAAATATGAAAAAAGATGGTTCAACTTATTGGATAGAGTCTACAATATCACCAGAAATAGGTTTCTATGGCGATATTGTAGGGTATACAGCTATTAGACAAGATATAACTGATAGAAAAAGAGTAGAAGAACTTTCTATAACAGATGCTTTAACATCACTTTACAATAGAAGATATTTTGATAAACAATTAGCAACAAATTTACGATTAACACAAAGAATGAAGACTAAACTAGCATTTGCAATGATAGATATAGATCATTTCAAACAATACAATGATACTTATGGTCATCAAAAAGGTGATGATACTTTAAAATCTGTAGCAAAAACTTTAAAAGAATCATTCAAAAGAGATATTGATATGGTATTTAGACTTGGAGGAGAAGAGTTTGGAATACTATTTTATATAACAGAATCTGAAGATGCATTAACTGTAGGAAATAAGATAATCCAATCTATAGAAAATTTACACATTGAGCATAAAAAAAGTAGTGCATCCTCTTTTGTTACGATCTCAATGGGATTATATTTATATTTTAATTCTGATTTATCATCTTCTGATATTTATAAAAAAACAGATGAATTATTATACAAGGCAAAACAAAATGGAAGAAATCAATTTTTTTCCAATATAAAGGATATCTAATGAATACATTATTAGAAAAAATAAATTTAAAAAAGAAATTAATACTATTATTAATTTTACCAATGGTTTCATATATAGTAGTCGCGTTATTGCTATCAAATGAATTATACAAAGACTATGAAACTTTACTTGCACAAAATACAATGCAAGAACAAATAGATAAAGCTTACAGTTTTTTTATTTTAGTTAGTTCTATGCTAGTTATAATAACTATAGTAAGTTTATATTTGTATATTTCTATACAAAAGAACATTATCTTTTCATTACGAAAAACAAAAAAAGGTATACAAGGTTTTTTTATATATTTGACAACAACAAAAAAAGAGTTAGATTTAATTGATTTGGATTCTAATGATGGTTTTGGTGATATGGCTAGAGATTTAAATGAAAATATGATTAAAATCAAAGATGGTTTAATATTAGATAATGCAGTGATACAAGAGGCTAAGTATATTTCAAATATGGTAGCAAATGGTTTTTTAGTTGATAGAATTGAGAAAAAAGCTAATAATGTTTATATAAACGAATTGAGTGATTCTTTTAATCATATGATTGATAATTTACGAGTAAACCTTGTGAAATCTTTTCAAACATCTTTACAGTATGCAAATCGAGATTTTACAAAAAAAGTTGAGAAAAATGATGTTGGTGGATTGATAAATACGCAACTGAGATGTTTAAATATGATAGGTATCAATATCTCTGAATTTTTATTGATGGTAAATGAAAATGGTAAATTATTAGATAATAAATCCCATGATTTATTGGACCTTGTAAATAATTTACACAACTCATCTTTAAATCAAGCACAGGCATTAGAACAGACAAGTACATCTTTAGATGAAATCACTCAAAATGTAACGAAGACATCAGTTCAAGCTAAAGATATGTTGGAAATTGCAAATGCAACAAGAGAGTATTCGAATAATAGTATTAAACTTATGGATAATACGCAAAAGTCTATGGTAGAGATAAACGATGCAAATAAAGATATAAGTGATGCGATTTTATTAATAGATCAAATATCATTTCAAACAAATATCCTTTCTTTAAATGCAGCAGTAGAAGCTGCAACTGCTGGTGAAGCGGGAAAAGGGTTCGCAGTAGTTGCTCAAGAGGTTCGAAATCTTGCTTCACGAAGTGCACAAGCAGCAACAGATATAAAAAAACTAGTAGAGCAAGCAACCAAAAAATCAAATGATGGTATAAATTATTCACAAGAGATGATGTCAAATTTTAAAGAGTTAACAAGTATGATTGAAAATAATACAAACTTAGTTAATGATGTGGCTATGTCTAGTCAAACGCAAATGCAAAACATCTCTGATATAAATTCTCGCATGAAAGAATTAGATGTATCAACTCATGAAAATGCTGATATAGCAAAGCAAACAAAAGTTGTAGCACAAGAAACACAAGAGGTTTCATCGGGCATGATCAAAGCAGTATCGTTAAATAAGTTTAACGAAAATGTTAATTTTGAAATAAATAATTTTAATTTTATGCAAGAGTTAAATAGTTTAAAAATAGAGTTTACAAAATATAAACAATTAGTCTTAAATCAAATTAATAACAATGCAAATACGATTGAGACAAATTGTGAACATAAAACAAATATAGAGAAGTTTCTCAACGAGAATAGTTCCAATGATTTTTCATCTAAAGATGATTGGGATACATTTATACAAAATAAAGAACGTTTAGATTTAGTGTTAGTTAAATATGGTGAGAATATAAAACAAAGAATAGAAAAAGAAGCTTTACATTATTCAAGTGAAATAGAACAGATACTTGATAATACATTTGCTTTGATTAATAAATTTAAAGAAAATTAAATTGTATAGATAGTAAATTATATCAGCGTAAACAAGAAACAATCAATTGTATATAATATATACAGTTTGGATGTATAAAATATTCTGAAATATGTCATAATTCCTTATCAAAAATAAAAAGGAATTAAAAATGGAAAATTTTGCAGATGTAAAATATATTTTAGATGGATTCCTGTTCGTATTCGCAGGAATTTTAGTAATGTGGATGGCAGCAGGTTTTGCTATGTTAGAGGCTGGTCTTACTAGATCAAAAAATAATGCTACGGTATTAACAAAAAATGTTGCGTTATTCGGAATATCTTGTATTATGTTCTACTTTATAGGATTTAATGGAATGTATGGTGACGGTAATGCTCTTATAGGTAGTTTATCAATACTTGATGAGACAACAGCACCTGATGCTTCTTATCCAGTTATGGCAGACTTCTTTTTTCAAGTAGTATTTGTAGCAACTGCAGCTTCAGTTATCTCTGGAACAATTGCTGAGAGAATGAAGCTTTGGCCATTCTTATTATTTGTTGTTGTTTTAAGTGGATTAATTTATCCTACTCAAGGTCACTGGACATGGGGTGGAAGCTTAACAGGTGAAGGTGCTTTACTTGAAGGTTTCTCTGATTTTGCTGGATCAACTATCGTTCATAGTGTTGGTGGATGGGCTGCTTTAGCTGGTGTTCTTATCTTAGGAGCTAGAAAAGGTAAATATGGTAAAGATGGTAGAGTTAGACCAATTCCAGGTTCAAATCTTGCATTAGCTACTTTAGGTACATTTATTTTATGGATGGGTTGGTTTGGATTCAACGGTGGATCTCAACTTGCAATGGGAAGTAAAGGTGATATCGATGCGATTGCTTCAGTAATTGCTACAACTAATATGGCTGCTTGTGCTGGTGCTATTACAGCTGCATTGTTTACACAATTTTTATACAAAAAAGTTGATTTAACAATGGTATTAAATGGTGCGTTAGCTGGTCTTGTATCTGTTACTGCTGCTCCTGATGCTGGTATGATATACGGATTTGGTGTTGGTATTGTTGGTGCTATACTTGTTGTTCTTTCTGTTCCAATGTGGGATAAAATGAAAATTGATGATCCAGTTGGTGCTTTATCAGTGCATTTAGTTGCTGGTATCTGGGGAACATTAGCTGTTGGTTTATTTACAGCTTCAGGAACATTCATGGGTCAACTTAAAGGTGTAGTTGTTATTGGAGCATTTGTTTTCATAACATCGTTTATCGTTTGGAAAATACTTGATATTGTTCTTGGATTAAGAGTTGACGAAGAGATTGAAATCGAAGGTCTAGATATTCATGAAACTGGTTTAGAATGTTATCCAGAATTCAAAAAAGCTTAGGAATAGGAGAATAAAATGAAAAAAATTGAAGCAATAATAAAACCGTTTAAATTAGAAGATGTAAAAGATGCCTTAGCTGAAGCTGGTATCACAGGTATGACTGTAACTGATGTAAAAGGTTACGGACGACAGCAAGGTCACTCTGAATTATACAGAGGGGCTGAATATATAGTTGATTTTTTAGCAAAAACTAAAATTGAATTAGCTGTAAATGCTGAAGATGTTGAAAATGTAGTAAAACTTATTACAGACGCAGCAAGAACTGGTAAAATTGGTGATGGTAAAATATTCGTAACTAATATCGAAGAAATCATCAGAATTAGAACAGGTGAAACTGGTAACGAAGCAGTTTAATTAATCTAACAATTTTATCTTAAAATTACAATTCAAAAAAAACTCCTCAAGTGTATGCTTGGGGAGTTTTTTTATTATCTGAAATAAAATATCACAATCATTATTACTATTATTATCTTATTATCAATATTATGATAAAATCTTTCTATGAAAATTATAAATACAAAAGATACAAATTTTAATGAAGAATTTGAAAATATATTAGGTCGAGCTAAAGTTGATATCAAAAAGGTATCTGGAATAGTAAATGGTATTATTGATGATATCGTTGAAAATGGAAATAAAGCTGTTAAAGAACATATCTCTAAGTTTGATAACTGGTCGCCTGCTAGTGATGCTGATCTATTTATTGATGTAAAAGATATGGAAATCGCATATAATAATATTGATAATAAATTAAAAGAATCACTGCATTTAGCTTATGATAGAATCAAAAAATATCACCAAAAACAACTTCCAAAATCATGGATGGATTATGAAGAAAATGGAACTATCTTAGGTCAGAAAGTTACAGCGGTAGATCGTGCTGGTTTATATATTCCTGGTGGAAAAGCTGCATATCCAAGTAGTTTACTTATGAATGCAATCCCTGCAATTGTTGCTGGTGTTGAAGAGATAGTAGTTTGTACTCCAACTCCTGATAATGAACCAAATGAATTATTACTAGCAGCTTGTCACTTATGTGGTATTAAAACTGTTATGAAAGTTGGAGGGGCAAGTGCTATTGCTGCTATGGCTTATGGAACTGAAACTTTGAAAAAAGTAGATGTTATAACTGGTCCTGGTAATATCTTCGTAGCAACTGCTAAAAAGCTTGTATTTGGTGAAGTAAATATTGATATGATTGCGGGTCCTTCTGAGATCGGTATCTTAGCTGATGAAACTGCAAAACCAAAATATTTGGCTATTGATTTACTATCACAAGCTGAGCATGATGAGATGGCTAGTTCTATTATGATTACTACTTCTGAAGAGATTGCAAAATCTACAAGTACTGAAGTTGATAACTATTTAAAAGTATTAAGTAGAAATGAGATAGCAAAAAAATCTATCGATGAAAGAGGTTGTATTATTGTAACTTCATGTATGGGAAAAGCAATAAGTCTTATGAATGATATTGCACCTGAGCATTTAGAAGTAATGACAGAAAATCCTTTTGAATTATTACCAAAAATTAAACACGCCGGAGCTATATTTTTAGGTCAAAATACACCTGAACCAATAGGTGATTATATTGCAGGTCCAAATCATACTTTACCAACTGGAGGAACAGCGAAATTTTATAGTCCTTTAGGAGTTGAAGATTTTATGAAAAAAAGCTCGATTATTAGTTTTAGTCAAAATGCTATTAATGAAATAGGTGAAGCTTGTGCATTATTAGCTGACACTGAAGGTCTAACTGCACATGCAGAATCTGTAAGAGTAAGAATTCAAAAGTAAAACTCTTCTTTAGGAAGTAAATAATGTTTTTAAAGTTACTATTATTAATATTGTTTACTCAGCTCATTTATGCAAATGAAATAATTATTAATGAAAAAACATCCGATAAAGAGATACTCTCTTTATCGGATGTATATATTGATAATGATAGAAACACTTCTATAGATACAATCGTTACATCTGATATATTATTTACTCCTAATAATAAAACGAATCTAAGTTTTGGGTATGCTCCAGATTTTGAAGTTTGGATAAAATTTAAACTTACAAATGAGACAGACAAAACGTTACATAAGACTATTGAGTATGATAATCCTTTAACAACTCATATTGAATTTTATAACTATAAAAATAATAGATATAATCAAATAGATGATGGTTTATTTTTTATAAATCAAGATAGAAGTGCGCTCACTCCTATTTTTAAAATCGTACTGCAACCTAATGAATCAAAAGTATTTTATCTTAAAGCTAGCTCTGATATTACAACTTTAATAGTAAAATTGAATATATGGGATGAAAAAACTTTTGATAAACAAGAGATGGAACATCAACTTATCTTAACACTCTTTTTTGGTGCGATGTTTTTATTGGCTTTTTACAATTTACTGATATACTTTTTTATAAGAGATATTAGTTATTTATATTATGTATTTTATGTGATGGGAATAACGATTCATCATTCTATCTATGTTGGTCTTGCTACTTTATATATTTTTCCTGCACAATACATAGAAAATATAATAAATTTTGCTATGGTTATTGTTTCTTTTCCTATTCTCGCATTAGCTTTTTTAACAAAATCTTTTTTACAGACAAAACAATACCCTTTATGGCATAAAGTTTTAAACATATATCTATGGATATCTATTTGTGCTATTTTCTTTTTTACATATACAAATGAGTACAATAATATAAGAAGTATAGTTCCAATAATTTTACTTTTTTATTTAGTATGTTTGACAATATATGCTGCTATAAAAAAGAATAGACAAGCGTATATTGTTTTATTTGGTTGGTTTATGTTTTTTATTGCAGGTACATCAATGTATATATCGAGTTTAGGAATTTATAATGTTTATGAATCTATCCCTTATTTAATAGAATCAGTTCTTATTTTAGAAGCACTTATATTTTCTATAGCTTTAACTGATAAAATTAAACAATTACAAAAAAAGAAAAGTGAAGCAAATATGGAGTTGATTTTACAAAAAGAGATGGAAACAATAAAATTAACTCAGATTGTTAACAAAAAAACATATAACTTAAAAATAGCACTTGATGAAAAAGAACTTCTTTTAAAAGAGTTAAATCATAGAGTGAAGAATAATATGCAAATGATTGTCTCTCTTATTCGTCTTCAGAATAAGAAAATAAAAGATGAAAAAATAAAAGATATTTTTATTACTGTGCAAAATAGAATTAATGCTATGAGTCATCTTCATGAATTATTATATAACCAAGATAATATTGCATATATAAATGCCTATGATTATTTTACTCTTTTAATTGATGAACTTAAAAATAGTTATTCAAATAATATTAATATTATATTAAGCATAAAAACAGATTTAAAAGTGGAACAATCAGTGTATTGTGGATTGGTTGTAAATGAATTGATAACTAATTCATTTAAATATGCATTTAAAAATAAAGAAGGTGATATAACTATATCTTTAGAAAAAAAAGATGATAATTATCAATTAACGGTAAGCGATAATGGAGTAGGATACACTCAAGAGAAAGAGACAAATACTCTTGGATTAATTCTTGTAAATACTCTAAGTACTGAGCAATTAGATGGTAATATTGAGATTGATTCTACAAATGGAGTAAAGGTTCAAATACAATGGAAATAAAAAATATAACAAAAATACTTATAGTAGAAGATGAAAAAATTATAGCCTTAGACATTCAAGAATCCCTTCTTGATCTGGGATTTACTGTAACACAAACAGTGAAAAATTATGATGAAGCAATTTGTAGTATTAAAGAAAATGAACCTGATATTATTTTAATGGATATAAACCTTAAAAATAGTAAAGATGGAATAGAAACAGCTACTGATATTAAAAAATTAAAAAACTTACCGATTATTTATCTTACTGCATTTTGTGATGATGATACAATTAATAGAGCGATTAAAACTAATCCTATAGGATACTTAATAAAACCATTTAAAATTGATGAGTTAAAATCGACGATTCTTTTAGGATTATTTAAAGTAAAACAGGAAAAATATTTAGAAACAAATACAATAAAAGGATATAGACATTTAGGTTCAAATTATTACTATGATGATACAAAACAAAACCTCTACTACGAAAGTAATCCTATCAAACTAACACCAAAAGAGAAACAACTCCTCAAGTTATTAGTAGATGCAAAAGGTGCAATAGTTGCTTTTAATACTATAGAATATGAACTATGGGACGATGTAGCTATATCAAATAGTACACTTCGAACTTTAATTTATAGATTAAGAACTAAACTGGAATATAAACTTATTGAGACAGTTTTACAAGAAGGGTGTAGATTAGTGTAAAAGTGTGACGTGACCGTGACATCCATTGTATATACTTTGAAATGTAAAAAAATTATATTTTAAAGGTAAATAAAATGACTTCAGGAACAGCAACAACGTCATCTAACGCTACAAGTAATGTAACAACTACAACTTCGACACAAAAAACAGAAAAAAATAAGAGTTCAGAAAATAGTGAATTATTTAATAAATTATTAAATAATGAAACAAATCCTAAAGATATATCTTATGAAGAATATAAAAATTTATCAAGAGATGAGATAAATACTTTATATCCAAGAGATACAATGGAAAAAGAAAATAACGAAGCAGTTTCTTTGCATATAAAGACGCATATGACAGATGATGAAGTTCTGAATAAAGTTTTATTTGAAAAAGAATTAGAGTCCTTTGATTCATTAAATGTAAAATATTTAAAACCTGCAATTGATATCACAAATGCTACATTTGAAGCGTGGAATTCACTTACTTATGGGATGATGTCATTTGGAGTAGAAATGGATCAAATTCATAATAATATAATAGCTCATACCTATGGGGCTAAGAGTTCTTTTCAAGAATATTCTCATTCTATGGAAGTATCAGTTGGAAATATGACACGAGAATTTACATATAATAGAACATCGATGTATACAGCTGAGCAGCATATTTCTGCAACAGAATCACTAGTAGCATCACAAATATTTACTACGTTTGATACCATTGAAACAAAGTATAATATGATTGCTACCGAAAATAACTATAATAAAGGTTCAAATTTTTATGAAGGTATGAAAGCTGTCTCCTCGTACCATGAAGAGATTAAAGGTGAATATTATAAACGTGAATCAGATAATAGAATTATGTTACATACATACACTAGAAGTTATAGTCATGCTGAGTTTGAATATTCTGCATCTATACAAAATGATACACAAGTTACACAAGGAGATAAAGAAAATGAATCTAAGTTTCCTGAAGCAAAAAAGTATTCACAAATTATAAGTTCATTGTTAAATGGTGATTATAAAACACAAGAAGACTATATGTTAACAGCTATGGAAAATCAACAGTATTATGAAAATAGACAAAAAAATGATAAAGAGTATATTCAGCTTACAAAAGAACATTATGAAGGTAAATTTTCAGATAGAAATTTTGAAGAGTTTATCACTAAAATGGATATGGATAATTTAAGTAGTGATGAAAAGAATTTATATAAATCAATTATAAAAGATAGGTGGGTTACGGATAAAGAGGTATCTACATTATCTTTTGAGCAATTAAAAAATATAAGTAAGTTTTATAATTCATCTGAAAATAATGATACATATATTGGAGATACTGATATCCCAACAGATTATAAAGCACTAAAATTAATAGAAGCAGTAAATGTAAGTAATGATGATGTTTTTAATAATCTGCTTTTTGAGAGAATATCAAGTATGGAAAATAATGAAGAGATCTCAGCATATATGAGTACTGTTACTGGAAGTAAGGGATATAATAAAGAGTCTTTTTATCATGATATGACTCAAGATTCTTTATCAAGTCCTAGTAAAAATCCAAAAAATGTTTTAGACAATTTAATAACACAAACAGAAGCCAAAATTACTGATGATTCAACACCGGATGATAAGATATTATATGAAAGTATGTTAGGTATATATACAGAGTTGCGGGATGCGTATATACAAAAAAAAGAGGTAGCGGCTTAAATATGAATGGAAAAATAATATAAGAAAATGAATTTCACTAAAGTGAATGAAAACTGTGACGGAATTGTGACATTAATAAGATATACTTTTTGATTAAAGTTAATAAAGGGAAATAGTTATGCCAATACAATCAACAGATACAGTAACCTCCACAAATACTCAAAATGAGAAAAAAACACAACAAAATGGAAGTACAAATAGCTCATTTTCTGATGTTTTAAATCAAAGTAAAGAGGAACAATTAAGAATTGAAGAACAAGAAAATGTAAAAAAATTAGTGGAAGACCTTATATCAATGGTAAAAACTGGTTTAACTGTTTCTGAATTGGAAATGTTACAAGAACTTTTAGCAAAACTAAATACTCTAAAAGCTAAAAGTGATAGTGATCCAAAAGCTGAAAAAGAGCTCAAAGCAATTCTTAGTACTTTGGAAGCAGCTGTTTTAGCAATCAAAAAAAGATTATCTGGTGAAGCTATTATTAATCAAGATGAGAAAAATACATTAGAAAATGATAATTCAACAAAATCTAGAATTGAAGCAGTCACTGAGGCTGTTAAAGACATAATTAGTCATAGTACTTCTGAAGATAAATTATTGGAAGATTTGATGAATAAGTCAAATCCTAATCTTCTAAAACATCTTTCCACAAATAATTTCAAACTTGATAAAAGTGAATATATAACGGATGAAGAGTTTGATGAGATTGCAGATAAATTGAATCTAAAAAATATTTCAGAAGATGATATGAAACTTTTTAAATCAATTATTGAAGACCAATATATTACAAATGATGAGGTTAAAGGTCTCTCCTATGAACAAATGGAAACTTTAGGAAAGTTTGTATTTGTAGAAGAGGGTGTTGATGGTTATGTGGATAAAACAACAATGAATACTGACTTCAAAGCAGGAACACTATTGAGTATTCCTATAATTAGTAATGATAAAAATTTCAATAAAGCTATATTTAAAATAGTAGAAAAGATGGATGGTAAAGAGGAAAATAAATATGAAATTCAACAATTTATGTGGCCTATTACTGGTACTCCTCATAGTTCTTCATTGATAGCTTTTCCTGAATTACAAGCAACTAATTATAATGGAAAAGATATGGGTAAGGTTTTGGATGATTTATTATCTGATTTTAAAACAAGTCTTGATAATTCTACAAGAGCTAATGTTAAACAATATTATCAAACTAAAATTTCACAATTTACAGATTTACTAAATTTATATAATGAATTTTCTGGAAATGATGAAGAACAAATAAAAAAAGAAAAATATATAACAAATATAAAATTAGATTTAGTTGCAGATATGTTGTCGATGATTAAAACTGGTTTTACTGTATCTGAAATGGAATCATTGGAAAAGATGATTATTGAAATAAATAAACTTATTGAAGATTCTAAAGATGAAAAAGTATCGGAAGAAAAAGTTAAAGATATGATTTCTAAATTAGAAGCTGAAATTTCGAAATTACAAGATAGATTAAATACCAAAATAACAAACGAAGAAGATGAGATCGAAGAAAATGATGATACAAAAAAATTAACTAATATTATGAAAGAATTTAAATCTATTGTTAATAGTCTAGAAGACACCTTAAGTCAAATCAAAGAGGAAAGTACAAAGCTAATCAAAACTGTTAATACAGATGATGAATTAAGATTGAGAGAAAGTTTAAAAAATAAATATTAAAGCAAATGAACACTATAATTTCATATAAAAATTAAGGGGATAGAATCATGGGAAAATATGATGCATTATTTGAAGATGAAGATGATGTTTTTGCAGGAACGCCTCAATCAAAATTTTGGGATATAATCCAAGTTGCAAATGATGAATTAGTAAAAGACCAGATGGATACTTTATTAGAAAAATTTGCAGTTATGGAAACAATGTTAACCAAAGAACATGGTGAAGATAAACTAAATCAAATTATCAAAGAGTATACATTTGAAAACTCTGAAGAAGTAGAGTTTAATAAAAAAAGTACTTATTTAGAATTTGCAGGTGAAGTTATTTCACGATTAGATAGTTAATAATTAATAAAAGGTTTTATAGAAAATATGGAAGAGTTATCATTAGTTAAGAATCAAATTAAAGAGTATGTAAAAGAGTGTGGTGATCAAAAAAGTATTGAACTTTTTGAGATGTTAGCACAAGGGAAAATGTTACGATCAAAACTTATTTTAAAGATTGCTGGAGTTAATGATGATTCTGTAAAACTTTGTTCAGTTGTAGAGATGATTCATGCTGCGTCATTATTACATGATGATGTTATAGATGAAGCAGATACTAGACGTGGTAAGCCTTCAATTAATGCACTTTTTGATAATAAAACTTCGATTATGTTTGGAGATATTTTATATTCAAAAGCATTTACAGAATTATCCCAAATGGATAAAAAAATCTCATATACTATCTCAAATGCAGTTACACTATTGAGTATTGGTGAGATGATTGATGTAGATTTAACAAATGATTTTAATACTTCATACGATAAATATTTTGATATGATTTT
>PJEL010001794.1_pt1 | contig 20696 bp, 18 predicted proteins | sample 1853271 | NCBI WGS metagenome assembly PJEL01 (sample SAMN08108733, study PRJNA415343) | Invertebrate metagenome, whole genome shotgun sequencing project. | host: Globobulimina | place: Sweden: Gullmar Fjord | collected 2015-08
GATGGTGCTCGTGATCTGTGCATGTGTATAGTGCACACACATACATGGCTGGTGGAAGAGCACCACAGTATTGCTCAACTGCCCCCAACTACCTGGTGTTTATTGAACACCACCATGATATATTTTGGAACACAACACTACAATTTGAACCAATATGTTAAAATAATATCAGTATGAATATAAACGCTTCTCTTTAGACTAAATGAAAATATAAACAATTGAACCAATATGTAGATATGAACAATTAATTGTTATGGACAAGTTCTGTTTTGTTATTGAAATTGGGTATCAATTCAATGAGTCCTGTGATATACGCCCTGTATGGATACAGGGTCAAAGATATTTGATAAGGTGTTTGCCATACGCTGAAGAACCCAAAGCCCTGGTATGTGCTCGAAGATGCGATGCAAGGAGCTCCCGGTCCTGCAAGGATGACACCTCGAAAATTCTCTGAAGCACATAATTCCCAAACCTATTTGAGGCAATGTGCATCAAGGCAGTCTCTGTGGATCCTGACAGCGTACACTCTTGAACCATTCTTTGAATGATTAGACTCTTTTGTTCATGAGATCCATGAACAACTGCCTTTTCTATGACATTCGACCCAAATTTGTGGCATGTCATCAGAAGCACTGGGGCATTAATGATGCAGGAGATGGCAAGATCACGGCTGTTATAAATATCACTCTCGATGAAATATTGCACAAGATAATTGCCGTATTCACTGCATGACAGCGTGATCAAATTCTTTTCCATTGAGAGAACTGTTGCACGCGAGAGTTCCGGAGAAAGACCAGACCCCAAGGCAGCTTGCATAACTTTGAAGCCGTAAACATGCGTTGAAACGTGTTCGCCATTTTTGCAAATCATTTCATGAATTTTTTCCATCTCTTTTGGCACTCTGTCTCCTTGCAAGGAGAAAAATGCCTTGATCACATGGTTTGCATGCTGGCTTTGTAAACAGTACAGTGCAACTGGTGCAAGTTTTGTACAACATCTGTCGCTAAATTCTGCTGGTAAATGCTTGATGGCCTTTTGAATAACCCTACAACCGTAAAAATTCAATGACAATTGGAGTAGATTCTCTTCCAGCATTAAGCTGAGCTCGTTCTGGATTTCTTTGCTTTTCGATTGCAGCAGGTGCTGCACAACATAGTTTCCATACGTATCAATTGACAAGAGCTTTTGGTGCTTTCTTAATTTGCCATACAGCATCTCAGAAAACGACTCATCGTACGCATCCAAACATTGTTGGATAATTTTTGATCCTGAAAACTCTCTTGACAGGTAAACAACTGACTCTTCAGAGAGACTCTTGAATTTTTCATATAAAGCAACACCAGATTCATCGGATCCAGAAAGTTCTTTCACGTCCCCCATACTCCCAAGAGATTCTTGTGTAACTTTGAGCTTATGTAGACCGTCATTTGCTTCCATTAACAATGTCTCTTTCATAGCCTCTTCAAATATGGCACGGTTCCCTGAGTCATTGAGACTGTCTACAATTGGTAGCAATGTCAGTCCATCAGTTGCAGACTTTCCATTGCCATTTTTAGTTCCTTTCTTATTGTATAGGGAGCTTTCCTGTTTCGGTTTTCTGCTCTGTCGTGGAACTTGCTCAGTTCCACGGGTATTTGCATGTGATGGTTTTGGAAAGTCGCTTCTGACAGACCATTCATCCGGATTCCTAGGCTGCACATTAGTTTCAAACTTTTGCATATTCCATGGAGCTTGATATCTCATGTCATTTATTTGAGTATTTGGCACACTACAGTACATCATGGTGAGAGATGGTACATTCACATTCCTCATCTCTGGATATACTCTGGGCGCATAATTCACACCATTATAGTGTGTTTGCTGTTGATGCGGCATTTGCTGTTGATGCGGCATTTGTGGCTGAAAGTTCACATATTTATTCACATAGGGCATTGGTGGACCCTGATTTGCCATTTCCTGCGGATGCTGATACACCCTTCTGCCCTCCAGTCGCTGCCTGTACGTATCTATAGGGATACCTTGCACTTGAAGTTTCTCGAGTTGCTGTGTAGCAGCTGCAATATGGGCATCATGATGTACGCTGGATGATGCACCAACCAAACTTTGCACCGGCAATCTTTGTGCGTGTTGTGTTTCTTCAACCTTTGATTTCCTGATGTTATCACCCATCACTACGAATTCGCTAGGGATTCACAGCAAAATTTCGAATCGCTCTTTGATCCCTGCTGAGTTACTTGTGTTTATATATAATTTATGGCGTGGAGACATGCAATAATGGAGGAGAAGCGTCAAGAGTTCAAAAACTTTCATAAATCCCAGCGACCTCGACGTATGCTTTGAGCAGTGTTTCACCTAGGAACTGAGATATACTTCGATCAGCCTAAATATGTAAAGATAAACAAGCAGTAGAAATCCAATGATCTACAATTGGCGTATGACAGATACATCATTGTTGTCAAATACATCTCGTCTGCCCTTCCACGTGTCAAAATGGGTAGCGCCATGTGTACGGGAAATTTTGCATGTGGCTCCTGGTCGGTTTTGAACCATTTGACGCCAAACCTTCAAGAATCTTTGCTGCTTGAAAATATCACTTTCAACATGGAAACATAAATATATATGTATGTGTATATAGTGACACAAAAGAATGCTGTATCCGTCCCAGATGCTGCAAGAGGCAACTCTTGCAAAGCACCCTACAGAGGCAACTCTTGCAAAGCACCCTACAGAGGCAACTCTTGCAAAGCATCCTACAGAGGCAACTTGCTCGCCCGCAACATTGCTGGCAAGGCACCGCATGGAAGCTCAACATGCACCTCCAAAATACATATGCCGATGTAAACGACCACGGTATCATTTGAAGCACCGCAGATCACGTCGTCTGCATGTTACCCTTGATTTGGTTGCTAACTAATTGCACGTTTGACGTTTTTGAAATCCACTGGAGACATGGAGAATCTCCCCTCCCATCCGGTTGAGATGTCTACATGATGGTGCCTTAGCGAAGTGGAATCGCGTTGCTCTCCGGTGCAGTCAATCTTGACAATGGAGTTGAAGCAAAGGTCGCGGGTTCGATCCCCGTAGGCATCGGTACATTAGTATCCGTCATCATCCTGACTCTCCTTCTCACAGACTGTGGGATGCTGCCTTTTGCAGCAATTGTTTGAGCTCTGATTCCTTGATCATCCTCTTTTTTCGACTTTGTGATCCTGATCAAGGATAGCTCATAGTATCAAATTAAGATCCAGAATTCTTACCCATATGATGATGGGTTACAGAACGCCTGCAAAAGTTGATCATACCACCCATATATACCAGGTGTTCATGATGTGAGAACATCCCCCGAAACACGATTCAGTTATATGCTTAGAAATCTAGTGTCGTATAATACTTATTTTCTCATAAAGAACGTATTAGCTTTTGTAGGAGGGTTCTTCACGTCCCCATGAAGGGTAGTAGTGCTGCTTCCGTGGTTCGACACCATGGCAGAGTTCTACTACGTACTCTGGAGGAGTTGGGAGTAGAAACATGGACTTGGACAAGTCTGTGTAAACGTAATCAACAATTACAATATCATGGGGCCTGGTTAAGAGGTATACACGCGTTGTACCCGTCTTCTGTCACCACAAAAAGTGTTGGCCTTGTAAGAACAGACAATGGGAGAACATTACCGCGCAGCACAATGCAATTGGGCATGACACAGATGTCTCAAATGATGGTAGATAGATGTCGTCAAGTTAGAAAATATGCCTGAAAATCATCGCTCGATGCACCTCCACCTCCTGTAGTTGTGGTGCGGTACCATCGGGCACAAGTTGATGATTTCATTGCTATTGCGGATGACGTCGAAGACTCATTTCCGCAGGTGATAGTAGAAGGAGTTGAGCATGATGAAGGAGAAACGCCGGGGAAGATTGACATTCTTTTGGGTGATCGTCCAGTATGCTCTGTTGACTCTGGAACATCATCTCATGAAGGAATTCTGGAAAAGGTCGGGAAGATGTTGAACGTGTAATTGAATCAAACCTGGAACTACCTTGTACTTTACTAGTAGTAAAGGAGTGTGTTGGACATGGCTAGATGCCAATATATGACGATGATAGTCTGCAGTTGACTCTACATCTGAGAAGACAATCCTCCTCAAAGGTACATCCAGGGGTGCAAAGCTCACTGTACGTAAATGAATTTACATAATAGTATAATATATGTAATATAATATCAGATGATGACACTATTGTAAGATGAAGATACTACATATCAGCATCCCACACAACCAAAAAGGAAGAAATACTCTTATGCCATAAGTGCAGCAAGCTTGGCCTTGAGGTTCTCCTTCTTCTGGTCGTAGGTCAACTTTCTTGCCTTCCACTGCTTAGATCCGCTTGTTGGCTGGGTCTTCTTTTCCTTGGTAGCTGGAGCTGGGTTTTCTCTAATGGCCTCGTGGACAGATTCATACAATTCCTCCAGGGCATCTGGCTCAATTCCATTCTTCAAATATTCAGCAAAGTGAGACTGATACTTCTCTGGATCTTCTTCAATCATTTCTTCCATATATTCAGCAACGTGTCCACCGAAGATATACTTGTGCATGACCTCAGCATCAAATTCCTTCTCATCTGGCTCGTACCCAGCAAATCTCTTCTCATTATGTGGGATATCCAAACCACCGTCCAGAGCTCCCTTCAAAGCAGCGAAGACTTTGCTTCCGGTACTGGTTCTCTTCAAACCAGTATCCAAAATGCAGTAGAATGGCCTTGGACCCTCATCGTTTGCCTCCACAGTGTAATCCTCTCCGAGATCCTCCACGTTGGTGTTACCTTCGTAGGCCTTGTCCAATCCAAACTTTTGGAGTGTACGCCTCGCCAACAACAATCCAGTGCAGTATGCAGCAGAATAGTTGGTCAGACCTGCCTTGAGACCGTAGCGTGGAAGCTCGTGAGAGTAGGCTGAAGAGACCACCACATCACCAGCAAGAGTGGCATAGGCGATCTGGCACACAATATCCCTGTTTGTGAATCTCACAATCATACGATATTTAGGAGTATTATATTTGTTCTTATCTTGCCTGCATAGTCTGAGACGGGCCCTGTAGTCCGTCTTTCCCTCTCGCCGACGGCGATACTTCACCTGGTACCTGGAGAAGCTGCACAAAAACACAGGCCAGCCACGTCATACGACGATTCTTTCAATGACATGACAACATAAAAGATATCTACGATTATTACATCACACGTACTATGCACTATTCTTCGTTACAGCAGCCAAAACCATGGTGATTCCACGTGGTAGCAGCAGCCGTCAGGTATATTTTCAAACACTTGTGTACTACTGTAAGAACACACACAATAGGAAATTCCCACTGCAATGTAGTATTCTATAGATTATTAATGCTCCACGTTGTCGTGGAGTAGCATGCATATATGCATGACTCTAGAGACAGACCCACGTCCATCGTCTCCAAAGAAGAAAATCTTGAGAAAAAAGATATCGAGTCCCGAATTTCTTTGTCTCACGCATGGGCGATAAGGCTGCAGGCTCCCATCCATCAGCGGATGGATAAGACTCGTCCCATTCCACCGGTATGTCCCTCAATTATCTTGATATTTTTCATTTAATAGACAACGTAATATACAATGGCTATTCTCATGACTTCAGTTGCCACCCGTGTTGGTGGAATGCGTGTGGGTGCCCCACGTGTACGTTGATTTTTTTGTGGATGTCGATACTCTCTGCCAGAGCCTTGCGTCAATGATGACGCTGTTCGAAGCAGAACAGTGGTGGTCACTATCTATTGTGTTTCGATGTGGTATTTTGGGGGATGGGAGTGGGCGATCCCTATCCAGACGTCTGGCTGCCTGGCTGCCTCTGGTAGATGTTCTGCTACCATTGGCCTCTTGGTCTGTCCGAAGCCTGGGGGGGGGTCGTCGATTCATATCCGGGGGGATGGGATTTCTATCCAGTCATTTCACAAGATGTCGTGATAGATTGGCGTCTTTGTTGGTATGGAATGAAGAACATGGACTGACATATTTCATACTCATTGTGCAGAGGGCCTCCGCAAACGGAGCCTCCCGCCAGGTTACCACCTGCGCCAAGAAGTGCCGTGTTGCTATCAACGGATTCGGAAGAATCGGACGCCAGTTCTTGCGTTGCTGGGAGGGACGTGATAACTCCAACCTCGAGATTGTTGTTATCAACGACTCTGGAGGTGTCAAGCAGGCATCTCACTTGCTCAAGTACGATTCCACCATGGGAACCTTCAAGGCCGATGTTGTCGTGACTGGAGATGACACCATGACTGTCAACGGAAAGGAGATCAAGATTGTCTCCAACCGTGATCCACTCCAGTTGCCATGGGGAGCTATGGACGTCGATATCGTTATCGAGGGAACCGGAGTTTTCATTGACCAGAAGGGAGCCTCCAAGCATTTGGAAGCTGGAGCCAAGAAGGTGTTGATCACTGCCCCAGCCAAGGGTGATGGAATCCCAACCTACGTGGTCGGTGTTAACGAGGGTGACTACAGCCACTCCGAGAACATTGTCTCCAATGCCTCTTGCACCACCAACTGCTTGGCTCCATTCGTCAAGGTTTTGGACGAGAAGTTCGGAATTGTCAAGGGAACCATGACCACCACCCACTCCTACACTGGAGACCAGAGATTGTTGGATGCTTCTCACCGTGACTTGAGACGTGCTCGTGCTGCTGCCATGAACATTGTTCCAACCACCACTGGAGCTGCCAAGGCCGTTGCTCTTGTCTTGCCAGGCCTCAAGGGTAAGCTCAATGGAGTTGCCCTCCGTGTGCCAACCCCAACTGTGTCTGTTGTGGATTTGGTCGTGCAGGTTGAGAAGAAGACTTTCGCTGAGGAGGTCAATGAGGCCTTCAGAACTGCCTCTAACGGAGCCCAGAAGGGAGTGTTGGCTGTCTCCGACGAGCCATTGGTGTCTTGCGATTACCGCATGACTGATGTTTCCTCCACCATCGACTCTGCTCTCACCATGGTTATGGGAGATGACATGGTCAAGGTTGTTGCCTGGTACGACAACGAGTGGGGATACTCTCAGAGAGTTGTTGACCTCGCTGAGGTCATCGCCGCCAAATGGGAGTAAACTTTGTCTTTATTTGGTTTTGTATCGTTCTTTTTCCCGACAAAACTTGCAGACATGTGTCAACGTAGGACAATGTGGCACCTTGCAATGTGCGACATGAAATTACTGTGTATCTATAGTTTGTAGCGTTTTGTTTGTAAAAAGTAACAATAAAAATTGACACAAGCATCAAATAGTGGAACAAAAAAACACGAATTGGTTACACCTGGTAGCGCATTGTTTTCTTTTCAAAGCCAACAGTAGGGAACTGCTTGGCAAAGCTTTCCACTTCGTCACGAAGCTGTGCAATCTCTGGGATTTCATTCTTTTCCAAGTACTCTCTAAAGTCCTTGAGCTTTGGCCCGCTCTTCTTCTTGATATCTGCAGCAATGCTGACGGCACGATCGACAAACTCTGCAACCTGCTCAAAGTCAGATTCCACGAATCCTCTTGATGTCAAAGCTGGAGATCCCATACGAAGACCTCCTGGAACCATGGCAGATACATCTCCTGGTACTGTGTTCTTATTTGCTGCAATGTGTGCAAGCTCAAGGATTCTCTCCACTCTGGATCCATCCACTCCCTTTGGTCTCAAATCAGCAAGGACAATATGGTTCTCGGTACCACCAGAAACTAATTCAAACCCTCTTGCTTGGAGTCCAGAGGCAAGAGCTTGAGAATTCTTCAATACCTGGGTCTGGTAGTCCTTGAATTCCGGAGAGTTGGCCTGCTTCAATGCACATGCAAGTCCAGAGATTGTGTGATTATGTGGACCACCCTGAAGTCCGGGGAACACAGAAAAGTTGATTTTGTTCTCCAAATCATACATGATTGGTTGTCCAGTTTTCTTATTGGTAGACTTCTGTCCCTTCCTGTAGAAAATCATTGCTCCACGAGGACCTCTCAAACTCTTGTGGGTTGTTGTTGTAACAACATCAGCATACTCAAATGGACTTACTGGGACCAAACCAGCAGCCACCAAACCAGAGATATGTGCCATATCAGCAAGCAACACGGCATTGTGTTTGTCAGCAATGGCCCTCATGCGTGGATAATCATAATGTCTAGTGTATGCACTTGCTCCAGCAACCAATAACTTTGGTCTGAACAATGATGCAGTCGTTTCCAGCATATCATAATCGATCAAGCCAGTTGACTCGTCCAGTCTATATGGCATGGTCTCAAAAAAGATACTGGTTGCTGAAATTTTCTTGGTATCAGTCTGGAATCCGTGTGACAAGTGCCCCCCGTGAGGCAAATCCAGTCCCATGATTCTATCATGGGGCTTCAACAATGCTGTGTAGACTTGGAAGTTGGCTGGAGATCCTGAAAGTGACTGAACGTTCACACCCCATTTCTCTGGGTCCAATCCAAATGCCTTCAATGCGCGCTCCTGGCACAGGGTCTCTGCCTGATCAATGAATTCATTTCCTCCATAATATCTCGCACCAGGATATCCCTCACTATACTTGTTAGTCATCACTGAGCCCACAGCATCCATGACAGACTTGGATACGAAATTCTCGGATGGAATCAACTCGAGACCTTTGTACTGTCTGTTCTTTTCCTTTTCAATGATATCAAACAGCTCTGGGTCAACTACTTCCAAGGGCTCATTCAATACTTTGGGCCACTACAAACAACATACACCATTCACAGTTATCACGAGGCCTTGCATTTCAAGACAGGCGAAAAGCACGTACAGTCACATGAGACCTTGCAGCGTCGGATGAAAACTTTTCGTAATCGGCGTCGTTTGAGCAAGGCTCGGCAGCAGCAGAGTACCATTTACCATTCCTCATACTAGAACTTAATGGGGCAACAGCGCGTGAAACAGCCATCAAACCATCAGCAGAAGAAGAGGAACCCCCCAACAAGAGGTCCACATGTCTGCTCGAGGAGACAAGAGAGGACAAGACCTTTCTTCGGATAGACATTGTATGTGATTGTGATGAGAACAATCAATCAGTATGTTATTTAATTATTATAGTATGTTTTGAGATGGGATAGTGGAAGAACTAAAATTCTCCTACTATGGACTGTACTCTACTACGGTTTGGTTTCAGCAAATGGAGGAAATAAAAATATAATCTAAACAAATTGAAGTTTCTTGTGTCGAATATTGCGAAGAAACCCTTTGTCAGTGTAGCTATAAAATATACACATTTTAAAACTATGAGTGATACCAGGACTATACCTCCTGCCTCGTTAGCTGTAGGAACAGGTTGGGATGTCTCGAGTCATCTCTCTGTTCCGACTGATCTGCTAAAACGAGTGACCCGAGAACGTAAATATGTGATTGAACGTATTGAAAAATGTTCTCGTGATGACGGTGCTACAAAAGAACACATGCTGGAGGTGTTGATGGAAGCAAGGAAAGATTTGGAACGTATTGGAAACCTAGAACGACAGGCTCTTCGTATGGCAAGATGCCGGGTAGAGTACTGTATCGGTCACCTGTTTTTGTCGCATCGATATGATGAAGAGAAGAAACTAAGAAGGAACGGTATGGATGCGCCAATGGTGTCTCAGAGAATTGATGATTTCACATATGTTGATGTTCTTATTCAAGACTACATTGCTCGTCATGGATACAAAGACACATTGGCCTGCATGGAAAGAAGGGAAATGGATATGAACAAATGCCATACATCAGATCTAGTGGATGGCATATTGTATGAAGAATTGAACCTGCTGGTAGAAAGTCTAGAGAAGAAGGATTGTAGCAAGGCACTTGAGTGGTGCAAGGTACACCGCTCAAAGCTGAAAAAGATGAAGAGCAGCCTCATGTTTCAATTACATGTGCAAGAATTTGTACAAATATTGCGCTTGGGAGGGAATACAAAGGAGAACAAGGCAAAGGCAATAGCCTATGCAAAGACACATCTCAGTCCTTATGCAACGACATACCCAGATGATTTTCAACGAGCAGCTTCACTCCTGGTGCTGCAGGACATCCTTCCTGAAAGCTCCACGTGTGTGACATTATTCAATGAGAATCGATGGCATGATTTGGTGTCTCAGGTACGCCAAGAGTTTCTCACTCTCCATGGTGTGGCTCTGACATCACCTCTTGAAACATACCTCAAGGCTGGTATATCGTCATTGAAGACTCCAGAAGGCATGCACGATTATGATGAATATTGCGTGGACTCTAATAGACGGATTAGTATCTCTGCCTCTAGAGATAACCCTCTCAGGCATCCACGTATACATAAGATGGCAGTATCTCTGCCATCTGCCAAGAGGACAGTGTCAAAACTCGTCTGTCCTGTGACTGGCATGATTATGGAAGGTGCAAACGCTCCTATGGTACTTCCTAATGGATACGTCTACGGGAAACTGGCTTTAGAAGGGGGGTATTTGGAATATAGAAATGATGCACAGGCGGGTAATGCTACAGTCTCAGTCAAATGTCCATGCACCGGTGATATTTTTAGACGTACGAATGTCCGTCGGGCGTATATTGTATAATTTAAATATTATGACACAGATCAATTCGTACAGAATACTCGTAGAAAATGGGCCAAGGCTCGGGGATTGGTTGTTATGATTTTCCTTGGAGAGATTCCATAAGAGTTGCTTGTTTTACACGATAGTTACATTTTAGATACATATTGATATAAAATCAGAGAATTTTAGTTTTCTGTTGGAAAGAGACGCTCGTGAGGATTGTCGAGAGAGAATTGCAGGAATGGACGTTTCTCTTGGCGACTTTGGTGAACCAATGGAAGGCGAGAGTTCTTCTAATTATAGGCTTTTATTTGATCTTGTATCGGCGATAATTCTAGGTGTGACTGCATTCGTTGGAGCATGTGCTCCCTTGTACCTGGCAGGATACAAAGTTGTCTTTGGTGGAGATGACTCTGGAAATAGGAAGGATGTGATTGTGACTAGCAATACTAGCAGCACAAGTGCGCATAAGAGATCACTAGCGTTCGTGGTGGGCAATATGTTCAGTGCTGGAGTGATGGTGTCTGCTGGCCTGTGTCACTTGTTGGGAGAGGCCATCCGTGACATGAATAGGATCCAATCGATATCGGGCAAAGGACAGGATGGAGACAATGCCGCAAATATTACATACTCGCATGAGTTTCCCTGGGCAACATTTCTTTGTGGATGTGGTCTTCTAGTGACCTTGTGTGCTGACAAGCTTGCAAGTATAGTGTCAAGGGAGCAATATGGTATATCCTGCTGCCCTGGATCGCCAATGGCACCAGAGGCATATATGAATAGTGAAGATAAAACATATTATCGTGGATCTATTGAATTATCGGGCGTTCCTGCTGTTTCAGATGATGATCAAGAGACACAGCCCCTGAATCATGGATTGACCAGGCAAATGTCAAATGGAAATCGACAACCCACATTTGAGCCAAAAAAGAAGGGTGGCAGGGTATCTTTTATAACAGCAATGCTCATGGGAGTTGCACTGTCTTTCCACTCACTGTTGGAGGGAGCAGCTCTGGGGGCTCAGGAAACCATCACAAACTCCATGCACATCTTCATTGCAATTGTCAGTCATAAAGGACTTGCAGCATATGCCCTTGGAAGTAGTCTAGTAGAATCTCGAGTAGAGATGGAGAAGTTCTGGAAGGTGATTATTCCCTTCACTTTGGCTTCCCCCTTGGGCATCTTGCTGGGTTACTTCCTCTCAGGCATTGCCCAAGGATTAGGAGCTGCAGCACTGAGTGCACTTGCCTCAGGAACCTTTTTATATGTAGCATTCATGGAAGTCATTCCAAGAGAACTTGAGGCTGAAGATTACAATGTACTTGTAAAGTTGGCTTGTTTGCTCTTGGGATTCTTCATGATGAGTACACTTGCCATCTGGGCGTGACGAATTTCTATTTATATTTTCATTGAATATTTTTCATTCAAAAGATTATCTGTAATACAACGTACAAGAAGGATTAGCGCTGAAACGAGCGATGGAGGAATATGATTTTGATCTGATCACCATTGGAGCTGGTTCTGGTGGTGTACGAGCCTCTAGAGTGGCTAGTAAAACGTATGGTGCCAAGGTATGGCTTGATTATAATTTGAACGCATCCGCGAAATCGACTGTCCACGTGTCCATGCGTCATGTGCATGAAACGTGGCCTAATCACCCACTGAGAACGCGTGATTCCGTTGGGTTTGATGATTGTATCGTACATTAATATAGGTAGCAATCATTGAACTTCCATTTGGCCTGGTATCGTCAGATTCTGTTGGGGGGGCTGGAGGTACTTGTGTCATCCGTGGTTGTGTTCCAAAGAAACTCCTGGTTTACGCATCCGAATTCACGGAATCCTTTCAAGATGCTGCTGGATTTGGGTGGCAACCTCCGACAACGGGGCACGACATGAAGAGCCTCTTGGAAAGGAAGAAGACTGAAATTGAAAGGTTAAATTCTGTGTATGTGAATCTTCTGAAAAACTCGGGTGTAGAATACATTGAGGGGAAAGGTTTGGTGTTGGATGAACATACTGTCGAAGTTCGATGTCAAGATGGGTCTGTTCTCAGACTTAGAGCGAAGAATATTCTTGTGGCGACAGGAGGTCATGCAGTGAAGCTTGATATTCCTGGGGCAGAATATGCCATCACATCAGATGAGGCCCTTGTCTTGGAAAGGATTGTGAAGGAAAACATTGTGGTGATTGGAGGTGGATATATCGCCGTAGAATTTGCTGGCATTTTCAACGGTCTTGGTGCTCAGGTTCATTTGATGTACAGGGCTGACTTTCCATTGAGAAATTTCGATAATGAATGTAGGACCGTGGTGGGTGAGAATTTGCAGAGAAGGGGTGTGCAGACATACTCTGGTTGCTCTCCAGAGAAGATTGAAAAGCTTGCAAATGGAAAATATGCTTTGTATTACCGCAATATGAGTGGTGATGTAGATGTGATAGAGGCTGGCACAATTATGTTTGCCACTGGAAGAAAACCAAACTCGAAAGGCATCGGGCTTGAAAACATTGGTGTGGCGATGAATGAGAGGAATGGTGCCATCATAGTCGATGAATATTCAAAGACAAATGTTTCGAGCATTTATGCTATCGGAGACGTCACAAACCGTATCAATCTCACCCCGGTAGCTTTAATGGAAGGAAAGGTCTTGGCAGCGACTATCTTTGGAGGTGTCCCAACAAAGCCTGATTATGAAAATGTGCCATCGGCCGTCTTTTGCCAGCCTCCACTTGCATCTGTAGGAATGTCAGAGGAAGAAGCTGTACAAAAGCTGTCTGGGGACCTTGATATTTATGTTTCTCGTTTCAGACCGATGAGAAACACCTTGAGTGGAAGGGATGAGAAGACACTCATGAAGATGATTGTCCATGTGCCGACAGATAGAGTCGTCGGTTGTCATATGGTTGGTCCAGATGCAGCTGAAATCATGCAAGGTCTAGGGGTTGCCTTGAAGTGCAGGGCCACAAAGGCACAATTTGATTCATGTGTTGGCATTCATCCATCTGCAGCGGAGGAATGGGTCACAATGTCAATGGCAGCAAGACGAGTCATGGGACAGGGACGCCATCTTCCACATTAACATCTACTAATAAAATTATTGGCCAGATATCATGTTTTCAAGTGCCTGTTTTGCTGTAAGGAGCTCCTCCACTGCTTGTTTCACCTCATCATCTGAATTTTTCAGCCCTTGGACCTCTTTCAACTCCCGGACAAAAGAAGCACAAGCATCTACCTTTTCCTGAGCTTTTGCTATTTCTTCCTCCTTGGCTTCTGATGCTGTAGATGGCTCTTGAGGAGCAGCCAGAGGCCCACCCTGACTACCATCTTCATACTCCCACAATCTTAAAACGGCAGCCTGTCCCATAGCATCCCCTCCAGGGGATTCAATATTGAAAATCGTTGTATTACTCACTTTGAAAGGAGTCCCTTTGAAGGATTTTCGCCATCCCTCGTAATCATCAACAAAACCATTATCAAGGGCTTTTGCTAGCAATGCTGACCGGTCATCTTGAATCTCTTTATCTGGTGCCGCACTCTCTCTAGAAGGGGTTCCTATGATTTCAGACCACTCGCATTCAAACAGTAATAGGGCAGCATTGTTCGCATACACAAACTTTGGATCTTCATCAGTATCATGAGCAAGGAGGGCAAACGGGGCATCCCACAGCACTTGTGCTACATCAGAGATTTCTACTTCCTCATTGAATAGAGGTCTTCCAGTCTTTCTAAAGTAGCTCTCAATCATGAGAAGGTTTTGCATGATAACTGGTGTGCTGAGGTATGGCTTTGGAGATGCAGCAGGTTGGACTGGAGCGGAACTTGCCTTTTTTGATTTCTTTCCTCCCTTCTTTCCTGACTTTTTAGCGGCCACAATAACAATATTTTCTCTTCTTACATATCTATTTTGACACGCATTTCCAGAGGAAATGGGAGGAGGGCAGAATGGTGACGTCCTTTGTCTTGAGGACCACATGTCTAACAGGTTCAGTCCACAGTTGTCGAATCTGGAAAATGTGGTATCAATATTACATCATAAATCATAATAAAATGACACTTTGAACGTACAAAGAACAATTGTACAGAAGATGATGGCAATAATTAATTCTTTAGGCATTGTGTGCACATCTCAAAAAGACCATTCTTGTTTCAATGAAAGACAAACACAAACAAACAAGTCTGAGCACTATGAGCACAAATCTGCAAGATCAGATCTGTAGAGTTATTTACCTTGCCCTTTTTGGAAGGAACTCCTCAATATAGGTATCACAGGACTCTTTGATGATTCTCTTTGCATCAGCAACTCCTAAAAATTCATCAACGACAACAACCTTGTTCTCGTTCTTTTTATAGTCTTCAAAGAATCTTCTGATTTCAGCCAAGCGATGTTGCGGCAGTTCAGAGATGTCTGTGTACTCTCTGAACTCTGGATCATCAGCATGGACAGCAATCACCTTGTCATCCTGCTCTCCCTGATCCAACATTCTCATCACTCCAATTGGCTTGGCGCGAAGGAAAGAAAATGGCTGCACTGGTTCTTGCATGAGAACAAGAATATCAAGAGGATCGTGATCCTCGCAATAGGTGCGAGGAATGAATCCGTAGTTGTGTGGGTACACAACAGAGGAATACAAAACTCTGTCAACATGGAGCATTCCAGTCTCTTTGTCAAGCTCATATTTCACCTTTGATCCTCTTGGAATCTCGATAACTGCAAGCAGAAAGAAGATAGATATGATAGTCAAGGTATCATATGCTGGCAACAAGGTTCAGTTTCAGCCTACCTGCGTTGACTACGTCTGGAGATTTTGGCCCTATGTCGAGATCGTGCCACGGATGTGAGGCAATTCTACAAGAGTAAGAATAAAATAGTTGCGTCAAAGATAGTGATTATGCGCATGAATAGTGGCTTACAGGTAGATCGCTCTGCGGCGCTTGTAGAAAACAAGAGTCCCATAAATCGATTGCTCCGTGTAATGATCCATTCATTGGTTTGAGAGAAACTTTCTTCTTAATCAGAACTCATTCAACGCCATTTTGATCAAATTCATTCAATGCCGTACCCTCTACTGTGTCCGTTTGAGCTCGACATTTTACGTTTAGCAACTTCTGGAATCTTGATTTGTTGGCGTAATGAGCCAAATACTTAAACTTTAAATAAAAAAAGTCTAATAATGTACCAAGCCTCTTTAGCGGACCATGAAGGAATTAACTATTTTGGATCTTGTCAAAGGATAGAAATTGCCCAGTCCTACTGCGTGGCTGGCCTGAGGAGGATTTTGAACTCCTTTTGACAGATGTTCGGGGAGTGCTTTTTCTTCTCACAGATCTCTTTGGTCGTTTGACAATCCCAGATTTGCTGGCTAGGGCCTCTGCCCGAATATTCCTCCTTGCTGCCAGTCTTGCAGCCCTGTCCTCATTTGTGGCCCTTTCCAAAGCCAACTTCTTCATGGGCGAAGAGCGAGTTTGTTGAGGTGGTTTTCGTTTTGATTCTATCAGGGATGAAAGCTTGGGGGGGCGTGATTTCAGTTGGCCTCTTGTGGTTGAAACGACCATACCAGATGCAATGTCTTGCATCCGGGATGCCCATTCTGCTTTAAGTAACACAGTCTCTTGTTTCTTCAATTTTTCTCTCCTTCTAACCAGATCAGCAATCGTTCTAACCATTTCCAAATCACGACGCATGCAGTCAAAGCGCGATTGTACTTCAGTATCATTCATCTTGCGCTTGCGGATCCTAGAGAGAGTTGAGGGAACATCGTACCCTGCAAAAACATCCTCATTTTCAGCTGTTTTCGTAGTAGTATCCGTTGCTTTTCTATGCCATGGAGGCTCATACCATAGCCTTTGAATTAGAGGACGCCCTGACTTTTGATGTTTCTTTTTCCAGTAGTAATATACATCTCGAATCGTTGTCTCGTCAAAATTTAATCCACGGGCTTGCAGGCATTTACTCAGTGGAAACATCTCAGATATGGGGGGAAGAATTAAAGGAGGAGGCATAGCCCCGATAATTCCTTTCACACACCCTTCTCCTCCTTTGATTTGATCTTGTCCAGATTCATCATCTTGTTCTTTTTTCAGGATCCATTTTTCAGGATGCTTCTGCAGCTCCGAGGTGTATTCCTTCTCCATTCTATCCATCAAATGCTCCATCCATTCCTCATTTAAATTCTTATGCTTCTTGTTATATTTTTCTAGCCATTTTTCATCCTCCTCATCCAGATCGTACTCAATCGCTTGGTCTAAATCATCTGGGGTTGGCTGCATGTATCTCATATATGCGGGCTCTATGTCATCATCTGATTGATTCTTTCTCTTCTGTGAAATTATCTTTATATTCACCGCATCTCCTCCAGGATTTCTCATAAGTATGGGAATTTCGTGGCCACGTAAAATGGCTTCCGGCCAATCTTTGCAATTGAGCTGGTTCCATGAGGGCACTCGAATACCAGACAAGTCTGACTTTGAAAGATCCTTCTTCTTCTGATTCTTCTTTGTTTTGTGATTTTTATCCAATTGCAAACTAATCGTTTCTATCGCATTATCTGATGGATTCTTGATTTCGAGCAAAAGCCGTAGATCTGAATCCTGAATAACCAAGGGATATGCCCCTGCTTCCATGGGATCTGCCCTACCCGCTTTACAATCTTGCAACCATTGATAAAAGTCCCCTCCATCATATTTTGCACAACTATCGTCTCTTCCTTCGATGAATATCTTGAGCTTTTCATCCACAGGAAGCGGCCTAACCTTCCATAATGATTTAACCCTCTTGATTGGCAATTTCCCGTCAGTATCTGCATCAGAGGCGCTTTCTGATTTCCTGGGGGAAATGTCCGGCTTTTTTCTCCGATCACCATTCCTTTTCAGATTGTTTTTCTTGACAGGTATTTTCCGGGTATTCGCAGCTCCTTTCTTTCTTGTGGACAGCTTAGCCCTCACCCTGGATACAGGCACCACCTCACTTAATGATGACGTTGTGGCACTATCCTTTGATTCCAGTGAGCTACTCTCCTGGATTGGTCTTTTAACCTTCAACTTTTTATCCGTATGATTGACAGTACCGCTTCCTCTCCGCGGTGTCCAGGAAAGCCAGGAAAGCAAACCCATATTTGGTGTGGAACTAGTAGGTGAAAACGTCACCAACTCTACGTATACCACCAGGAAACCGATATATCCTCCTCCTTATACCTCACAGCAACTATCTACATACATATGCACCTCCTTGATCGCTCGTGACAAACCATACACGACCGGCGAACCCCTCTGAGACTTGTCGGTGCTGAATAACAGAAACATGCGGCGTGGCCAGGGCTGGGATACAAAACGATTAGCCAGACGTTATGATAGAATAAAAGTCGATTTGACTCGTCAGGAAAGGATGACTGCATCCTTAAATCGGGAAATCGTATCATGTTCAAACAAAAAATCTATCGTATTGGTTTCAGCGGCATTCCACAAGTGCAAACGTCGCACGGTAGAGATACATTGGCCTCTCTTCTAACATTCACCATTAAATTTTCCCTTTGGATATATTCTCTGGGTGCTGATATCCGTTGAACGAAATATTTCATTCAATTCGTCGCAGAGACAGTCAGAGCCAAGCACAGGACCACAAATATTTCGGTATGTTCTCTAACATTGCGCTCTTCATCACAGGAGCATTGAAAAAAATTCGAAAGATCATTTCCTGCGATAGAATTTGTTTTTGATTGATTTTGATGGTCTTCAGAATGTCCCCTCTGCACCAAGGTACTGATCCCGTCTGTCTACCCTTACATTGCAGGAATGAATAGTGTAGCAGCATCACAACAGTTGAAAACTTTCACAAACACTGTGACAATAGTCACCGGGCCAAAGAGAGGAGGTCAGCGTCCTCTCTTGAGGGGTGCCAGGCTCTCTGTTAGAGCCCAGGGTCCTCCCAAGGGGGTTACCCAACCACCACGCTCTCCCATTGTGCCACCACCAAAGTTCGGATTCGTTGAAAATGCAGAGATCTTGAATAGCAGGGCTGCCATGATTGGTTTTTTCGCGCTTTTGGCTGTAGAAGCTATTTTCAGCAAGGGACTTCTTGAGATGGTGGGTGTGACAGTTGGAAAGGGGCTTAACATCGGACTTTGATGTGCTTTTCTTATATCTTATAATCTTTCGATTTAATTATTAATATGATATTGTAATTCATGGCCGAGAACCGTATTGGAGCCGTGCATTATTCATTAATAATGCAGGGTCAAAAGGTCCAGACAAGAATGAAATACATACACTATAGATTTACATGGAAGCAAGTGCCGGTTTAGAAATAACTCCATCAATTAGACCATACTCTGTTGCCTCCTGGGCGCTCATAAAGAAATCTCTATCAGTATCTATGGTAATTTGTTCCATTGGCTGGCCTGTAAACTCAGCCAAGTATCCGTTCAGGGTCAATTTGTGATGTAAAATCTCGTTAGCCTGAATTTCAATGTCAGCTGCTTGACCCTGAGCTCCTCCAAGAGGCTGATGGATCATAATACGAGAGTTTGGAAGGGAGTAACGCTTTCCTTGCTGACCACTGGCCAGGATGAATGCTCCCATAGACGCAGCCAATCCAACACAAACAGTGCTAACATCTGGTCGAATATGTCTCATTGTATCGAATATTGCCATACCAGCAGTGACACTTCCTCCTGGGGAATTAACATACAATGTAATATCTTTCTTCTGGTCCACAGAGTCAAGGTACAACAGTTGTGCAACAATCAAATTTGCCATGTCATCATCTACTGGACCTCCCATTCGCACTATTCTTTGCTGAAAAAGCTGTGAGACAACCTGCTGGAAGCGTTCAATCACAAGGGGACTTGGAGGTGGTGGTCCCTGTCCAGCATAAATCAAATTGTTTGGGTCCTCTCTACTGTCAAAGACAGCCTGGCGCTGCGAGGTAGGTGTCCAGAGATTTGAAGATCTACATACAAATGATATCAGTGTTCTCAAGTCAGTCAATTGCTACGCAGAGTATCCTCGACAACCTCGCGTAAGCGGCAGCCAGCCATTGTCTGGAAACCTCTTCAGGTCTGATTTTTTTAGAAGCAATCGGGGCCCTTCAACCATTAAATTCATTTTATCCTACCTTCCAGAATTAGCTCTAACAGCAACGTTTCTAGAAACTCTGCGTGTCTCCTTTGTGGTAAATCCACAGTGAGAATCTACTCGTGAGAGAGTAAGCATTGTTGTATTGATAATATATGAAAATATAGTGACAAAAATTAAGGAAATTCTCTATTCCGTCAAAGTTTCTTGTATCCATTACTATGAAATCTTCGTGAAGGTCTTGATGGTAGCATCCATCTGGATCATATCCACAAAAGTGTTTGAATGCATCCGTGGCAAATCTATTCAGTTATAACGTATTCATTCAAACATTGATCAATCAGATATAGACTATAACAGAATGTCAGTTGGAAAAGTGTTGGGTGTTGGTTTGGGTGTACCCATCATTGCGTATTATGGCACTGTACGTGTACCTTTCTTTTCACCAGCATAACTTACAAATATACGTCACACTTACTTGATGAATGAATTCAATAATCCAGGTTGGATGGGATATACAGCAAGAAAGCTCCAAGTTCAAGGATATGGTAGATACAAGGGACACATTGGAAAGGCAAGAGAAACAAGCACGGTTGGATATCGAGCAAACAAAAGCAAACCTTATCCAGCTAGAATCCTCTCTTCGAGATGAAGAAAAACGTTTCACTGAGGTTTCATCTCAGCTTGACCAGGCTGTAAGAAAGGTTGAGGAATTAGCAGCTCTCAAGAAGGACATTTCTGACAAAACAGCAAGCATTCACAGCACCATCGGATCAAGCACAACCTTGTTACAAAAGCTTGTGTCTGATGTAGCAACGTATCGGGAAAATGCACACATGGCAAGTGAAGCAGCTGCAAGCCAAAAACTTGTCCTGCAAGAAGCCAAGAAAAAGCTCTCGCCTCTCAATCACCCATTCCTAAAATCATAGGATACTTTCAAAAGAAAAGTCATGCACATGATACAAATTCCAATGTTTGGTTCATGGTGGTGTTGAATAACACCATTGTTTGTTGGTTGATTTTGGTTCCATGGGTGGGTCAGCATGAGCACCAGGGGCACACAGCATGACAACACACAGCCCATG
>PJEL010001795.1_pt1 | contig 20689 bp, 15 predicted proteins | sample 1853271 | NCBI WGS metagenome assembly PJEL01 (sample SAMN08108733, study PRJNA415343) | Invertebrate metagenome, whole genome shotgun sequencing project. | host: Globobulimina | place: Sweden: Gullmar Fjord | collected 2015-08
GGGTGTTCAGACCTTCTACCGCGTGGGTCTGCGCGTGACCGACAACTACGGTCTCGAGCGGTACACCTCGCAGGTGATCTCGATCTACGATCGGACGCCTCCGGATGCGCTCTTCGATCTCCCGAACCCCGGTGATGTTTTGTCGGGCTTGACGGACTTCACTTGCGATCCGGCCGGCACCTTCGATCGTGACGGGCAGCAGCCCGAGATCGTGAAGGTCGAGTACTACATCGACCTGCAGAAGATCGGCGAGTCGACGACCGCGCCGAACTTCCCGATCCTGTTCGATGTCAGCAACGATGGCGTCATCGACATCACGCCGGGTCCGATCGAGGTTCAGGCTCGTGCCTACGACCGCCAGGGTCGCACGGGCTCCGACACCTTCATCTGCTACAAGTCGGATAATCCCGTCGTGGTTCTGCCCGCCTTCGATAACACGACCGAGTACTGCGATGACTTCGGTCTGGGTGTCTGGCGCACGGATCCGCATGTCACAACGCTGGATCTCTCCGGCACCTATGCTTGGTATGTCTCTGATGACAACGGCAATGCGAACCTGGTGCTCACCGTCGATTGGGGCGATGGGACGATCAATACCTGGCCGCAGGGCGTTCTCATCGGAACGCACATTTACGAGAATGGCGTCGAGACCGATTACGAGATCAGCGTAACGGCGACCGATGAGTATGCGGGCGACGGATCGGGCGGCAACATGGGTGCGGCGACTGAAGAGTTCAGCGGTCTGACGACCGATGAGACTGCGCCGACCTTCGATTGGGATGGTCCCGCCGATGGCTCCACCTGCATCGGAACCGGTACCACACTCGATATCGCCAACGTCTTCGATGCCAATTACTGTGAAGCGAAGGACGGCATGGTTGTCGAATACTTCCTGTCCTACAACGGTGGGGCCTGGAGTTCGATAGGAACTTCCACCTTCGCGCAGGGTTGGGACACCGATTGGACCTACCAGCCCTTCGAGTATGCGGCGGGTCCCGGTTACTGCTTCGCGGCGAGGCTGTCGGACGGCACCATGCCGGTGGCCCACACCGCCGAGGTCGGTTTCGATGCTCCCACCATCTGTGTCTCGAAGGACGACGCGCCTTGGGGTCTGAGCTTCACGCCTCAGGATCTGTGGGTCGTCTCCTCGACGGATATCGAGTTCAACGGCATCGGCCTGAACGACGATACGACCGATCACTGGTACTGGGATTGGGGCAACGACGGTAGCTACGAGGAAGACAACCCGACCAACATCCCGGTCATCATCCACACCGAGGACTATTTCGGAGCCTTCGGAGCGGGCTGGTGGGACGTTGAGTTTGCGATGGCCGAAGACGACTGTGGTCACCTGACCTCGGTCACCAACGGCGCCGATCTCAGAGTCTTCGCCGACAACGCGGCGATCATTCAGAACCTGACGGTGACGAGCGATATCCTCAGCGTACCGGGTGAAGAGACCCTGGATATCGAGTTCAACGTCTGGGACGAGTGGTACTGGACAAACGGTGTCGTCTACGTCATCGACAATGGTACGCCTGCGCCGGGTGACACGCTGGCCGTGTACACCTTCGATTCGGCCTGGCCGGTCGAGACGAACAGCAGCCGTCCTCCGCACGATCTGCCGGGATACAATGGTGAGGACTTCGAGTTCACCTTCTCGACAGAGTGCATCGGCGACGGGAATGGTCTGACGATCGAGGTTCATGTCTGGGATATCACGCACGATATCGCGGGCCCGAACCACTCGATGGAAGACACCGGCATCGTTATTAACGACAATGTTGGACCGCACCTCGAACTGAGCGACTGGAAGAACCCGCTGCCGGGCTCGACGGTCACAGTTGTGCTCAGCGACGATACGACATGGGTTATCGATGTCGTCGTCGATCCTCAGGACTGGCACTGTGGCGACGTGGAGCGGGTCTACTTCTTCTTGGATGACTTCAGCTGGCCGATGCCTGATCTGGGCGACGCCTGGGCTGTTGTCGAGGACGCGGAAACCACCGGCACCTGGGAGGACTACTGGATCTCCGAGCAGAACGCCGCGGGTTGGTCCGATGGTGAGCACCGTCTCGGTGTCGTCATCGAAGACGTCCATGGCAACCTCGGACCCTACGAGGTCATGCAGGTCCTGAAGGTGACGACTCCTTAGTCCCAACCTTCCAAAGACAGCAAGGGCGGCGAGCTTCGGCTCGCCGCCCTTTTTTGTTGCCCATAGAAGGGTCGATAAACCTACGCCGGTTTTGCTAGGGAGTCAGGATGATCTTGCCGAACTGAGCCCGATCGGTGATGCGACGATGAGCATCGGCGACCTCGGCCATGGGCATGACGGTATCGATCACGGCTTTGAATATTCCCGCGGCCGCGAGTTCGAGAATCTTCGGCAGCGTATTCTTGGCTCCCATCGTGCTGCCCAAGATCGCGAGATTCTTGAAGAAGATAGGGCGCAGATCCGCACTGAACTCCGCTCCACTGCTCGCTCCGCAGCAGATGACCCGTCCACCCGCGGCCAAACTACGCAGGCTGCCGGCAAAGGTGCTCGCGCCGACGTGATCGATGACGATGCCACAGCCTCGTTTTGCGGTGATGCCGCGCACCGTGCGCGGCCAATCGGGATCGCTGTAGTTCACCACCTCATCCGCGCCAAACGTCCTCGCTTTGGCCAGCTTACCGTCACTGCTCGATGTCGCGATCACGCGCGCGCCGAAGTGCTTGGCTATTTGAATGGCGGCGCTGCTCACTCCGCTTCCCGCCGCATGGACGAGCACCGTTTCCCCTTTGCGAAGATCTCCTTTGGCGACAAGCATCTCCCAGGCGGTCAGGAATACCAATGGGATCGCCGCGGCCTCTTCATAGGAAAGGGATTCCGGCAGGCGTAGGACATCGGCGACCGGCAGACGGAAGAGCTCGCACTGGGTACCGTCGCAACTCTCGCCATAAATATCGTAATGGCGGCAATAGTGATCTTTACCCGCGAGACAGGAGGCGCAATCGCCGCATGAACAACCCGGCGCTACGGCGACGCGATCACCGGCCGCAAAGCCGGAAACCCCCTCTCCGATAGCGACAATCTCCCCGGCTCCGTCCGAGCCTGGTGTGATCGGCAACGGAAAGGTATGTCCGGGAACACCCCGCCGCACCCAGGTGTCGAGATGATTGATCCCTGCAGCGCGGATTGCGACGAGGAGCTCTCCCGGCCCGGGCTCGGGATCGGGGAGCGTCTCGATTTTTAGGACGTCATAATCTCCATGATTGTTGATCCGAACCGATTTCATCACTGACCTCCCACCAGGCCCAAGGTATCTGGCAAAGCAATTGCTATTTTTCCCTTTGCCGAGGCCGAACAGGTCCTCGGGTATCCCATCTTATCCCGCAAGGGAACCGCATCCTCAGGAGTCTTGCATGTCGCCAAAGGACGAAGCCAAGAAAAAGCAATCTTCAACGCTAGAATCTCAACTTTGGGAGAGTGGAGCCGAAGCGCTTCATCTGGCTCTTGGAAATGCGTTGCACGAAGCGTTGGATCAAGCCGAGCAATCGGTCAAGAACGCGGCGAACGATGTCCTGGAGGGCCTCAAGCAAGATTCCGGCAAAATCCTCGAGAAGGCGATCGAGGCTTCTACTGATAACGGGGAATTAGGGCTCGCCCAGGAGGGCATGCGGGAGGCCGAGGCCGAGGTTGATCGCCTCAAGAAGTCGATCGAACTCAGAAAACGCGAGACCTTACGCACCCTTGAAGAGAACAAGGCGTCGCGTGAGGCCCAGACGGCGACACTCGGGGCGAGAGAAGCGGAGTTGGCGGAGAGCCTCGAAGTTCTCGCCACCAAGGGCGATGAGCTGGACGAGGCGCGTCGTCGTCTCGAGCATCGCTCCGTTGAATTGGCGGAGGGCAAGACGGAGATCGAACACGCCCGCGAAGAGCTGGCCAAGCGCGAAGAGGAACTCGAGTCTCTCAGGGGAGAACTCAAAAGCCGCAGCTCGGAACTGGAGGACGCGATCAGCTCTCTTGCCGAGCAGGCAAGCGAACTCACCGCGCTTCGCAATCTCCAGCAAGCGGGACCGCTCGAGCTCAAAGGTGAGAAGATCAAGCGAGCCCTGGATGAGATGGAAGATGCCGCGGTGGGCCTCAGGAAAACCTTCCTGGACACCGAGCAGGAGGAGTTCGTCGGCAAGCTTGGGGGTGCGGGCTCCTGGCTGGCCCGAGCGCTGCGGACGATGATCACGCTCGATCAATTGGAAGGCGGCGGGATCAAGCCGGCCACGGACCTCTTCTCCCCGAGCGCTCTACTCGAATACCTTTGGGATTTGCACAGCGAGCGGGCCAGGGCAAAAGGTTTGACGCTGGAGCTCAACCTGGACGGCGAATGCCCCGAGATGGTGATTGGCGACCCCGATCAGCTCGGGCTCATCCTGGCGAACCTCCTCGATAACGCGATCAAATTTACAAACAACGGCTCGATTCAAATGTCCCTTGCCTGCGACGAATCACCCGAGAGCGATACATTGCTGAAGTTCGCCGTCACCGATAAGGGGCGCGGGATGCAGAGCGATGAGGTTGAGCGGATAAACAGCGGGGAGATCCCTTCAGGGGAGGGTCTCGGTCTTGCGCTCGCGCACCGACTTCTCGCGCACATGGAAAGTTCGCTCAAGATCGAGAGTCAGTTGGGCATGGGGAGTCGATGCAGCTTCACGGTTGCGCTCGAATCGGTCGAGCCCGCCGCCGTTTAGTCCGGGGAGGGCTGACAGATAAAGCGGGCGCTTCCGAGCAGCTCGCCATCGCTCCGCCTTACCTCAACCGACCACTCCCCGGCGAGGCCGGGAAACAGAGTCTTGTAGGACCAGGTGCGCCAATCGGCCTGCCTGAGTGTTACGGGGATCTCCTGAATCAGTCTCCCGTTCAGTAGCCATAGATGGCGGAATTCGTCTCCGGGAGCCGCGCCCGCGAAGCGATTCCAGAAGTAGACCCGGTCATCCGTCTGATAGAGGTCATCCCTGTCTGTCAGGATGCGATCGATGATCGATCTGCCGAGGCCGAGTTCGACAAGCGGTGGCAGGGTCTCGCTCGAAGATGCGCCCCCGCCGGAAGTGGCCTCGCCCAAAGCGACCTCGCTTGGAGCGGCCTCCCTATCATCACTCTCCTGTGGCTCTTCCTTGCCGCCAACGCTCTCGGGAATCGCAACGATCGGATCCGTCATCTCGTCCCCGGCACTTTCCGATGCCGTTTCAATTGGATTTACCGCTTCATCTTCGTCGGTAAGGACGGGCGCGGCATCGACGGCTTTCACCGCGACAGGGGGGGACTCCCGTGGGTGAAAGTGAAAGGGGATGGCAACCCGGGCTCCGCGCCGTTCCTTGGGGCCCTGGGGCGGCGAGAAGCGCGCCGCGAGCGCGACGCGGAGGGCTTCATCGACAAAGGGCTGCGGTAGCTCGCTCTGCTGCAGCTCGGCGCTCCGCACCCTTCCCGAGTCGTCGATCCAGGCCCGGATGATAACATCCCCCTCCAGCCAGCGATCGGCGACGGTGGGATAGATGAGCGGCGGCATCGAGAGGCAGACCGGGGGGAGAGGATTGGAGCTCTTGGCCCCCTCCCGATCGGAGCAGGAGAGGGCAAGGCCAAACAGCAGAATCAGGCAGACGACCGCCGGCAGAGGGTGGTAATGACGAACTCTCGGCACAGTGGCTTCAATCGCCACAGTAGAAGCTATAGCTGCCCAGGACGCGTTCCGTGGCTGTCCGCACTTCGACCCGCCAGTTGCCGCTCATTCCGGGGAATAGCGTCTTGTAGGACCAGGTGCGCCACTGCGCCGCGCCGACGGGCAGGTCGATGATCTGAATTTCCCTGTCGCCCAGGAACCAGACATGCTGGATCCCACCGTCTTCGATGCCGGCCAGCCGTGACCAGAAGTAGACGCGATCTCCGATCTGGAAGCTCTCGGCCGCACCGAGCAACTCCCGATCCTCGATCCCCGTCCCGAAGGCGCCGGCAACCAGCCCAAAACCATCCTGGGTGATCTGCGCCTGCTGAGCGAGTCCCACTCCACAGCAGGCGAAGAGCAGGCAAAGGGCGATCATTGATCCGATTCTCATGGGTATCCTCCTCTAGCGAAGCCGCTTAGCGGGCTCCGCGATCAGTTTCAAGCGAAGCATAGACCGTTTCGACCGCCAGCGCCATCCGCGCGGGCGAGAAATCATCGACGAGACGCCGCAGAGCCGCCCCGGCCCTATCACGACCCCGTTCGCGCTCCACCGAGGCCGTCACGAGGCAGCGGGAGAGCGCTTCTTCATCGCCCGCGGGAAAGCGCAGACCGGTGATGGACGGTTCGACGAGATCGACGAGCCCGCCCGCGTCGCTCGCGACGACCGGGACACCCGCCGCAAAGGCCTCGAGGACGACCGAACCGAGCCCCTCGGCGAGGCTGGGCATGCAGAAGAGATCGAGCGCCTCGAAGAGCTGGGGCATGTCGCCTCGCTTGCCGAGCAGTTTGAATCTATCCGATAGTCCAGCTTCGGCAAGCTTATCTTCCAGGGTCTGCCTCTCGGGTCCCTCACCCGCGATGATGAATCGAAGCTCGGGTCGTTCGCGCAGCGCGCTCTCGGCTGCCCGGACAAGGTTCATGAAGCCCTTGCTCGCGTCAAGCGCGCCCGCCGCCCCAACCAGGAAATCACTCTCGCCGGCTCCAAGCTCCGCGCGCAGCCTGCCGCGACGCTCGGGATCGAATTCGCTGGGAGGCTCGGGCAGGGCCGCTTCTCCCAAATGCGTCCAGGCCGCCGCGCCATAGTGCGCGGCATCGACAGCACTTGGAACGATCGTGATCCTGTCTTGAACGACACCGAGGGCTTTGAGTTCCGCCGCAACGGCGCGGCTGATGGCAAAGTAGTGAGCGATGCGGGGGCTTGAATACTTGGCGCGATGCAACCTTCCCCGCTTGCCGGTGAAAGCCGTCCGGCGCGTTACGAGGAGACGCGGCGCGGGCGATCGCCCGCGCAGCCTCAGCGCAAGCGCCGCGACGGAGTGGGCGCGCGCCGTGTGAGCATGCCACAGCGAGGGACACACCTGGGTCGCTGAGCGGCTCAGTCGCAGCGCGGCGAACAGGTCTATGTCGCCCGCGGCCTTGAATGGCAGCAAGGGAAAGCCCTCCTCCGCGGCGCGCCCGGCTAGCTCGGCCTTGGGAGGCGCGGCGAGAATACTCGCTCTGCCCGCCTCACGGAGCGCGATCATGAGCAGAAGCACCTGGCGCTGCCCGCCGCGCAGATCGAGGCCGGTGTCGATGTGAAGCACCGGTTGTGATTCGGCGGAGATCTTCCGAGCCTCATTCGAATCGCTCAATCCGGATCCTTTCGCATGGTTTCGAGTAATGGCCCAGCTTAGCGCATTGGATAGCGGGGGAACCACCGTTTCTCGTCGCTTCCGATTGCGGCAGATAGCGTTTTGTACCCCCCAAAATCACTCGATTGCAGCGCATTTCTTTCAAGGCACTCCACCAATAGACCGATAGAGAGAGCAGACGAAAGCGACACCACCGATTTTCCGAAGGGCTCTCTGCATGAAGATCCTATGCGTCGATGATGACAGGACAACGCTTACCCTCATCACCCGCTCCCTTGAGCGGATATGCCCCGAGGACGAAATTCTGTCCGCCTCATGCGGTGAAGATGCCATCCAGATGCTCGAACATAACAAAGTGGAGCTGCTCATCACGGATCTTGTCATGCCCGGCGCTTCCGGGATGGACGTGCTCGAGAAGTCCAAGGCCGTGCGCCCCGAGACCGAAGTGATCATGGTGACCGCCTACTCCTCCGTGGAATCCGCCGTCGAGGCCATGCAGAAGGGCGCTCGCGACTACCTGCCCAAACCCATCAACCTGGATCTGCTCATCGAAAAGGTCGAGAATCTCAAGGAGTTCCTCCTCTCCCGCCGCGAAGTCAACGACTACCGCTACGCCATGACCATTATCGAAGACGACGTCTATCGCACCGCGGAAGCCTCCGATCGCAAGCTCTCGGAGCACAGGAGCGCGCTCGCTAAAATCGAGTCGATCGTAGACGGCGCTTTGTCCCCCGAGGGCAAACTCGAGCAGATTGGCGAGACATTGGGGCTTTTAGCCTCCTCGGACGCCCAGTAGAGCGCTTTCAAGGCGCCCCCACGAAGTTATAGCTCGCCAAAACGATCTCGATTAAAACACCACTGATTTGCAGGAATAGCCAACAATCGTAATTTGAACCTGACGCGCAAAAGATGGTTCTTTTTAGCGGCTATATAGCAACGGCTTATAACACTGCAACCTCGCCAAGTATTTGTTGATATAACCATTTTAAGTCGCTACCCTCCAGAAGCCTGCGCGACCCATGGCTTATTGCTCGACCGTGTGAGCAAGAACGGTGGCTCTGCCCATGCCCCGGGAAGGGAAACAAGATGAAGTTGAATTTCGATCGGACCGAGGAGAGAGTCGGTTTCATTCTAAGGTCGACCGTGCACTATCTCCACGTAAGCCTCGAGGTGACGCAGGGCGAGCAGGCGCTCATTGAAAAGAACAACTGGGGAGATCTTCCCGCGTGCACGGCCGTCTTCATCCACACCCATGGGATGGAGTGGACGATGTTTGGTAAGGAGTTCATTGGCAAGACCAGGAAGCTGGGCTTCAAGGACTTCAAGCAGCTGACGTCCGCCGAAAGACAGATTCTAGAAAGCGTGGAGAAGCTCATCCTCAAGATCGAAGAGGATACCGACTTTGCCGCGGGGGCCTCGTAGAGAGCGCCCCGATCACCTGCCGATTCGAAACGAGAATCTAGATCATCTTGATGATGCGGTTATTCGACCGCTTCTTTACCCCACCGAACCAGATTGACAACGGATACATCACGACAAGCAGGCAGGCCAGACCGACGAAGGAGGCCAGGACCGCGCCTTCGCGGTAGTAGATGCCCAGGCGCCGGGTAGCGATGGCGAGCAGCGGGATGTGGACGGCGTAGAAGAACAGCGGCACTTTCCCGACGACGCCGAGGGGTTTCAGGAAGTTGCTGTGCATCCCGATGCGGCAGAACAGGCCGACCATGAAGATCACAAGGCCGCTCTCCCAGAACTGATGGTAAAGACTCGGCGGATACTTCTGATCGAGGAAGAAGGACCAGCTGAGGATGTCGGAGTAGGGCAGCGAATTGCCGAAGCCGCGACCGACGCGGATCAGGAAAGCGATCGCCATGAGCGAAACGCCGATGATCATGCTCTTCGTCGAGCGCTCGGCGTGAGACTGCCACTTCTCGAACCACATGTGCGCCATCACCGAACCGACCAGCGCGAGCGCGAACCAGGGAAGAACCGGATAGAGGTTGAACTTGCCCGAGTCGATGAACATCTGCATGGGATAGTGCGTCCAGCTCTTGATGTCGTAGGGGATCTTCATCAGGAAGGGGTGGCCGAAGAAGATCAGTGCGGCGAGTCCGGCCCGTGCCTTCCAGTTCCAGTTGATCATGAAGGCCAGGAGGATCATCGAGGTCCCGATCGTGGCGATGATGCCGAAGTGGTCGAGACGCAGCCTCGAGAAGGCGCCCCAGGAGGAGTTCACCCAGACCAGCTGCACCGCGATCAGGAAAAGCCCGCGCTGAATGAATTCCCAGCGCGAACTCCACTCCGAAGCTCCGCTCTTCTGTCTCCGCTTGAAAGCCCAGTACACCATCGCACCGTTCATTATCAGAAAGCCGGGGGCGCAGAGGTAGCCCATGTAGCGGAGCCAGAACTGGCCGGTGCTCCCGAAGAAGGGATCGCGAAAGTCGAAGGCGAACCAGACATGGTTGAAGTATTCGTTGCTATGGCCAAGCGCCATCATCACGCCGATGAGCCCGCGGAACTGGTCGATGAAGTGAAAGCGCTCCTTGACGGCCATTCTTCTTTCCTTTCAAAGCATTGAATCGCTCGGATATGATCGAGCGTACACCATATTGCCTAGATACCGAAATCCGTACGAACGACCCTGAACCCGACGAAGTTGTTGCGAGAATCGGGGATATGCGGCGTGCGGGCCGCCGAGCGACACTGCGCGGGCTGATGATCCCAGCTGCCGCCGCGAGCGATGCGCGCAACGCCGTCACTCGGGCCGGTGGGATCGAATTCTGTTTCCGAAGGATAATCTCCGGCCCAGTCCCAGCACCATTCCATCACGTTGCCGTGCATGTCGTAGAGATTTCTGACGTTGGGTGTCTTGCTCCCGACAGAGTGAGTCGTACCGCCGGAGTTGTTCAGGTACCAACCCGCCTCGTCCAGATTAGCGGAGAAATCGCAGTCCTCGATATCGCCGGTGTGGAATGCTTCGGGTACGCCCGCTCGGCAAATCCACTCCCATTCCGCTTCGGTGGGAAGGCGCCAGCCGTCGGCACCCTGATCCCAGGTGACATCGTCGTCAATGATCGTGTAGGCGGGCGTCAGGCCTTGATCCACCGATAGGTAGTTGCAGTAATCGATCGCCTCGAACCATGTCACGCCGTCCACGGGCAGGTCGGCGCCGATGAATGCGCTGGGATTGCCCAGCATGATCGCCTCCCATTCCGTCTGGTTAACCTCATGGGCGCTGGCGACGATCTGATTGCTGATTACGACCGTGTGCCGATCTTCATCGTTGCTGCGGCACAGCTCGGAGAGAGGACTCCCCATCTCGAAAACAAATCCGGAGGCGACACCAACGATCGGACCGTCGACAAGCGCCGTCTCTACCGTGTTGCCATTGCCGTCATCGAAGGCGAAAAGGTAGTTATGTGTCCCAATTCCGAGATTGGTTTCGAAGCGGAAGAGAGCAAGGTCATCCAGATCACCGCTAATGTAGGTTAAAGCGTGGGATACGCCGTCAATGACAACATCCGCAACGACGGGATAGTCGGCCTCCGAGTCTTGGTAGCTGACTTCGTAGGTGAAGGTGTCCTCCGATTCACCGGAAGCCGGGTCAACACCAGGAGATATTAGATAGGTACCGCTCACCAAAGTTGTAGCGCTTACGGACGCGGACAGTGGTGAACTCTGGCCAGCATCATCGAACATCTTCATGGCAAAATGGTAGGTGGTTCCAGGATCCAGCCCGACCACCTCGAAACTCTGAAGTGTCCCGGGATCGGTGGGAGCCGGCGTACCGGCGATCGGGGTGGCGGCATCCCAGTCGGACTCAGTCGAGATCGTCGTTAGCGACCAGCGGATTTCCTGACTCTCTGCAACACCGTGGTAGCGGTCATCGCCGGCAGCGTACCAACCGAGTGCGACTCGGTTGGAGGTCAGGACCTCCGCCGTGAGAGCGAAGACCGCGGCCGGAGCTATGTTGTCGGTGAATGCGGGACCCTGGACGATCAGTAGTGCCTCGTCGGCGTCGGTCACCAGCACGAGGCCATCTGTCGTAACGCAGAGGCCCGTTGCCAGACCGGCCGCGATGGTCTCGAGATGTCGGGGTTCCGCGGGGTCCGAGATGTCCAGGATGTGCAGCCCCGCAGCCTCCGCGGCAACGAAGGCGTAATCGTCCCGCACCACGACATCGACGCAGTAGCCCGGGAGCGCGGTTTGCGACAGCGCGACGGGCTGGTTGCCCTGGCTGATAGTGAAGATCGTCAGGCCCTCCTCGCCGTCGGCCACGAAGGCGAGGCCATCCTCTACCGCCAGCCCGAGAGCGTGTCCGGGAGTGTCGTGCCAGGAGACGACATGGACGTTGCCCAATTGGAGGACTCTCACATCGAGAACCGCGAGGCCCATCTCATCCTGGGCGACATAGGCCCACCCGCCCACGACGATGACGTCCTTGGCATGTCCGAGTGTGCTGGCGAACACGCCGGGGTAATTAAGGGCTCCCGGGTTACCGGGTGAGGAGAAGCAGACGCGCAAGCCTTTCCAGCTCTCGGCCAGAAAGACGGTAAAGCGCTCGCCCGGATTCTCCGGCAATTGAACGAAAATTCGGCGCGCATCCACGGCCGTCGTTCCTTGGTCGAAATTGAATGGAGCTAATGGATCCGAGATGTCGATTGCCACGATGCCTTCGGTACCTTCGACGATCAAAGCCTGGTCGATGAGATCATCGTTGTCGACGATGCGCAGGGTTTCAATTCCAAAGGCATCCGCTGTGGTGTTTTCTATCGCTACCAGCACAGGATTCGCGGGATTCGAGATATCGATGACATGCATCCCCGCTTGACCGGCGGCAATGAAAGCGAAATCACCCAGAACGCTCACGGCCCAGTTGGCCGTCGGCAAGGGCATGTGGGCAACGAGGGCATAGTCCGAGCCGGGTAGATTGTCCGTTGGTTGCGTGGGATCATCGTCAGAGAGACAGCCGACTAGTGATACGAGCAAGAATAGAAACATCGCGAGCAGTGGTAAAGTCTTCATCTTTGCACTCCTCCTCATTTCGTCCTTGTGGCTGATTAGGAAGGAGGCGCCCGGCTTGCACCGGGCGCCTCAATCGGTCTAAGGCGTGACGGTCGTACGCACGACGCGCAGGCCCATGAAGTTGTCCCGCGAATCAGGAACGCGCTCCTCGCGCGCCGCCGAGCGGCACTTGCTGGCCTGCTGGTCCCAACTCCCGCCTCTTGCGACGCGAGTATAGCCAATCTCCGGGCCAGTGGGGTTGAAGACGCCTTCGTTCGGATAGGGTCCGAAGAAGTCCCAGCACCACTCCATCACGTTGCCGTGCATGTCATAGAGGCCGAAGGCGTTGGGCTCTTTCCCCCCAACGATATGGCTGGTCGGTATCGTGTTGACGCTGGAGTTTCCGAGATACCAGCCGACTTCATCGAGATTGTCGGAAAAGCCGCAATCCTCGATATCTCCGGACGAGAAGGCCGTCGCCGTTCCCGCGCGCGCCAGATACTCCCATTCGGCCTCGGTCGGCAGGCGCCAGCCATCGGCCTCCAAATCCCAGGTCACGAAGTCGCCATCGATAGTGTAGGCAGGTGTGAGATCCTTGTCTTGCGACAGCGCGTTACAGTAGGTGACAGCTTCGAGCCAGGTCACCCTATCGACGGGAAGACTGTCTCCGATGAAGTAGGACGGATTCGTGGGCATCAGGGCTTCCCAGTCGAGTTGAATCACTTCTAGGGGGTCGGCGATGAACGAGCTCAGGAAGCTGACGGCATATTGTGCTTCCGATCCCTCTCCGTCGGCAATGCGGCAGAGCTCGTCCGTGGGGCTACCCATTAGCCAAAAATCACCGGCCAAGGGTCCGAAGACGGGATTGGTCTGGACAACATTGCCGTTGCCGTCATCGAACAGGAAGGCGTGTGTGTGCGCACCCAAGGGGAACTCTTGGGAGTGGGTGTAGCGCGCAAGGTCGTCAAAATCACCGGAAACATAGGTCATGGGGATCGGATCCCCTCCGTTGATGATGATGGAATGCACGACAGGCGCGTCGGCTTCCGCATCCTGGTAGATGGCCTCGAAAGTGTAGGTTCCGCCGATCTCCCCGATATAGGGAGTGACCGAAGACGCGGCGATGTAGGTGCCCTCGGCGAGGGTTGTCGTGGAATCGGAGACCGAGAGTCCCGACCACTGTCCGGACTCGTCGCCGGTTTTCAAGGCGAAGTGGTATTTGACGCCCTTGGCGAGGCCCGTGACATCAAATACTTCCAACTCGCCCGGCGCTGCGGGCGAGGGAGTTGGGCCTGCAGCGGGGGTCGCAGCATTCCAGGAAGCCTCGTCAACGATAGGTTCCAGCGAATAGCGGATATCGTAAGCATCCGCCCTCCCTTGATAGCGGTCGTCGCCGGGGGCGAACCAAGAGAGCCCGGCGCGAACGAAGCTAAGGGTTTCGGCTTCGAGGCCATAGGTGCTCGCGGGAGGCGTCTTATCGGCGAAAGAGCCGGGACCCTGCATGATATAGAGTCCTGCGTCCTCGTCGGTCAGGAGGATGAGCCCTGAGTCGGTGACGTGGATGCCCGTCGCATTCGGTGTGCGGATGTTGCCCGCGTAAACGGGGTTGTAAGGGTCACTGACGTCAACGACGTGCATGCCGGCATCGTCGGCCGCAATGAATGCATAGCCGCCACGCACCTCGACATCCAGGCACCAACTATCGAGGTGGATCTGGGAGGCCACCACGGGCTTGGTGCCGCCGTCAATTTCGAAGATCGTCATCCCCTGTCGCTTATCGGCGATATAGGCGAAATCTCCAACGACATCGATGGCGACAGCATTGCCGGGCGTGTCCTCCCACTCGACAAGCTCCACCTGTCCAAGCTGTAGGACGTGAACATCGATGACGGCGATACCCATCTGGTCGTCCGCGACATAAGCCCAGCCATCCTTGACCTCGACATCCATCGCAACGCCGCGCGTCCCGCCGAAGATGCCGGGATAGTCGAGCACGCCAGGTCGATCAGGGATGGAGAAGAAGATGCGAAGACCCTTCCAGCTCTCGGCCAGGTAGCCGATGAAGGGCTCGTTCGGGTCCTCGGGGACTTCGAGGAAGAAGCGATTGGCGTCGACGGCCGTCGTCCCCTGGTCGAAGTCGATGGGGTTGGTCGGGTTGGTGATGTCATAGGAGGTCACACCCTCCGTCCCTTCGACGACCATCACGATGTCCTGGAGCGTATTGTCAGTGAAGGTCCGCAGCACCCGCACGCCCTCGGCGTACTTGGTCGTGTTGATCGTCGTGACAAGAATCGGACTGGCCGGATTGGTGATGTCGACGACATGAAAACCCGCCTGTCCGGCGGCGACGTAGGCATAGTTCCCCAGGACTTCGACGCCCTTGTTGACACTCGGCAGCGGCAGATGGCCGACCACCGGGAAGGGCGATTCGGGGATTTCATAGAGGTCCTCCTTGCCGCAGCTCGAGGTGAGCAACAGCGCGGAAAGCAGAACGAGAAGGCCTGCAAAACGGTATGGGGTTGCCAAAAGGGTTTTCATCCTTGCTCCTTTAAAACAGTCTGTAGCTCATCCCGAACCATACGGTCTTCGAGATCCAGTTCTTGTCTTCCTTGATATCGCCCCACCAGGGGGACTCGGTGTCCCGCTCGGCGTAGCGCGCCCCGAAGCTGCCGCTGATTCCATAGGGCAGTTTGCGAGATGCCGAGATCTGGTAGGTGTAGAAATTATCGACGCGGCCGACGTGGTAAGTGTCGTCTTCGATCTTCCTGGCCCAGGGACCCGGGAAAACGGCCTCCTGGTACTGGGCGCGGAGTCCAATCTTGCTGACCAGAGTCTTGCCGAAAATATTGGGGATCTTGATTCCAAGATCGGCCTGGTAGTGATTCTGGTTGTAGGTCCCATCGGAGGTCCCGATGTAATCCCAATCGTAAAGTGGGCTAAGGTCGAGCACCTGCCCTTCGAAATCGACAATCCGCGCATCCGCGTTGCGGAAAGCGTAGGTGAGCTTCAGATCGAAAGTTTTGGTGAGCTTTGTCGCGATCGCGGTCTTGATCTCGATCGAGTTGATATCGTTTTCAAGGTGGGGCTTGTTATAGTAGTAGAGCTGCTGCGTCAGCGTCAGGGTGCCCGAGACTTTCTTGTGCAGTTTTTGGCGCCAGGTCGCAACGAACTTGTTCCGCTCGAGGCGGAACTCCTCGCCGACGACCGGGGTGTTGCCGGAGACGAACGGCGGCCGATCATTGAGCTGGCGCAGATACTTGCTGGGGCTGTAGGAGTAGTAGAACTCGATACTCTTTCCCTTGCCCGTGGCCTGCCGCACCGTTAACCGGTACTCGTAGTTGTTCAGCTTTTCGTTGTGCCAGAAGACCAGCCCGGACCAGCTGAGCTTGAGTCGCGTCTCCCCGAGAGCGATCAGCTTCTTGCGCCCTTCCAGATTCAAACTCGGATTGATAAGCAGATCGTCGACCCGATCCACGTTCTTGTACTTATCGGCCGCCCAACCGCTACGGTACTCATCCTGGAAAGTCCCCGAGTACTTGTAGGCGTTGTCGTCATAGGTGAACTTGAGCCCGGAACCGCTGCGCAGCTTCCAGCCGAAGAGCTTGGGCTTGAAAGCTTTCTTCACCTTCGCCACGGGCCTGAGCGCGGGTGTGACGGCCCCAACCTGTGGCGGACCGGCATAGTAGAGCAGGATGAAGAGCTCGCCGCCCCCTTCGACCGATCCCGTCAGCCGAAGATCATGAGTGCCGGCCGGGACGGAGAACGCGATTTTCTTGCCCGAGCTCGGCATCCCTTTTCGTCCGTCGCCATAGTTGCCCCGTTTCGGAGGCGTGAAGGCGAAGCTCAACTCGGTCGGAACTCCCGGAACTCCCGAGAAAAGCACCGTCGCGCTTCGCTCCCGGACATCCCCTTCTTTATAGTGAATCTTCGCGTAGCCGATCACCTCACCGGGCCCCGTGATGGGGATCACGATGGGATCGGAACCGAGCAGGAAGTAATCCTTGTCGGTTCCCACCTTGCCGACGGGAATACGCGTCAGCTCGGCGCTCGGCTGCAGAGCGAATCGCGCCAAGGTTGGTCCGGCGGCCAGCGCAATCAGCGCAGCGGCAATCGGGACAACCCTCATCCATCTTATGTATCGAAGCATGGACCTCTCTCTAGCTCGCAGGTATTAGGGTTTTAAATCCGCCTCGGGGATACGGATCTGCGCGGCGATGCCGCAGGCCTCCGGCCGCACGCATCGAATCTCGAAGTCGTGCAGACCTTTGGGGACGGTGATGCGAAGCAGCTTCCTGTCTCCCGGCAGGATGTCGGGCCGCTCGACGAAAGCGGCCGCGCTCAGCTTGTTCGCGTGGTAATGAAAAACGTTCTGTACTTCGCCATCGCGCATAAGCTCGAGGGAGTAGTTCTGATCGCCGTTCATCGTATGATCGAAATCGAGGCGCGTGTAAACCTTCAGGTTTGTCGGCCCCTTCACGGAGAATCGTAGAGGCACTTCGCCGCTGAAATGATAGTAGGTGGACTGCTTGCCGCTCGCGAACTGCAGATGATAAACGGCCTCGTAGCCCTCGGGCGCGAAGGCGATGTCCTTGACCGCCTGCTTCTGCGTCTCGCGGAAGAAGCGCGCGGCGACCCGCCCCGATGAAGAGGTCTCCGCGAAGACCTGCACGTCGTGACGCCCCGTCGGAATCTGCAGCGTGACGCGGCGAAGCGCCGAGACAGCGCCCGGTTCGTCGCCGCAGAATTCGACATCGGGCAATAGACCCGAACGGATCGTCTTGCGCAGGACCTCTCTGCCGTCGAGCAGGACCTTCAGCGTGTATTCCTGCACATCGGGATCATCGGGCGAAAACAGATAGCGGCTGACGATCTTGAGTCGCCGGGGCCCGCGCAATTCGAGCATCGCGGGGTCATCCGCATCGAGTCGCGTGTAGTTGAAATCCTGCCCGCTAATTGTGAGACAGGTGTTGCCCGCGTCGTTCGTCGTGCGCAGGCTGCGCCAGTTCGTTGCGGCATCCGCGGCGCCTGCGAAAAAGAGAAGGCCGATCAAGCCGAGTGCGAGTATCCGCGGCGATGTCGAGTTGGAAAGAAGCATCACGCCGTTCATACCGAGTCACCATCCACTTTCCCGCTCCAGCGGTCGAAGAGCCCCCTGCGGATCTCGGGGGCAAGAATCAGGATGCACGCGCCGGAGTATAACAGAAGAAAGAGCGCGGCCAGCCACAAGCGGTAGCTTTCCCTGATGAAAATATCGCCCTCCCCGGGCTCGGGCATGAAGTCCGGAGCGACGGGCAGACCGACGGTTCTGGCCAGCTCCTGCATGTTCAGCAGGTGGATGCCCGGGACACCCTTTTCGGCCATCAGGATCATGGTCCCCTTGCGGGGGTAGTTCTTCACGCCGATGTCGGTAAAGACACCCTGCTCGAGCAGAAGCTTGTTCTGACTACTGCCGAGGCTCGCGACGCCGCCCCCGACGTTGATCGTCGCCTTGTAGCGTCTGCCCCGCACTTGCTCTTCATAGAAGGACATCCGCTTGGTGATGGCATCTTCTATGTTGTCCGATTTCAAAAGTGAAACACCGTTTCGCTCGATCGCTTCGCGGATAAGTTGCCTTCCCTCCGGACTGAGCCCCCGCCCCATGTCGTCGCCGCCGCCATAGGTCGCTGCGAGCGACTTGATGTGGAGGATCTTCTCGTCCAGGAAAAGCGATTCCATGTCGAGCCAGGTGAAGTCGGGGTCGTTGGCTCCCCAGAACGAGGCGCCGACCGAAGTGATGGCGACCGGCGCGAGCGCCATGGCTTCGATGGCGGCGTAGACGCAGATGTTCATGCCGGGGAAGGAGCCGCTCATCGCGAGTGCGACGGGGTCGCCGGCTTTCAGGCCGAGGCTCTTGAAATAGCCGACGATCACGCCGGCCCAGTTGGGATTGAGCGTCGTGAGCTTCGATTCGAGAACGCCCTGCGCGTTGGTGATCCGGCTGAACTCGGGGCCGATAAGGCCGGTTCCTGAGGGATCGTTGACGAGATCGAGCTGAGCTCCCTCCATCAGACGGTGACGGCGGATGGCGGAGTAGGCTTCGCTCGCCAGCTCGGCGGCTTTCAGCTTGAGCGCATAGTCGCGCTGCTGCACTTCAGTGCGCGTCCATTCGAGCACCCAGTGCATGAAAAGGGCGAGGATGGCAAGTCCGACAAGGATCACCTTGCGCCGTCTATCAGAGCGCGAACTCAATGAGTCTCCCCCCCTGAGCGACGATCAACATGAGGCGTACGATGAACGCGGCCATGAGCATGGTGCAGAGCGTTTCGACGACACCCTGTCTGAGCATCCAGTAGGCGATGAGCCCCGGTATGATGTAGCCGATCGAATGAAAGATCGAAGCATCGAGGCCGAATCCGGTCCAGTCGTTGAGGATCAGCAGCTTTGGCGTGAGATAGCCGAACAGAAAGCCGGCCAGGACGCAGAAGACGAGCGTCCTGCGACCGTAGAGCAGCATGACGCGGCCAAGAAGCTGGATGCTGCCGAAGGTGACCATCGCCGCGATGATCGTCGCGATGATGCTGAAGGGTTGATCCAGGTAGAGGGCGATGTAGCCGGGGACGATCAAGCCGCCCGCGGCAAGGCCGAGGATCTCCGAGAAGACCAGGCTGACGATCAGCCCGAGGCCGATGGATTGATAGATCATGAGGCTCGCTCCTTCCCTTCGATCAAATCGAGCAGAGCGACGCCGACGCCGCCGATATTGCCGACTCCGACCACCGAGGATCTCTGATCGGTCAGCGCCAGCAATCGATCCCAGACGGCCTCGGCGCTGTGATCGCCGAGGTCGACGATTTTTTCGCGTGGAACGCCGCCGCGCACGAGGATGTCCGAGAAGATGGCCGTCATCTCGCCGATCAGCACATAGCGGTGAGCCCGCAGCCGTTTCTCGAACAGGGGAGCCAGATCCTTGCTCCGTCGCATCCTGTCGGCCCTGATATTGATCAGCGCCAGCGTCTCGTCCTCTTTGCTGTCCAGGCCGAGGTGCTCCCAGACGAAGGCCGTTGATTCGGGATCGTTCGCGGCGAACAGGTTCAGGAAATCGATCTCCTTGCCGCCGTCGTTGATCCTGCACGGAAGGAGCGCGCCGAGGTCGGGCTTCACTTCCCACATCCCCTCAAGTGCCTTTTCCCTGGGGACTCCCACCGCCTCGCAGGCATCCAGCGCGAGACTCAGATTGTCGGCGAACTCGAGGTAGGAGAAGCGTGACAGCTCCTCCTTTGTGACGCCGCTCGGGTCGGTGATCCGGAATTCACAGCCAAGAGATTCCGCCTTCCGCCTGAGGATATTCGCGTGGGGTCTTTCGGCGGTCAGCAGCAGGCCGCGGCGCGGCACGGTGCCGGAGAGACTCTCGGCGACGTCTTCGATGCGCGGGCCCATGGCCTCGAGATGATCGGGCCTCACGTTGGTGATGACGCCGATCGTCGCATGTACGATCCGGTGCTCACAGATCCACTGCAGGTCGGGGCGGACGGCCATGCACTCGAGCACGATCGCCTCGGCTTTCACGCGGGCGGCCCGGCGGAAAACACGCAACTGTTCGCGGATGTTGGGAGCTCCGCGCCTGCGCACGGGCATCTCCCGGCCGTCGGGAAAGATGATTCGTGCGGCGGAACCGGTCGTTTTGGCGAGCGTCGCCACTCCCCCGGCCTGAAGACCGGCGGCGATCAACCGGGCGACCGAACTCTTACCCCTGCTGCCGTTGACATGGATACGTATGGGCACACGCCGACGCATGTACCAGTGGCGCCCCATCTCGAAGAGGCCCAAGGCCGTCAACGTGAGGAAGAGGAAGAGTATAAGCTTCATTTTGCCCGTAACCGGCCCGGTAAGCCGCAGCGGCAGGGAACACAACGGTGTTCCCTGCCCATTCCTTATCAAAACTCCCTTATCTGGCGTACATCTTTGCTAGCGGATCAGCAGCAGCTTGCGCGTGATGGCGTCGCCGCCCGTCTCCAAGCGGTAAAAGTACACACCGGTCGCAGCCTGCACGCCTGCGTCGTCGCGGCCATCCCAGATCACGCTGCCCGTTCCGGCGCCAATCGCGCCGTCCACGAGTTTGCGAACAAGCCGGCCTGCCGGGTCGTAGACCCTGAGGCTAACCTGTCCCGCGGCGGGCATCACGTAGCTGATGCGCGCGTTCTCCCGCATGGGATTGGGGAGACTCTGGGACAGGCTGAGACGCAGCGTGGCCTGCTCGCTCGCCGTGGCGAGGAGGGGACCGAACTCCGACTCGAGATCATAGGGATGCAGAGCGACTAGACGGTAGGCGCTCGCTTCGGTGCCGCTCGCGCCATCGTCTTCGTAGCTCTTCGCGGCGGC